>OLPH01001039.1_pt1 | contig 29656 bp, 29 predicted proteins | sample 1672951 | NCBI WGS metagenome assembly OLPH01 (sample SAMEA3136740, study PRJEB25190) | human gut metagenome | reverse complement strand
AAGTACAGATATTGTATTTCTGCATGATGGGAACATAGGGAGTCCATATAAAGGCACTGAATACCGGTCATGAAGGCAGTTTGAGTACGGCACATGCCAATTCGGCCGAGGATATGCTCTCTCGTCTGGAAACAATGACTTTGATGGGAGTAGATCTTCCGCTGGAAGCGATTCGACGTCAGATTGCCTCAGGAGTGGATATACTGATCCATCTGGGAAGAATGCGGGATAAAAGCCGGAAAGTACTGGAGATAACAGAAATCTGTGGATTCGAAGATCATGAAATAAAAACCCGGACATTATATCAGTGGCAGGAGGGAAAAGGGCTGGTGCAGATTGCGTCCCTTCTGAACCGGGAAAAACTGATACGGGCAGGGGTGACTATATGAAACAGAATTATGCGGAATATCATTTTTCAAAAACAGAGATTCTGAAATATCTGATACAGAGCATTCTGCTCTGTGGAGCAATGGATTATCTGTTTTATCAAAACTGGTGGCTGATGCTGCTGACAGTTCCTGTTACTGTCCTGTTTATGAGACTGAAAAAGAAAGGATTGATCAGAGAACGAAAAAGGAAACTGAATTATCAGTTCAAGGATGCACTGAATGCATTAAGCGTAGCTGTACAGGCTGGTTACTCTGTCGAAAATGCAGTGGCAGCATGTTCCAGGGACCTGGAGAGACTGTATCCGAAAGAGACAGATATCGTGAAGGAGTTTCATTACATAGAAACACAGCTCAGAGTCAGTGTTCCGGTTGAGGAACTTTTACTGAGCCTTGGAGACAGGAGTGGTATTGAAGATGTGGAAAATTTTGCTGCAGTATTTTATACCGCCAAGAGAACCGGTGGAGATATGAATCGGATCATACAGACTTCTGCGCGGATGCTTGGAGACAAGATCGATGTCCGTAAAGAAATTGAGACAACGCTGGCGGCAAAGAAAGCAGAACAGATGATCATGAGTCTGATGCCGGCCGGAATCATTCTCTACCTGAAACTGACCTCTCCGGGATTCTTAAGCGTACTGTATGGGAATCTTTTTGGAATGTGTGCGATGACACTTTGTCTGGGGATTTATGTGTTATCTTACTGGCTTGGGCGCAGAATTGTTGATATTGAAGTGTAGGAGAAAGCAGTATGTGGGTACATTTTATTATTTTTATGACAGCGTTTGGCACTGTGCTAGTCTGGAAAGCAGGGTGGCTCAGGCTGGATGGTATTGCTGATAAAGAAAGCCTCCGTCTGTTTCTGATCGTTGCCGTCTGTGGAAATCTGGCAGGAATGGCGATGACACTGACAAATGGAGACAGTGAAATTTATCAGAAAGGCCACAGAATCGAGAAGAGTGAGGATGGGGCTTATACGGAGGAACTGCAGGTTTCCGTGGGTGATGGGAAGCCGGAGAAAGTTGCTGTTCAGATTCCGGAAAAAGAGACAGAAGAAACGGAAGCGGAAAATGCACAAGTGAAGCAGTCGCCGGAAGAAATGAGACAGAAAGAGCTGAAAGAAGTGATTGAACAGTATAACAGGGAAAAACAGGATCCGGATTATTATTATCTGCCGGATTCCTGGGATGGCCAGACACTTAAGTGGCAGAAACCCGGGGAGAGTACTGGAACACTTCTGGCAGCACTGGCCCTGTTTGCGGCAGTCGTGCTGATGTTAAAAAAAGCGAGAGAACAGCAGGAAGAGATGGCAAAACGGGCAGAACAGCTTCTGATGGATTATCCGTCGCTGATCATGAAGTTTACACTTCTGATCCAGGCAGGTATGACGGTTCGCAGAGCATTTCAGAAGATCAGTTCAGATTATCTGAGAAATTGTCCGAAAGAAGGACGATATGCATATGAAGCCGTGACGACGACCTGCCATGAAATGGACAGTGGTGTGGCAGAACTGGAAGCTTACCGAAGGTTTGGAGAGCGGTGTGGACAGATGAAATATAAAACATTTTCTACGATCCTGATTCAGAATCTCCAGAAAGGCGGACACAGGATGGCAGATCTTCTGGAAAAAGAAGCTCTGGAAGCATGGGATGAAAGAAAAAGAAAGGCAAGGGTAATGGGGGAAACAGCAGCAACAAAGTTGCTTGTTCCAATGATCATGATGCTTGCGGTGGTGATGGCGATCATCATGATACCTGCATTTTTGTCGTTCTATGGATGATTGTATAAAAAACGAGGAGGTAAAACAATGCGGGATTATCTGCAAACAGCAAAAGAATTTGTATACGAAGAAGATGCAGTAGGGGTTGTGGAGATTATTCTGATCCTGGTGGTGTTGATCAGCCTTGTCATTATTTTTAAAGAGCAGCTGACAAATTTGGTACAGGCAATCTTAAGTAAAATCACAAAACAGAGTAATTCAATTTGATGAAGAAAGGAGAGAGTCGATGGAGAAAAAGGGCAGTATTACTGTTTTTCTGGCGCTGATCTTAAGTCTCCTGCTATCACTGGTTGCAACGAGCATTCAATCTGTGCAGACAGCGGCAGCGAGAACACAGATTCTGAACAGTATGGATATTGGACTTTATTCTCTGTTTGGACAGTATGATCGTTTTCTTCTGAAAAATTATGATCTGTTTTTTCTGGATGGAACACAGGGAGGAACAGATCTGAATCTGGCAGCAGTTTATGATAACTTTGAGTCTTATATGAAACCGATACTGAAACAGAACAGCCAGAAGCTGAAACTCAGGCAGGGTGGTTTCAGTGGATATCGTCTGGCAACAGATGAAGATGGCGAAGTCTTTTACCAGCAGGCAGTCACTTATATGAAAGATACGCTTGGAAGTCAGGGAGTACAGACACTTGTGAAGCGATATAAGAAAAAAGAGCAAAAAGTGAAGCAGGCAGAGAAAGATGGAAAACAGGCGGAAGCAGGGAATACACTGGAAAATTATGATTCCGAAATGAATTCTGCGGCACAGAAGAGCCAGGAAGCCAAAGAGGCTTCAAAGAAGGAAGAATCCGGAGATTTTGGTGATGGCACTTCGGGAGAGAGTTTTTCAGATGGAGAGGTAAAACCGCAGGTGGTAAATCCAGTTCCGGTGATTCAGAGGATTCGGCGTATGGGACTTCTGGATCTGGTCGTTCCGGCATCAAAAGGAATTTCTGATCAGAAAATCTCACATGGAGATCTGTTATCAGGAAGAACACTTCAACAGGGAATGGCGATGCCGCAGAAAACGGGAAAAGATAATTCCGGATCAGCAAAAGTACTGTTTCAGCAATATCTGATGGAGCATCTGGGAAACTATATTTCTCCTTCTGAAGCAGGGCTGCATTATCAGCTGGAATATCTTCTGGCGGGAAAGAAAAGTGATCAGGAAAATCTAAAAGCCGTGGCAAAGCGTCTTCTGCTGATCAGAGAGGGAATTAATGCATCCTGTCTTATGGCGGATGCCGGAAAAAGGGCCCAGATTCAGGCACTTGCCCTGGCAATTGCATCGGGATTTCTGATACCGCCTGCAGCAGTGGCGATTGAGGCGGCACTGATTTTGTGCTGGTCCTTTGCAGAAAGTATTCTGGATCTTCGGGAGCTGTTTCATGGAGGCAGAGTACCATTGACTAAGACGGCAGCAACCTGGCAGCTTTCTCTGGAAAACCTGCCGAATCTCCTTGAGGGACTGGACAGCCAGAGAAGGGATGCGAAAGGTGGAATGTCCTATGAAGATTATCTGCAGGTGCTGCTTTTGTCAAAATCAAAAGCAGTCAAGCTGACAAGAGGTATGGACATGATCGAAGTGGAAATCCGCAGTACAAAAGGAAAGGAAGGTTTCCGGCTGGACTGCTGCATAGAAGCGGCTGAAATATCTGTGGATGTAGAGGCAAACCGAAAGCAGACTTTTTCGGTGATAAGGCAGTACAGTTATATTTAAAAACTGGATTTAAATGGATTTAAGAAAATACGGGCGGCGACGAGCCGCCCCACGGAAAAGAGGTGCAGAAAGATGCTTTTTCAGAAGGAAAAAGATTATGGGAATACTATCACAAAGATAGGTAGAAAGAAAAACAAAAAAAACGAGACTGCAAAAAAGAAAAGAAAAATAAAAAAAGAAAGGAAATGCTCTCTTAAAAACAGAATCCTGGCTTCCTCGATGGTCAGAAGAATCTCAAATTTATTTTTAAACACATCTTCTGAAAAAGTATCTTTCTGTGCCTTGAACAAAAAGGCGAGTCTGGCGCTGGAAACAGCACTTGTGCTTCCTATGTTTTTGCTGGGAATGGTGACGATGATCTCTTTTATGGATATTTACCGGATTCAGACAGAACATCTGCAGGCATTATGTGAAAAGACAAAAGAAGCCGGAATGTATGCATATGTGCTGGATGGAAAGGGGCCGGAAGAAATTACATTGCCGGATGTCTATGCATATACTCCGATCGGAGCATTTGTTCCTTTGCCGAAGGTATGGATGCATAACACAGTAAAAGTCCATGCATGGACAGGAGCTGATGAGACAGCGTTTTCCGGAGAGACCAGAGAACCGGAAGAAATGGTGTATGTGACAGAAACGGGAACGGTATACCATAAGAAGGCAGGATGTCGTTATCTGAAGGTATCCATTAATCAGATTTCGGGTTCATCTCTGACGCATGCTCGTAATGACAGCGGACAGAAGTACAGTCCCTGTGAAAGCTGCAGTCGAAATCAGAAACCATCCGGGGTGGTGTATGTTACATCTTCGGGAAATCGATATCACAATCTTGCTACATGCAGTGGCTTGAAAAGAACTGTAAAACTGGTAAAAGAATCACAGCTTGGAGGAATGCATGCCTGCAGCAGCTGTGGATAAGAGGCAGAGGATTATGCAGATCAGAGAAGTAATGACCGTGTTGTTCCTGGCAGTTATGGGCTGGAAAGACTGGAAGAAAAAAGAAATTTCACTGTTGCTGACAGGTACTTATGGAATTATTGGTCTTGCCTTTAGCATTTATGCAGAAAGACCACTGGAAGACTGGCTGTTGCCATTTGGTGTGAGCCTGATGATACTGGCGGTAAGTGTTCTGACCGGTGGAGAGATTGGAATGGGCGATGGCTGGATTTTTCTGGCACTAGGAACAATGCTGCATACAGAAATGTATGTAAGAATGGCATGTATCGGAATGTTGATTGCAGCGGTGTATGCGGGAGTCCTTCTGGTTATATGCAAAAAAGGACGCAAGACAGAAATTCCACTGGTGCCTTTCTTACTGTTTGGATATCTGGGAGGATTATTGCTATGAAAGTCAGAAAAGGAAGTTTTACAATAGAGGCAGCCTGCGTGATGTCGCTTGTGCTGATAACGGTAATGGGAGTTTTATATCTTTCCTTCTTTGTACATAATCGTTCCTGGCTGACGGCTGCAGCGTACGAGGCGGCACTGGCGGGAAGTATAGAAGGTATACAAAAAAACGGACAGATATATGAAGCCGCTTCTGCAAAAGCACAGGAACTTGGAAATGTGGGATTCTTTGGCGCAGAGAATCTGTCTTACCAGGTCAGCGATGGAAAAACAGTAAAGGTCTCCTATCAGGCAGATACAATCGCCGGATTTGGAGGTTTTCGCTGGGTACTGCGGACGGAGGGCAGTTCAAAGATCATTCGTCCGGCGCAGTGGATCCGCAAAGTAAAAGCAGCATCTGAAATTGTGAAGGATACAGAATAATAAGAGTACAGGATCATATAGGAGAGTGTAAAATATGTTTGCAGAATATAAAAGAGATGTAAGTCATAATTATCTGATCCTCCATGGGGATGAAACAATCAATACCACTTCTTATCAGGTACGGATTCTGACAGGAAATACAATGTCTTCTATATTAAAATGCCGCATGCAGGGACTGGATGGAACATGGCTCTTTTATTATGATATCACTTCAAAGCAGTCGCTGGCATCTTTTTACGAACAGCGTAAACTGCAGGGAGAAGATCTGGAAATGATTTTGAAAGGATTTCTCCATGTAATAGAAGAAATGGCAGAGTTTCTTCTGAATACGGAACAACTGGTGCTTTGCCCGGAATACATTTTTTTGGATGTGGAGAAAAAAGAGGTTTCGTTCTGCTGTCTGCCGGATTATCACCATCCGGTGCAGGAACAGTTTCGGGAACTGACCGAATATTTGTTGCCCAAACTTGACCATGAGGATCCGACAGCTGTAAATCTTGGATATGGAATTTACCGAAAAGCCATGGAGCCAGGGATACAGCTGGAAAATATTAAGGAATTGCTTTATCGATCTGAGAACAGTAAAGAGAAAATTGCAGAGAGCGATACAAAAATCAGAGATAAGGAAGAGTACGTGGAAGAAATGGAGGAGCCACCGCAATTTTTTCAGGAGGAAAAAAAGGAGAAAAAGGACAGGAAGTGGCAGCCTGCAGCCGGGTGTGCAGTGGGGGTTCTGTTCCTGCTGGGAATTCTCATTTTCCGCTATCTGGGATATTTTCCGGAAATTCCAATAGAAACTGTATTGGGGGCGGCAATACTCCTGATGGGAGTTGGAGCAGGATGGACCTGGATGGAAGAAAAAAAGAAGAAAAAACAGGAACAGTCTGCAGAATGGAGAAACAAAGTACAGCGGGAACTTGCCGGAATGAATATAGAAAAACATGAAACAGAGAGAAACAATACAGAGAGAAAAGAAATAAAAGATATAGAGCAAAAGAGTGAAAAACAAAACCGTACAGAACAAAATTCATGGGAATGTGAGAAAACTGGTGAGGATACAGCAGAACAGGAAACATATGGTGAAACGGTAGTTCTTTCGGCAGGACAGCTGTCAGGTACAGCCAGCCTGGTAAGTCGGGAACCCGGAGAACTTCCGACGGTTTATCTGGAACGGGAACTGACCGTGATCGGAAAACTGGAACAGGCTTCGGATGTAGTGATCTCGCTTCCGACAGTCAGCCGGGTGCATGCAAGAATACGCAAAACAGGTGAGAACTATTATCTGGCAGATCTGAATTCCAGGAATGGAACTTCTGTTAATGGCAGAATGCTTGGGGCAGAGGAAGAATATTTTCTGCAGGATGAGGATCAGGTGGATTTTGCTCAGGCAAGATATGTATTTCTGAGGGGATAGATAACTTCTGAAAAGAAAATCACCGGCCATGAGGGTTCGAAGGCAGTATTTCGGACAGCACAGGTGAAGTGTTGCCTTGCCACAGGGAACGGCATCTGCTAAAATAGACGAACAACAGCAGAATACATATGTATTCTCTGAATACAAAAACAGAGGAGAGTAACCTGTGGAAGAATTACGCAAAGAGCCGGTGACTGCCGGACTGATTCTGTTGAATATTCTGGTATTTCTGATCGTGGAATTTACAGGAAGCTCCCAGAATACCATGCATATGCTGGATTGTGGAGCTGCCTTTACACCAATGATCATTCAGGGTGGAGAATATTACAGACTGTTCACCTGTATGTTTCTGCATTTTGGAATTGAACATCTTCTGAATAACATGCTGGTTTTATTTGTACTTGGAAGCAGACTGGAACAGGTAATTGGAAAAATAAAATTTCTGTTGATCTATCTGATCGGTGGAGTACTTGGAAATGTGATTTCTTTACTTATCGAATTACGTACGCAGGATTTTGCTGTATCAGCAGGAGCATCCGGAGCGGTGTTTGCAGTTATGGGAGCCATGATCTATATTGTCATCCGCAATAAAGGATGGCTGGGCGATCTGTCCATGAGACAGATTCTGGTCATGGCAGCTTTTTCTCTGTATTTTGGTTTCGCAAGTACGGGAGTGGATAACACAGCCCATGTAGGCGGGATGGTGTTCGGATTCCTTCTTGCAGTGATTTTTTATCATCCTGGAAGAAAAATATAAAAGGAAGTACCTTCTTCCGGAGTGCTTTCTACACATAGTGTACCCTGGTGGGCTTCTATGATCTGCCGGGTGACAGCAAGCCCGAGGCCAGTGCCCCCGGGCTTGTATGTTACGAAGGGACGAAAGGCGTTTGCAATCTGGTCTTCTGTCATGCCACATCCGTTATCCGAGATGGTGATCTGGACACCGTCCGGAACGACAGAAGCGGAAAAAAGAATTCTGCCATGAGTATGCTGGATAGATTCCTGCGCATTACGGAGAAGGTTAAAAAGAGCCTGACGGATTTTTGTCTGATCCAGACTGATCTGGGGAAGATCACGGGGGATGTCAGTCTCAAAGGAGATTCCAAGGTAGTCCAGTGCCGGTCGAAAGGAACTGGTAATTCGATCCAGGCAGATACTTAGATCTGTCTGTACAAGGGAAATGTGACCGGCATTTTGATATCTGGAAAGTTCATCCAGCAGCTCACGGATATAGGTTAGATTTTCCATAATGTTATCCCAGTGTTCGTTGAAACAGAGCTGTGGCTGTGAATCCGACAACATCTGCATTTCGCTGGTGATCAATGCCAGCGGATTTCTTATTTCATGCGAAAATGTGGACAACATCGACTGAAACTCTTTTTTTGTTTGTGTGATAATGTTTTTTTCCTGCATAATCTGTCACCTCAATCTGAGTATATTATGCAAAAATATCGGAATCAACAAATTTCGTATTGAAAAAATCGCGAAAATACGAGACAATAGAAAAAGAAAACAGTTTATTTGTAAGGAGGACTACATCATGGAAAACTGTATTTTTTGTAAAATTGCAAACGGAGAAATTCCATCCGCTACTTTATATGAAGACGAAGATTTTCGCGTAATTCTGGATTTCGGTCCGGCGTCAAAGGGACATGCACTGATCCTGCCAAAAGCTCATGCAGCCAATATTTATGAACTTCCGGATGAGACTGCCGGAAAAGCAATGATCCTTGCCAAACATATGGCAACCAGGCTCAGAGACGGACTGCACTGTGACGGGTTTAACATTGTACAGAATAATGGAGAAATTGCCGGTCAGACTGTATTTCATTTTCATATGCATCTGATTCCACGTTATGAAGGTGATCAGGTCGGACTTACATGGAAACCGGGAGAACTGACAGACGAGATGAAGGAAGAGATCCTGGCAAAAGTCAAAGCATAAAGAAAAGAGTACAGATACAGATGATAATTGAGAATTTTGATGATTTTTACGATCACTACCAAGGATTCTCAGCATATGTCGCTTTTTGCATCACAGAAGATTACGAGCTTTCAAAAGATATCAGTCAGGAAGTTTTTCTGGCATTATTTAAAGTGAAAGAAAAACTGGATTAATCCAGACCTGACAAATTGAAAGCACTGGTGATGAAAGCGACATCCAACAAATGTATGGACTATTATAGAAAAGCCTCATCCAGACAGGAAAGTTATACGATTGATGATGAGGAAAATGCGTATGAGCCGGTGGATGAAAAGAGTAATCCAGAGGCAAGAATACTTCGTATGGAAGAAGAGAAATATCAGAAACTTGTACTGAACAGACTTCGGAAGAGGAATCCGATGAATTACGATATTCTGGTCAAAACAAAATTCCAGGAACTCTCAGCAGCAGAAGTGGCAAGTGAGTATGGGATTACACCGAATAATGTAAATAACAGGAATCTGCGGTCGAAAGCCTGGATAATTGAAGAAATGGAAAAGATATGCAGGCAGTCACATCGATAACTGCCTGCATCCTGCTATTTGTTTATTTTTTTGATAAAACACATTCTTCGATCAACGAAACGATATGATGGATGGAATCCATCTGTTTGCCTGCAGACATTGCTTCTTCGAAAGAATGACGGTTGTCATACAGCTGATGGATCGTATCCAGAAGTTTCTCATCAGTGATTTCTTCTTCCTCAAGTACCATGCTGAATCCCTGTTTTTCGAAAGAACGGGCATTCAGGATCTGGTCACCACGACTGGCATTTGCAGACAGCGGAATCAGAAGATTTGGTTTGTGAAGAGCACTGATCTCACAGATGGCATTTGCACCTGCGCGGGAGATTACCACGTCAGACAGGGCAAAAAGATCCGGAAGTTCTTCTTTGATATATTCATACTGAACATAGCCTTCGGTACCTTTGAGGGTTTCGTCCATTTTACCCTTGCCGCAGAGATGGATCACCTGGAAAGCTTTCAGAAGTTCCGGGAGAATCTTGCGGATATGGTCATTTACAGAGGCTGCACCAAGGCTTCCACCGATCACCATCAGTACCGGTTTGTCAGAAGTAAATCCACAGAACTGACGGCCGGCTTCCTTATCACCTTTCATCAGCTCCTGACGGATCGGTGTGCCGGTCAGTACGGCTTTATCTGCCGGAAGACTGCTGACAGTCTCAGGAAAGTTACAGCATACTTTAACGGCTGATGGAATACACAGTTTGTTGGCAAGTCCCGGAGTCATATCTGACTCGTGGATGATTGCTGGAATCTTGCAGCGTTTGGCTGCAATTACAACAGGGACGGTAACGAAACCACCCTTGGAAAAGACTACATCGGGTTTCAGTTTTTTGAGAAGCTTCTTTGCTTCATGGAACCCTTTTAATACCCGGAAAGGATCGGAGAAGTTCTTGGGATCGAAATAACGTCTCAGCTTTCCAGATGAGATCCCATAATATGGAATACCCATTTCTTCAATGAGTTTACGTTCGATACCTTCGTAAGATCCGATATAGGAAATCTGATATCCGGCAGCTTTGAGTGTCGGGATCAGAGCAATATTTGGCGTAACATGTCCGGCAGTACCACCGCCGGTAAGTACAATATGTTTCATAGGGAAAACCTCCTAAAAATCATTTTATTACCAATAACTATGAACCACCGGGGAAGAATTGTCAAGAAAGAGATAATATCATGAAAAAAGAGTTTGAGAAAGAACAGAAAGACAACCAGATAGATGATGCATTCCTGGATATGCCGGATATGGAGGATGACGAGAAATTCCGTCAGTGGCTGGAAGAGGAATATCTGAAGGAAGCAGATGCCATCGAGGAAGCTCTTTTTGATGGCAGAAAATTTGAGGACAATCAGGATATCGTAGAGAAACTGAGCGTTTCCAGAGAAAACTTCTATCAGCGTGCCAGAGAAGAAGGTCTGCTGGAGGATACGGCAGATGAGAAGGCAGAAGATGAGAAGAATACAGAAGAAGCAGTGCCTGAATCTACGGAAAAGAAAATTCTGGAATTCAGAAAAAACGCAGGTGTATCAAAGGATCCTGCACGCGATGCGAACAGAAACTCCGGCAAAAGGAAACACAGTTATGTGCGCTTTGGCAGAATCGCCGGAATCGCGGGCCTGTGTCTGATCTGCGTGTTCGCTGCAAGTATGAGCAGCGAGGCGAACAGGAAGTATCTTATTAAAAATATTAGATATTTAGCGGGTGATGATACAAAAATTGTTGTAGATAATGATAATAATAATGATCAATCCAATTTAGATGAAGATGTAGCAATACAAGATATTGAGGAGAAATTGGACATAAAGTTACCTGTATTTTGTTATCGTCCATATGATATGAAATATTTGAATTATGAAATTAATAATATTACGTATTATGCAAAAATAGAATATGAATATAAGGGGAATTTTCTGGTTTTCTATATAGATAAGCAAGATAATGGTGAAACAAGCAATGTAAGAAGTATAAATGGTGATGGGAAATTTATATGTAATATTTCTAAAGAAGATGGTATAAAGATATCTATAAAAAGAATGGAAGATGGAGAAGAAAATATGTCTACTTATATGGCGAACTGGAAAGAGAATGATACAACATATTATTTATCTGGAAAAATTGAATTAGATGAATTGAAAAAAATTGTAAAAGAAATGAAATTTTAGAGTGATTTTTTCAAATTTCTTACGTATATAGTTATGTAAAGGTTGTTTACATAGCGAAAGGAAGTGAGAAATGAATATCTGGAAAAAGATTCTGGGAATTACTTTAGCAGTCGGTTTGTCAACCGGAATGAGTATTGCACCGGTACAAGCAGATACCATCAGTATTTTGAATGAGATTACAGATGAAGAGACGACAGAAGATTGGGCTGAAGATACATCAACTATTTTAGCAAGGAGTAGTTATCTGCATTTTGGCAATGCTAAAATTGTTAAGAAATCAAGTAATGAAGTAGCCATATCAGGGTTAACACAATGCCATAAACAATGTAGTAAGGTTTATTTGTCAATTTATCTGGAACGGAAGGTCAATGGAAGTTATGGAACCTATAAATACTGGAATTTTACAGCAAACAATGTATCAAGTTTGAGTAAAACGATAGAAGTCATAGTTCCATCAGGTACATATTACCGTGTGCGTGGATACCATGCAGCCAGCCAGTCAGGTAAAAAAGAATCTACCTCTACGCTGACAAGTGGTATCATGGTCAAATAATGACCATTGGAAAAGAAAAAGGAAGAAAAGAAGAAAAATATTATTCAGTAATCCGTGAAGTGCGAAGAAGGTCGCAGGATGCAAAATAAATTTATGTAAACACCGTTACCGTCCGGAGACATCAACGTACTCACAAATCATGTCGGACTCGTCAGAGTTCACATTATTCATGATCTTATGCGCAAAGGAATAACATAATCATACGCAAAAAAAGGATCATTTAACCATATCTACAAAATCATATGAACCATACAAAACAAGGCGGGACTTCATACACCCCGCCTTATTTTACATAAAAAGAAATATAAATAATATTTGAATAGTATATGTTTTTGCATGGTATATTGCAAATTAAAAGAACATATGCTATAATGCCAGTAGGCAAAACGATAAGATGTGTTCACAGTAGCACAGCAAAAACTCCCCAGAGTTCGCACCTCTGGGGAGTTTTTATTCCATTTTGGCGAGGCGGCTTAGACCTCAGGCTGGCTACTAGCTGCTATTTTCCATCCAGCCATTTGCAAATGTAGTAGGCGATTACACTTGCCAGAATGGAAAGCATAAACGATAAAATTGAATTCACAATAGCATACCCCCTTTCTGTACCTGTCTAGGGGCAGTAGCAAAAGCATTATAACATGAAGCCCTGGTCGAAAAAACGCAATTTTTGTTAAGATATGTTGTCTTTTTTGCACAAAAAGACTGTTGAAAATCAATCAAATAGTGTATAATGATTACAACAACATACATTTGGATGATTTTTCAGACAAAGGGGGTTCGCACATGAAGATTACCTTTATTGGGGCGACACATGAAGTAACCGGAAGCTGTTATTATCTGGAAGCAGCAGGAAAGAAATTCCTGGTAGACTGCGGTATGGAACAGGGTCCGGATTACTACGAGAATCAGGATATTCCTGTAAAGGGAAGTGACCTGGATTTTGTTCTTCTGACTCATGCACATATGGATCACTCCGGAAATCTTCCCGCTATTTATGCAAAAGGTTTTCAGGGCCCGATTTATGCAACACAGGCCACCTGCCACCTTTGCGATATTATGCTTCGAGACAGTGCCCACATTCAGATGTTCGAGGCAGAGTGGCGTAACCGTAAAGGACGCCGCCAGGGAAAACCGGAATTTGTTCCTGCATACACCATGGAAGATGCCATGGGTGTTATCCAGAATTTTGTTCCGTGTCCGTATGAAAAAACCATCAAACCGGCAGAAGGAATCAGCGTTCGTTTTGTAGATGCCGGCCACCTTCTTGGTTCTGCAAGTATTGAGATCATGATTCAGGAAGATGGCAAAGAGAAAAAAATCGTCTTCTCCGGCGATATCGGTAATCTGAATCAGCCACTGATCAAAGATCCGGTCTATCTCCATGATGCAGATTATGTAGTCATGGAATCCACTTACGGTGACAGAAGCCACGGCGACCGACCGGATTATGTGGCAATGCTTACCGAAGTGATCCAGCATACCTTTGACCGTGGAGGAAGTGTAGTCATTCCTTCTTTTGCAGTTGGCCGTACACAGGAAATGCTGTATTTTATCCGTCAGATCAAGGAAGAAGGACGCGTACACGGACACGATAACTTTAAGGTCTATGTCGACAGCCCGCTGGCAAATGAAGCGACAACGATCTTTAATGAACATATTTATGACTGCTTTGATGAAGAAGCTATGGCACTGGTCAAAAAGGGAATCAACCCGTTGATGTTCCCGGGATTAAAGACTTCGATTACCAGTGACGATTCAAAAGCAATCAACTTTGACGAAGACTGCAAAGTTATCATTTCCGCGAGCGGTATGTGCGATGCCGGCCGAATCAAACATCATCTGAAACATAATCTGTGGAATTCGAACAATACGATTCTGTTTGTTGGGTATCAGGCAATCGGAACGCTTGGCCGTGCTCTGATCGAAGGTGCGACCGAAGTTAAACTGTTTGGTGAGACGGTTGCTGTAGGCGCAGAGATCCGTCAGATGCCGGGTATCAGCGGTCATGCGGATGTGAATGGCCTGATGACCTGGATCAAGGCATTCAAAGAAAAACCGGAAAAAGTATTTGTCACCCACGGCGATGATGAAGTGACCGAGATCTTTGCAAGAAGACTGCAGGAGGAACTGGGACTGGATTCTATGGCACCGTTCAGCGGAACCGTCTATGATTTGGCGAACAATACCTGTATCTATGAGGCACAGGGAATCAAAATCACGAAAGCTTCTGTTTCTCCGAAAGCAAGCAGAGCCGCACGTGCATTCCAGAAGCTGGTTGCCATGGGACAGCGCCTTATGTCTGTTATTCGAAAGAACGAAGGCATGCCGAACAAAGACCTGGAGCGTTTCAGCAGAGATATACAGTCGCTGTGTGACAAGTGGGACAGAGATGATCTCTCCTGATGTTTAAATCCGGCTGTTATAACAGAAATTATAGATAAATAATATAAAAAGACTGCCGTTTCTTTGATTGAAAATAAAAAATCTTCCAGTCAGAGGAGCGACAGTCTTTTGCATTGGGTTTCGACCCGAAATTTTAAAATCAGTTCAGAGCTTCTTTCAGAGCTTTTGCAAGCTGATCCGGGCAGGATGTTGGTTTGAAGCCACAACGAATCCCTTCCATTCTGCTGATAGCTTCTTTGGCATCCATGCCTTCTACCAGTCTGGCAACGCCCTGTGTATTACCGGAGCAGCCGCCCTGGAATTTTACATCATGAACTTTTCCTGCATCGTCGATCTCAAATGAAATGGCGCTTGAACAGACACCAGATGTTTTATATACCATAATCTTAACCTCCTGAGTTCAGTTATTGTAAATAATAACAATATATTTTTCCAATAAGTATACCAGAAAAGGACAAAGCGGACAAGTCTGCCGCAGATTTTCCAGAGGAATTCCCCGTGAAGCAAAAAAAGTTTCCATATAAACGCAACATTTGCTATAATAGACTATGCTATTCACAATCAGGGATGATAACAGATTACAGTGCCCGGCTTTTCAGAAAAAGGGCACGATGATAAAGGAGATTACAATATTATGAGATGTATTGGTATTATAGGAGCAATGGAAGTTGAAGTAGCAAGTCTCAAAGAACAGATGAAAGATATTCAGGTGACACGTAAGGCTTCCATGGAATTTTATTCAGGTATTATCGAAGGAAAAAACGTAGTTGTTGTCCGTTCTGGAATTGGTAAGGTCAATGCAGCAGTCTGCACACAGATTCTGATCGATGATTTCAAAGCAGAAGTAGTGATCAACACCGGTATCGCAGGAAGTCTGAATGCAGACATCAACATTGGAGATATCGTTGTTTCCACAGATCTGATCCATCATGATATGAATGCCGTTGCATTTGGTTATCCGGTTGGACAGATTCCGCAGATGGAAGCTTTTTCTTTCCACAGTGATGATGCACTTCGCGCACTTGCAGTAAAAGCATGCAAAGAAGCAAATCCTGATATCGAAGTATTCGAGGGACGCATTGCATCCGGTGACCAGTTTGTGGCAGACCAGGGTGTCAAAGATTTTATTACAAAAGAATTTGGAGCATACGCTGTTGAAATGGAAGGCGCGGCAATCGCACAGGCAGCATATCTGAACAATGTACCTTTCCTTGTGATCCGTGCAATTTCTGACAAAGCAGATGGAAGTGCAGAGATGGATTATCCGACATTCGAAGCGCAGGCAGCAGAGCACAGTTTCAAACTGACACTCCGCATTCTGAAAGACATTCAGGGCTGAAGCGCACACTTGAAAAGATTCTGCATAGAATGTTATAGATGATGACGAAACAGGAGCCTGTCCATGTATTATGACAAGTTTCTTCCATTTTATATGACGTATGCAGATTCTTCTCTTTACAGCAGAGAGAGAATACAGGAGCAGGAATTTGCTCTGATGAAATCTTATTATCCGGAAACTGCCCGCAAAATTCAGGAAAAAGTTGAAGAAGAATGTCAGCTTATGGATTATGAGGGAAGCAGACTTTATGATGAGCATCCGGACAAATTTATGATGCATCGGCTTTACAGGCAGATACGTTCTCAGGTAGACGGAGAAATGGCAGCGCAGGAGATTCCTGATGAATTTCTGGATGAACTGATCCAGGTGCTTTTGTATCAGGAGATTTCCAGGCGCCGGTGCAGACGACGCAGATACCGTGGATTCTGACAGTTGAGCGAATAAGAACACTGCAGTTCGTAATGCCGGAATCCGATGGTGTACACAGGGGCATTACAGAGGGATTATGAAAGATTAAATATGATGACATTACAGGAATTTTTGGAAAAACAATTTGATGAAAACCTGATGCTTGCAGTCTTAAGCGGCCAGCGGAGCAAGGAAAAAGAGGCTCCTTCCAAGGTGCGGATCCGCCAGATAGAACTGAAAGGCAGCGTCTGTTATCAGGCATCCTCCACGGTGGGAACCAAGGTCCTTCACTCCAATTACAGCAGAGAAGAAGTGATCGCATATGTGGAACAGAGTCTTCAGGAGGGTGGATTTTCCCAGCTGCAGGTGCAGGGAAGATGCAAAGATGGCAGTGTTCTTGTCAGCAAAAAGGGTAAAGTAACTGTCAAAGTGAAAGAGCATCAGGCGAAAGAGCCTGTTCAGATTCTGGCACACAATCGTGTGAAACAGTATATATTGAAGGAAGGAACTCCGGTTCCATTCCTGGTGGATCTGGGAGTTATGAATAAAGAAGGAAAGATCCATCGTCCGGCTTATGACAAGTTCAAACAGATCAACCGTTTCCTGGAGTTTATTGAGGATATTCTTCCGGCATTGTCCAGGGAGCGGGAGGTCACGATCCTGGATTTTGGATGTGGCAAATCATATCTGACATTTGCCATGTATTATTATCTGAAGGAACTCAAAAAATATGACGTTCATATCATTGGGTTGGACCTGAAGGAAGATGTGATCCGGAAATGCAATGGACTGGCAGAAAAATACGGATATGAGAAACTGCATTTTCTGTGTGGTGATATTGCGGAATATGAAGGTGTGCAGAAAGTAGATATGGTGGTAACGCTCCATGCATGTGACAAAGCAACCGATTATGCACTTGCCAAAGCGGTTGAGTGGGATGCGCAGGTGATACTGTCTGTTCCATGCTGTCAGCATGAACTGAATGACCAGATTCAGAATAAACTGCTTTCTCCGGTGCTGAAATATGGACTTCTGAAAGAAAGAATGTCTGCACTTCTTACAGACGGAATCCGTGCAGAACTTCTGGAATCGAAGGGATACAGTACGCAGATTCTGGAATTTATTGATATGGAACATACACCGAAGAATCTCCTGATCCGGGCAGTAAAGACAGGCAGATCCCGTTCGGGTGAAGCTTTGAAAGAGATGACGGATGCCATTCATGGCCATCTGACGCTGGAAAAACTTCTCTATCCGGATGGATTTGATGCGAAGGAGGGAGTATGAGAACCATAACAAGATTTTTGAGAAGGTTTTTAATACTTCTGATCGTGTTTGTAATGGGAGTAGCGGGAACTGCTTTTCTCATGAATAATGAGACGACGGATGATCGTTCCGATATGAATAATCCGACGTTGCCGGAAGTAATGGTGGATTTTAACGGTACGCTGGCAAACAGAATGTATGGATATCGCCAGCCGATGGAAGCAGATTTTGTCCGCGACAGTGTAACACCGCTGGATACAACAAAGAAACTTACGATCGCCGTTAATCCTTATGAGGAAAAAATCAAAAGTCTGTCCTATGAAGTGCGTACTTCGGATGGAACCAAGATCGTTGAGAATCGTAAGGTCAAGAGCCTTGACAGCTCAGGATCTGACGGATATCTGCGTGCACAGATCGAGATCAGTTCCGGTCTTTTGATGAATCAGGAGTATTCCCTTCAGATCTCACTGGATACCAGTGACGGAGAAGCGTATTATTACACAAGAGTAGTTTCCAGGTCTTCGACGAATACGGAGGATTATGTGAAGTTTGCTTCCAGCTTTGCACAGATGTGCATGGATAAAAACGCTGCAGACGGACTCGCGGCTTATCTGGAATCTGAAGAATCTTCTTCAACAAATTTTAAAGCTGTGACGATACAGTCACCACTTTCTACGATCAGCTGGGGAAATTTAAGCCCGCAGATATCCAAGAAAGGCATCCCGGTCATTAAAGAGATCAATGAGACGACGGCAAGTATTTCGCTGGAATATGAGATAAAGGCAGCCAACGAAAACGGTGGTGCAGAGTATTACAATGTAACGGATTTTTACCGGCTTCGCTATACGGATACCAGAATTATGCTGTTGGATTTTCAGCGAAGCGCAGATCAGGTATTTGATCCTCAGCAGACAGTGATCACAGATGATGGGCTGCTTCTTGGAGTCCGGGACAAAAATGTCACGATGCTTTCCAATGAAGATGGCAGTGTGACTGCTTTTACGCAGGAAGGTGCCTTGTGGACTTATGCACCGGATACCGGCAAATTTGTAGATATCTTTGATTTCCGCAGAAAATCAAATGGAGATTTTCGTGACTCCAGAATAGAACATGATATCAAGCTGCTGGGCATTAATGACAGTGGGGATCTGGATTTCATGGTTTATGGTTACATGAACCGCGGAACATATGAAGGATATTGTGGCGTTGGAATCTACCATTATGACCATGATCAGAATGTTGTAGAGGAACGTGTGTTTATTCCAACGTCAGAATCATTTGAATTCCTGAAATCAGACCTTGGAACGCTGAGCTATGTGAATAAAGATAATCAGCTGTTTCTTTTGCTTGCAGGCAAGCTTTATCAGATCAATATTGATGAAAGCAGTTATGATGTGCTTGCAGATAATATTGATGGAAATCAGTTTGCGGTTTCGGCTACCAATGCACATGCAGCATGGCGGATCAGCGACGGTGATCAGGCTGGTCAGGTAAAATTCATCGATTTTGACACACTGGAAACAAGAAACGATACACCGGATGCAGGACAGAGCCTTCGTGTGCTGGGATTTATGAATGAAGATGTGATCTATGGAATCGTTTTGGACGGTGACAGTCTTACAGATGAAAACGGACATACTACAGATGGAATTACTTTAATTAGAATTGAAGGTTTTGACGGAACTGTCAAAAAGGAGTATCATCAGGATGGATATTATATTACAGATGTGACGGTCGGAAGTACCCTTATGCAGTTTAATCTTTCTGAAAAAACTGGAAGCTCTTATACTGTGAAAAATAAGGACAACATCATGAATAATCAGGCAGCGGCAGCAAAGGTTGTTTCTGCTGAACAGAGCAGTACAACCCGCCAGGGCGTGATCGTCAAGCTGGCATTTGACAACAAACCGGAAACAGACGAACCGTTGATTCTTACTGCAAAGATGAAAAATACAGGGGAAAAAACAGTTCAACTGGATGTTGACAAGAGTCAGATCAGTAATATTTATTATGTATATGCAAAGGGCGGACTGGATAGTACGTGGACAGATCCGGCACAGGCAATTCTCCATGCAGACAGTCTGACAGGTGTGGTTCTGAACCGGGCACAGCAATATGTATGGGAACGTGGAAATATGAAAACACAGCTGACGCTGAATACAGAGGATGTTCCGGAGATCATTCGAAGTGGTTCCTGGGACAAAGACGTTCTGCAGCAGGGACTGGGAGATTCAGGAACGGTGATCGACCTTACCGGATGCAGTTTGGAAAATGTACTCTATGAAATCAGTGCACAGCGTGCGGTTATAGCCAAGACCGGTGCAGATTCCAGTGTAGTGATCGTTGGATACGATCAGTACAATACCTGGCTTCTTGATCCGGCAACAGGCGAAGTAAGTCCTTACGGAATGAACGACAGTACAGCGTTATTCCAGGCAGCAGGAAATGTCTTTATTTCCTATCTTGATAACCAAAAATAAATTTAACAGGGGGACAGGCTTATGTTAAGCAAAAGCATCACGAAACTTGTACAGTATGGAATGGAAACAGGGCTGGTACCGGAGTGTGAAAAAAATTACACCATCAATCTTCTTCTGGATGTATTTCATGAAGACGAATATGTAGAACCGGAAGAGAGCTTTTCTGATGTAGATCTGGAAGAAACTTTAAATGAACTTCTGGATGAAGCCGTAAAGAGAGGTCTGATCGAAGATAGTGTTGTGTATCGTGATCTTTTTGATACAAGACTGATGAATTGTCTGATGCCGCGTCCGGCGCAGGTTCAGAAAGAATTCTGGGATAAGTATCAGAACAGTCCGCAGGAAGCTACCGATTACTTCTATAAATTAAGCCAGGACAGCAACTATATTCGCCGCTATCGTGTAAAGAAAGATCAGAAATGGAAAGTAGACAGCCCGTATGGCGAAATTGATATTACCATTAATCTTTCCAAACCGGAAAAAGATCCAAAAGCGATCGCAGCAGCAAAAAATGCGAAAGCAAGCAGCTATCCAAAATGTCTCCTTTGTCCGGAGAATGAAGGATATGCAGGTCGTGTCAATCATCCGGCAAGACAGAATCACAGAATCATTCCGATCACGATCAACGATACACCATGGGGCTTCCAGTATTCTCCATATGTATATTACAATGAGCATTGCATCGTGTTCAACAGCAAGCATACTCCGATGAAGATTGAGAGAAACACCTTTATCAAACTGTTTGATTTCGTAAAACTGTTTCCTCATTATTTCCTGGGATCCAATGCAGATCTTCCGATCGTTGGTGGTTCTATCTTAAGTCATGATCATTTCCAGGGCGGACATTATACATTTGCAATGGCAAAAGCTCCGATTGAGAAGCATGTGACGATTCCGGGATTTGAAGATGTGGAAGCCGGCATTGTCAAATGGCCGCTTTCCGTACTTCGTATCCGCCACAAAGATTCTGCGCGTCTGGTCGATCTGGCAACTCATGTACTGGAAGTATGGAGAGGATATACCGATGAAGCTGCATTTGTTTTTGCAGAGACAGACGGAGAACCGCACAACACGATCACACCGATCGCACGTAAAGCAGGCGATATGTTTGAACTGGATCTGGCTCTGAGAAACAACATCACAACAGAGGAAAATCCGCTTGGTGTATATCATCCGCATGCAGAATATCATCATATTAAGAAAGAAAATATCGGTCTGATCGAAGTTATGGGACTTGCAGTTCTTCCGGCAAGACTGAAAGAAGAACTGGAACTTCTGGAAGAATACATTCTGGATGGAAAAGATATCGCATCCAACGAAAAGATTGAGAAACATGCCGCATGGGCAGCTGAATTTCTTCCGAAATACAAGGATATCAACAAAGAGAATGTTCATGAAATCCTTCAGAAAGAAGTTGGTATTGTATTTACACATGTTCTGGAAGATGCCGGTGTTTACAAATGCACACCGGAAGGCAGAGAAGCATTTATGAGATTCATCGAATCATTATAAAAAAACACATAATATACAAAAGACAGGGACTTAAGGCGCAGAGCTTTGAGTCCCTGTCTGCATATAAAAAGCACAGACGGGACAGTAGCATATTACAGTCCGGAAACAGAACTGTGTTAAAATGACATTATAAGGTATGTTTGGAGAATGTGAAAACAGTGCGAAGGAAATTCCGGCAAAGGAGGCATGGAATGAAGCAAAAATATGTACTTACAGCAGTGGCGGTTGTGGCTGTCGGAGCGGTGGCATTGGGTACGGTCCCGATGTGGGAAGGGACGAATTCTATGAAACAGGAGGAGACCAGAACGAGTATTATTGAGGATCCGGTAAATACAGAAACAGAAGGAACCGGTACGCCAACGCCTCTTCCGACGACGGCCCCGGTTACTGGAATTTCTCATACGGACAGTTATGAAGATCTTTATGCCCAGGTAAAAGAATGGCAGAATAATTCTTCATACAGTAATGTTCAGCCCCGCATCATGACTGTTGAAGAGTCAGCAGATGAGGCAGGGACAGACTCGGCTGCTTCAAATTCCAGTATGGCGGCAACTATGCCGGAAGAACCGATTGACCAGGAATATGGCTTTGATCCATCATCAGAAGGTAAAGATTATTCTACGACCACCACACAGGAAGAACTGATTGATGAGGCAGATATCGTAAAAACAGATGGCAGCTGTATTTATGCCATGGACAGTAAAGGAACATTGCGTATTGCAGATGCAGCGTCCATGAAATTACTCTGTGAGATTAATGGAGAGAACAGCTCCGATTATAAGGAAATGTATGTGGATGGTAATTGCCTGCAGCTGATCTGTCAGCAGGAAGATTATATAACCTATAAAGGCAGTATAGATCTTCCGTCAGCAAATGCAGGTGGAGAAAAGAATACAGATGGAGTCCGAACCAGTTATAGTATGCCGGTAACTACTGTGACAGTAGAAACCTATGATATCTCAGACAGGGAAAAACCCAAAAAGACAGGCGTTTATCATCAGGATGGAAGTTATCTTTCCTCTCGAAGAACTGATGGAAGAATGTATCTTTTTACATCATATACTCCGGAAGTCGGAGACAGCGCAGATCAGTTACAGTACTATGTGCCAAGGTGCGGAGAAGAGTATATTGCCTATGACCATATTTACCTTCCGACACCGGAAAAAGATTTTTCTTATAATGGCAGGATATATCTGGTAACAGGGGCTGTCGCACAGGAGAATCCGGATCAGGCAACAGATGTTATGGCCGTTGTCAGCAGCGCAAATATTTTTTATGTCAGTGAAAATAATATCTATTCAGCAACAGAAATCTGGAATGACCGGGAAACTCGTACGGAAATTGTACGAATCGGCTACAGAGACGGGAAATTTACCGACGGGGCAGCAGGTTCTGTAGTGGGGGAACTTCACAACAATTTTTCCATGAACGAGGCAGATGACTGTCTTCGCATTGTAACCACTGTTGAAGGATGGGATAAAGATTATAGTAATTTTTCCAGAAGTAATGGATTATATGTGCTGAATGAGAAACTCAAAACAATTGGAAAGATTGAAGATCTGGCAGAGGGAGAGCAGATAAAGGCTGCACGGTTTATGGGAGATATAGGATATTTTGTCACATATCGAAATACGGATCCTCTTTTTGCAGCAGATCTTTCTGATCCGAAGAACCCCAGGATTATGAGCGAACTGAATATTACCGGATTTTCTGAGTATCTGCATTTCTACGGAGAAAATCAATTGCTGGGAATCGGCTGGGAAACAGATCCGGATACAGGCAATGTGACGGGGATGAAATGTTCTATGTTTGATATTTCCGATCCATCAGATGTCAGAGAAACAGACCGTTTTATATTAAAGGATGTTTCATTTTGTGACGCGCTTTATAATTACCATGCGATTCTTGCAGCTCCGAAGAAAAGTCTGTTCGGGTTTGCTTATGGAATCTATGGAGATAACACTGATGTATATGACAGCAGTGAGAATTATTATTATGCACTGCTTTCCTATCATGATCAAAATGGATTTGAGCCGCAGATGTATCTGAATATCAATGACAGTGAACTTTTTGCAGGCTCCATGAGTTATCAGGATTATTGCAGAGTACGCGGCGTGTATATCGGAGATATGTTTTATCTGGTAACAGAGAAAGGAATTGTTTCTTATAATATACAGAAGGATTATGAACAGACCGGAACCCTTAAATGGGAAGCTTAAACGCAATAAAACCATGTTTCTCCTGTATTTACTCCTTGCAGTAATCCAACGAATAGTCTATACTAGAAAGCAATTGGATGAGAATGAAGACAGAGAGGTATAGATTATGAAGCTCACAACTGTAAAAGAAATTTATAAAAACAGAGAAGAATACCTGAACAGGGAAGTAACTGTAGGAGGATGGGTACGAAGCGTACGTGGTTCCAAGGCATTTGGTTTTATCGTACTTCATGATGGTACTTTTTTTGAGACACTGCAGGTTGTATATCACGACAATATGCCGAATTTTGCCGAGATCAGCAAGCTGAATGTAGGCGCTGCTATTATCGTCAGGGGAACTCTGGTTCCGACACCGGAAGCAAAACAGCCGTTTGAAATTCAGGCTGATGAAGTACAGGTAGAAGGCGCATCTGCACCGGATTATCCGCTTCAGAAGAAACGTCATACTCTGGAATACCTGAGAACCATGACACATTTGAGACCGAGAACAAACACTTTCCAGGCGGTATTTCGTGTACGTTCCCTTTGTGCATACGCGATCCACAAATTCTTCCAGGAAAGAGGTTTCGTATATGTACACACACCGCTGATCACAGGAAGTGACTGCGAGGGTGCGGGAGAGATGTTCCAGGTTACTACACTGGATATGAAGAATCCTCCGTTGAATGAAGACGGTACTGTAGATTACAGTCAGGATTTCTTCGGCAAAGAGACTAATCTTACAGTAAGTGGTCAGCTGAACGGTGAGACTTATGCACAGGCATTCCGTAATATTTATACATTCGGACCGACTTTCCGTGCGGAGAACTCCAATACAACACGTCATGCTGCTGAGTTCTGGATGATCGAGCCGGAATGTGCATTTGCCGATCTGAATGACAATATGGATCTTGCAGAGGACATGCTGAAATACGTGATCCGTTATGTGCTGGAGAATGCTCCGGAGGAGATGAACTTCTTCAATTCCTTTATCGACAAAGGACTTCTGGATCGCCTGAACCATGTAGTGGATTCTGAGTTTGGTCATGTGACTTATACAGAAGCAATTGAACTTCTGGAGAAAAACAATGACAAATTCGATTACAAAGTATTCTGGGGATGCGACCTTCAGACAGAGCATGAGCGTTATCTGACAGAAGAAATCTTCAAGAAACCTGTATTTGTGACAGATTATCCGAAGGAGATCAAGGCATTCTATATGAAACAGAACGAGGATGGCAAGACAGTTGCTGCCATGGACTGTCTGGTACCTGGAATCGGTGAGATCATTGGTGGAAGCCAGAGAGAGGATGATTACGATAAGCTGAAAGCACGTATGGATGAGCTGGGACTGAAAGCAGAAGACTATCAGTTCTATATGGATCTCCGTAAATATGGTTCCACACGTCATTCAGGATTTGGACTGGGATTTGAACGTTGCGTAATGTATCTGACAGGTATGGGCAATATCCGTGACGTAATTCCATTCCCAAGAACAGTTAACAACTGCGATTTATAATAAGGAGTAGTTTTTGCATGATTAGATTTATTCATCTTTCAGATGTACATCTGGGGGCAGTCCCTGACCGGGGCTGTCCGTGGAGTCATGAGAGGGAAGAAGAAATCTGGGAAACATTCCGCCGGGTCATTGTGGGTATCCGCAAGAATCCGGTGGATTTGTTGTTTATAGCCGGTGACCTTTTTCATCGTCAGCCTCTTCTCAGGGAACTGAGAGAAGTTGACGATTTGTTTGCGTCTATACCGGATACCAGAGTTTTTCTGATGGCAGGAGATCATGACTACATAAAAGAAGATTCGTTTTACAGAAATTTTGTCTGGTCACGGAATGTAACCTTTTTTGACAGGGAACAGCAGTCCTGTGTGGAGATCGCGGACAAACAGATTTTTGTATATGGGCTGAGTTATGAGCATCCGGAGATCCGTACACCATTATATGATGAATGGAAACCTCAAAATAAGCCTGGCTTTCATGTGCTGCTCGCACATGGCGGTGAAGTCGGATATTGTCCGATGGATTTTACAAGACTGGCAGCAGCAGGATTTGATTATATAGCGCTTGGGCATTCTCATAAACCACATACAGTATGTCGCGATAAGATTGTCTATGCAGGTGCACTGGAACCACAGGATCGAAATGACGTCGGAAAGCATGGATATATAGAAGGGGAATTTGACGGAGAAACCGTTAAGCTGAAATTACGCCCCTTTGCACTTCGTTCTTATCAGAACCTGGTCCTTGCGGTAGATCAGAATACCACACAGTATGCATTGGAAGATATGCTTCGGAAGGAAGTTATGAAGCGGGGCGGAAGAAATATATATCGTCTGATCATTAAGGGAAAACTTTCTCCGGATAATGTCCTCCTGCCGGAACGCCTTCACGGACTGGGAAATATTGTGGAGATCATGGATGAATCAAGACCTGCGTATCAGCTGGAAAGCCTGTATCGCCAGTACAGGGGGACTCTGATTGGGGACTATATCAAAACTTTTTTAAAGAGAGATCTGACAGTAGTGGAGAAAAAAGCACTCTACTATGGACTTCAGGCACTTTTGACTACAAAAGTCCTGACCAGTGACAGGAAAAGAATATGAAGATCAAGCAAATTGAAATTAAAGATTTTGGAAGTATTTACAGGCAGACGATTGCTTTTTCTCCGGACATGAATGTGCTGTACACGGAGAAAGAACGAACAAGAAGAGAAATTCAGGCTTTTATAGAGAGTATGCTGTTTGGAAGGACGGATGTTCCTTATGCAGGGGTACTCTGGTTTGAGAGTGGCGGGCGCAACTACCGGCTGACACGAGATCTTCACAGAGAAGAACCTTACAGTGAACTTCTCTGTGAGGAGAGTGGAGAGCTTCTTGATGCGGACCATATCAGTGAGGAAAAAATGGCACTGGGTATCAGTGAAGCTGTATATGAGAATGCAATCTGTATTTCTCCATTGAAAGGTAATACCGGGGCAGAAATCGTACGTGAAGTGCAGAAGCAGATGACCGGCTTTCAGACAACGGGAGACTGCTCTGTGGATCTGGGTAAAACCTCCCAGAGGATCAAGATGACAAGAAAAGGTTACCAGGTGCAGGTGGAACGCCGCAAAAAGGCAGACCAGCTGGCAAAAGAAAAAATTTCCGCACAGATTAAAAGCATACGCAGAGAGATCCGTGATACTGAGGATCAGAAGAATCAGCTTGGAGAACAGGAAGATGCTCTTCGCATGAATGAAGAAAGTAACGGATATCATCTTCTTGACGAACGAATCGGGGCACTGGAAACAAGAAATCAGGCACAGATCGCGGGAATGTGTGTGACTGCATTTCTGGCGCTGGCAGGGGCGTTGCTTCTGGCGCTGGAGGCAGGAAGTACGATTCTGGCGGTACTGGTAGGAATTTCCGGTATTTTGGCGTTTATTGCAGAACTGAATTTTGAAATGCGTACAGTACGTGAACTGGAAAAACGTAAAAGAATGAAGTCCAGATGGATTACAAGACAGAATAAGCTGGAAGGCGGCCGCAGCAGTCTGGATGAAGAATTACGTGAAAAAAATATGGAACTTTCCAATCTGACAGAAGAACTTCGTGAAATGGAAGAGTATGCGTATCTGCCTCTGATGGAAGAAGTCGAGATTGATGCGCTGAATCTGGCAATGGATACGATCGATAAACTGTCGGAACAGATGTATCGTCAGACAGGAAACAGACTGGTGAGGACGATGTCGGAGACTCTCAGCGGAATTACCGGTGGTACCTGTCATGAACTGATGGTTGACGATGAATTTCATATCAGCGTTGATACAGGGAAAGAAGTACTGCCGATTGAAAATCTGCGTCTGATCATGGTTGAACAGATCTATCTTGCGATGAGACTGGCCGCAGGAGAACTCCTGTGTGGCGCAGAAAAGCTTCCGGTCATCTTTGATGAAATGTTCTGTGCTTTCGATCCGAAAAGGCTGAAAGCAGCTGTTTTATGGCTTATAGAGTCTTCCGGTCGTCAAGTGATCATAAGTACAAGCAAAAAACAGGAATTGGATGTGTTGCAGAAAACAGGAATTTCTGTTAATGAGATTTCTTTATGATTGGGAAGAGAATAAAAAACACCCTGCATTTCCGCAGGGTGTTTTGCATTGTGCTGTGAAGAAGTGACAGGATTTATTTGTCATACTGAGCCATGTAATTATTGACGCATTTTTTGATTCTGTCTGCAGGGTTGAGCAGGTGGCTGACAGACATATCATGATTCAGTGTATCAATGATCAGAGCGATATATTTACTCAGATCGCAGCTGATATAGTAGTCTCTTGCGAGAAGCTCCGGATCCTGATAAACAAGGTTTGTAGTAAGCAGTTTATCAAAGGTTCCTTTTGCGTATGCGGCGTCGAATTTTTCCATTCCCTCTGTGAAGAGTCCGAAAGTTGTGCAGATAAAGATCTTACCGGCACCACGTTTTTTCAGAAGAGATGCAATCTCCAGAATGCTGCTTCCTGAGGAAATCATATCATCGATCAGGATAACATCTTTGCCTTCAAGTTTTGGGCCGAGGAATTCATAGGCTGCGATTGGGTGACGGCCTTTAACTACTTTGGTGTAGTCGAGACGTCTGTAGTACATACCCATATCTACACCGAGAACGTTTGCAAGGTAGATCGCTCTGCGCATGCTTCCTTCGTCCGGGCTGATGATCATGAAGTGATCATTGTCAATATGAAGACCTTCTACATTATTGAGGAGAGCCTTGATGAACTGATAGGACGGCTGGATAGTTTCAAAACCATGCAGTGGAGTTGCGTTCTGTACACGTGAATCATGAGCATCGAATGTAATGATATTTTCTACGCCCATTTTTGTCAGTTCCTGGAGTGCGGATGCACAGTCAAGGGATTCACGTCCGATACGTTTGCTCTGGCGGCTCTCATAGAGATATGGCATGATGACATTGACTCTGCGGGCTTTGCCACCGACTGCAGCAATGGCACGTTTTAGATCCTGAAAATGATCATCAGGTGACATCATGTTGGTGTATCCGCTGATCGTGTAGTTGATACTGTGGTTGCAGACATCAACCATAACATAAATATCGTCACCACGTACGGATTCACTGATCTCGCCTTTTCCTTCACCGGAACCGAAACGAGGGGTTTTGACATTGATGATATAGGAATCACGCTGATATCCTTCAAAAGCGCAGGTGCCTAATTCAGGGTTCTCACGCTCTTTTCTCCATTTTACAAGCCATTCATTTACTTTTTCGCCAAGGGGGCGGCAGCTATCGAGGGGAATAAGCCCCAGCCTTCCTACAGGAAGTGTTGTCAGTTCCTTGTTGTTTAACTGTGCCATCGTTTATTTTCCTCCTAAAAATATTTTCTGTATTCGGATGTCTTTGCCGATAAGCTTCAGCATCTGGTAATTACTTGCTATCCGGGAAAAAGTTCTCTCGGAATAGGTGGCTGAAAAATCTTCAAGTTTCAGATTTGTAGATATGATCGTGGATTTACGACGGGAAATACGTTCGTTAATACACAAAAATAACTGCGAGGAGACAAAACTGTTGGTAAGCTCTGTCCCAAGATCATCTATGATCAGAAGATCACAGTCAAGGATAAAATCATCACCCGGGTCTGTTTCGGATTTTCTGGAAAAAGCTGTCTGAGCCAGACGGTCAAACAGATCAAATGCAGAAAAATACAGAACACAGTGTGCGGTTTTGAGAAGCTCGCTGGCAATACAGTGAGAGAGAA
>OLPH01001036.1_pt1 | contig 29696 bp, 24 predicted proteins | sample 1672951 | NCBI WGS metagenome assembly OLPH01 (sample SAMEA3136740, study PRJEB25190) | human gut metagenome | reverse complement strand
ATTCCGGCTGAAGGATATGCATTGTGAAATGTTTCAGCCGGAAAATATCCTTCAGAAAAACCAATTCCCTAAGAACTGGAAGAACACCGGTCCGGCTGAAGGATTCCAATCCCGGCTGAAGGATTCCCGAGCCCAATTCTTCAGCCGAAAAGCCGACAGGCAGGGCATTTGCGAGCAGGCTGAAAGATTTGAAGGATTTTTCAAGGTACTCTATATAGAGTATTATGAACGACCATATCTCACTGAAAAAAGTAAGATAACGTGAGTTCGATATTAGAACTCATATCGAACTCACGTTAAATAAAACCCCTCCTCGGCAGTCTTTAGACTGCTAAAGGAGAGGTTATCATGTTTACCTATTGAAAAATCAAGATAGCTTCCGCCAATCGTTTATTTTTCAGCACGTCCACCAGCTTGGATAGGCCAGTACAGATTCTGATACAAGTTACTGTTGTTCAAATCTCGATCGGCAGAGCCTGTACGAATGTCTGTAATACCCAGAGGATAAAGATAATAAGCTTCACGCCATGTATATCCGTTGAGTAGTTCGTTGGTTTCCAATGTACTGATGCTATACGGACGCACATACTTGCTCATTTCCTTCATTGACATGTTGGCATTGGCGGAACCGTCGGCAATAAGCAAGTCACGTGGATCATCTTTGTCATTAGGGTCTGTCTTGAAGTGCGTGTACATCTCATCCCAAAAGTTTACGCCTTCAGGAACCCATTTGGTCGTGATGAGGCGGTCGAAAGAACGCCAGCGAATCAAGTCGGCAAAACGGAATCCTTCACTGAACAATTCCTGCATACGTTCACGGCGGATATTGTAAAGTGTCTTGTCTACCTGCTGTGTACCCGAATAAACTCCGAAGTCACTTTCTTTATTCAAATCAGTAGCTGCAATGGTTTTCTCGAAATCATCGCTTACGCCGGCGCGCTGACGTATTTTCCTCCAATAGCTTTCGGCGGTAGCATCCAGCCTTCCGTTCTTTTCATAGCAGGCTTCCAGGTAGTTCAGCATGCCCTCAGCCACACGGAATGCCGGGCAGGCATTGGTGCCTTGCTGTTCGTCGCTCTTTCCTTGACTGTAGTCATACGCATAGAACTTGCGTGACTGATAGCCGGAAATCATACGGGTCTGAGCTTCTAGGGAAATCAAGTTGGGAAAATCAAATGTGCCCCCCACTTGTTCTTCTCCGGCATCGGGATCAGAGAATACCAACGTGCTTTCACCCCATACGAAGAGCTGTAGACGCAAGTCTCTGTCGGTCTTTACGTCATCAATAGTCTTGTCGCCTTTGTACTGGTATTGTCCTCCAGTTGCATAGATAGGCAGTCCGTCTTTCATAAGAAATGATTCGATGAACGGACGGGTATAGCCGCTTTGGGCACCGATTCGTGAACGGTAGATGGCATTGTGCTTGACGCCTAGGTCAAAGTTATATTCTTTCCACAACAGAACTTCGGGGACATCTTTCAGGCTCGGTTGGCTGAACATTTCAAAATAAGGATTCCATCCTTCAATCTGTCCGATTTCCGGCTGTAACACTCCATTGTTTGTGGTCAGTTCAGTTGTACCTACCGCCAATGTGGCAGCTTTCATGGCCTCGTCCAGGAAAAAATCGATTTCTGCTTCAATGTTAAAGGTCTTTCCTTGATTATAAGCCATCTTGGCACCCGGCCAGTTAGCATCGCCCGGCACGCGGCCTGAACCTTTGTGGTATTTCTCGAAAGTAGCTTCAAACAAGGCAACGCGTGATTTCAAGAGAGCGGCTGTCTGCTTGTTTACACGTTGACCCTTAAAGTGGTCACGGTCATACAGACGTTCGATGGCTTTATCCAAATCGCTCAAGATGAAACGGACAACTTCATTGCGTGGAGCCCGTTTGCTATTTTCTACAATTACCTCATTGTTATCTTCCAACACTTCAGTAACAATGGGAAGGTCTCCATATAAAGCCAACATGCGGTAGTAAGTCAATGCACGGAAAAAGTAGCCCTCACCGATATAGTTCAGAATTAACTTATCGTCGCCTTCTATTTCACCGGCTTCATTTCTTGCTTCGGCTGTCTTCAAGAAATAGTTGAACGCACGTACAGTGCCATACCATCCCTGCAATTGCTTTCCACCGGACACCTCCCATTTGTCGGGAACAAAAAGCTGTGTGTTTCCTCCGCCTACTACCTGAATATCTGTATTTCCGTCGGAACGGGCAATTCCATCATCGTAACCTCCGCCATGAAACATGGCACCGCTGAACGGGTTCTGTAATTCACCATAGTAATTAATCATGTAAGCCCCTAACTGATCGGCTGTCTTGTAAAAAGAGTCGGGAGTAATTTGGCTCACAGGGTCAAGGTCAAGCAAATCGTTGCAGGATGTAGCCGTCAACAATGTCCCTCCCAACAAAAGGCAAGCGCCTACGTTTTTTATATTTAATTTCATAATAATCTTCAGTTAACAAATTTAAAAATTCAAATTTACACCAACAGAAATGGTACGCTGCAAGGGGTAAGTTTTACCACTGGTTCCGTAGCCGTCGTAACTTCCGAATGCCTCCGGGTCATAGACGCTTGACAGTCCGGTAATGGTAAACAGATTGTCGCATGAAAGATAGATACGGCAGTTGCTGATGCCGGCTTTTTCGGTAATGTGTGTCGGCAGGGTGTAACCCAACTGGATGTTCTTGCAGCGTAGGTAAGAAGCTTTCTGCATATAGGCATCTTGAGCCTGTTGGTTTTTCGTTTCATTGAAGTAGGGTTTCGGATAATAGGCATCGGTATTTTCCGGAGTCCAGTAATCCATGTGTTCTTCAAAGCAGGCTGCTTGCCACATTCCGGATCCTGCGCCCCAAAAATAAGGGTCACCTGCGTCAAACATCCAGTCACGTTTCAATACCCCTTGGAAGAAGATAGAGAAATCAATGCCTTTCCAAGCTGCATCCAGATTCAAACCTACCCGATAACGCGGTGAGTTGTTTCCGATGCGTTTCAAGTCACCGTGATTTTCCAAAGTGCTGGCACCTGGGGTTACTTCTCCTTCACCGGTCAAGTCCTTGTACTTCACGTCACCTGCCTGCCATTTGCTTCCCCAGTTTGGCTTGTTGCTTGTCAGCCATTCTTTCATTTCTTCATCGCTTTGTGCCAGTCCTACACTAGTATATCCCCAAAGTTCTCCCAATTCTTTACCATTATAGTAGCCGTAGATTCCTTGGTTTCCGAACTCACCGTCGAACGGATAAGATATGATTTTAGACTTGTTGTCGGAAAGGTTGAAGCGGACACCGTACTTGAAATCCTGAATCTGGTCACGCCATCCGATTTCCAATTCCCAACCGGAGGTACGCATGTTGCAGTTGTTTGTTTTCGGAGCATCAGTTCCCAGCATGGAACCCAATACCGGAGCAGGACCAATCATATCTTTGGTTGTTCTGCGGTACCAGTCGAATGTAGCGGTCAGTCGGTTGTTGAAAGCGGCCAAGTCAAAACCGATGTCCCAAGTCTCGACGGTTTCCCAAGTCATGGTTGAGTTGACGATTCCGGGCAGACTTGCGGTATTGACGCGTTGACCGTCAATTAGCCATCCGCTGTTTGCCGTACCGGTGCCTTGCTCCTGATAGAACGGATACCAATCCCAGAACGTTTCATATTTGGAACTTGTATTACCCAATTGTCCCCATGAAGCACGAATCTTAAATGTTGAGATAGCATTGCTCAATGGTTTGAAGAATTTTTCGCGAGCCATATTCCAACCTAATGAAACAGATGGGAACCAAGCCCAGCGGTTGTTGGAGAGGAAACGTGAAGAACCATCATAACGGATGTTGAACTCAGCTAGGTATTTTCCATCGTAGTCATAGTTCAAGCGAGCAAAGTAACCGGCAGTTGCACGGTTCCAATAGCCGTCTCCGGTCTTCATGTTTTCCTGAGCTTGGCTCAAAAATGGTTTGTCGGTAGTGGTAAGTTTGTCTCCACTTCCCCACAGATTATCCTGATCGTAACGTTCGTAGTTCAAACCGACCATAATCTTTCCGTTATGCAACCCAAAGTTACGGGTATAGTCTGTATACACATTCACCGCATAATAGTTCTGGCGGAAGCGGTTGTCATATACATTTGAAACGGTTCCATATCCGGAGTCACGTAGGTAGGAATTGCCGTCAATATCGTAAGAATAAACGGGAATCTTACTGGTCGTTTTCTTTTCATTTGAAGTACGCATTGCTCCTTCTGCATAGATGTTCCATCCTTCAAGCGGAGTGATGGTAAACTTCAATTGCTGGGTGAACCAGTCTTTGTGTTCGGAAGTTACACCTCCGTCTTCCAACTCGGCAATTTCCATTCCATCCATCCAATGGCCATTAGGATCAATAGCCGGACAGGTCGGCCAGCGGCGGGCAATATTGTGAAAGAACAAACCAGTTAGATATTGGGGCTTTTCATAGTCTGTACGAGTCCATTTGGTGTTGTAATCCAAACGAATCCAAGAAGCAATCTCAGCTCCGATTTTGCTGTTTACGGTATAACGATCCAGTTCGTCATGTCCGTGGCGAATCAAACCATTCTGTTTCAGGAAACTGCCGCTGACAGACCAGTTGATTTTTTCGCTACCGCCGCTTAAACTGATATTATGCTGGGTAGAGGGAACATTTTTCTTGTAAAACTCGTCAAACCAGTCGGTATTGGCAAAGGCACCTCCATAGTTGTTCCATTTCTTGTTGTCCAAGTTTGCTGTAGTACCATAATATTCCGGCTGGGTAGGATCATTGAATTCTCCACGCTGGAATTTCAGAATCTTTTCCATCTGCTCTTCATTAAACTGAGCCTGTCCTCCGTTATTGATGGAAGCAGCATTAAAATAAGTGGCAAAACGATAAGAATCTACCATGTCCGGAGTCTGTGTAGCTGTGCTGAAGCGCACATCGCCCGAGTAGTTTACTCTTACCTTGCCCGCTTTTCCGCTTTTTGTGGTTACCAAGATGACACCGAATGCGGCTCTCGAACCATAGATAGATGCTGAAGCTGCATCCTTTAATACAGATACACTTTCTACATCATTGGGATTCAAGGTATTCAAATCTCCTTCGATTCCGTCAATCAAAATCAAGGGCTTGTCGGTAGATCCGGAACCAATAGAACCTGCACCACGGATATTGATGTTCATTCCAGAGTTCAAGTCACCACCGTTTCCACCTACAGTTAAGTTCAATCCAGGAACAGCACCTTGCAGTGCTTGTGTAACATTGGCTACCGGACGCGATTCAATGACTTCGGCTCCTACCATACTTACGGCACCGGTTACATTTACTTTCTTCTGTGTACCATAACCCACAACGACTACCTCATCCAACATTTCCGAGTCTTCCTTGAGGATGATATTCAAAGGAGAACCATTCCATTTTACCTCCAATGTCTTGTATCCTACAAAAGAAATTTTGATAGTACTTCCTTTAGGCACATTGGGAAGGCTGAAATTACCGTCCAAATCGGTAATTGTTCCATTTGTAGTTCCATCCACTGTTACAGAAGCTCCGATAACAGCTTCTCCACTTGCATCTTTTACTACACCCGTACATGCCCCATTCTGTTGCACTGACTGTATTCTCGTTACAGGGGCAGGATGGACTGCATAAAGAGACCCGACCGGAAAGCCAGCGCATATCAGCATCGCACTGATAATCTTTTTTCTCATAAAAATTAGTATTAAGGATTAGTAATCATGCGAATTAATGATTTTTCCTATATCTTAATTCGCAATTTAAATATCTGATTTGGCTAATGTTTTTTTTCATGTTGTTGAAAATAAAAGTGTTATACGTGTATTCTTATTCATAGTATCGTAATGTAAAAACGCCTTGTGGCAGAAATATTTTTTTGATTTAATTCTTGTTGTTTTTATTACATTTTCTTCTTACGAAAGAAAACTTAGGCAAAAGTAATAAAATACCTGGAAGATATTTAAAAAATAAATAAAAAAGTAGTGCTATTTAGTAAAAAACAAAAAAGCAGTACTCCTTTTAAGGCAATTTTTTTACTTTAAATTCTTATCTTATTGACAGATTGATTTGAAAGACAAACGCTTATAGAAGTTTTAAAAAATTTCGGGTAACGATTTGGAGATTGTGCTAATTTCAGTATTTTACAGCCTCTAACTTATGGGACAACCCTCTTTTGGATGCAAAGATACAGATATTTTTTGAATAAGCAAATATTTTTATTCATAGAGAAAAAGGGGCTTCTTATGGAGCATGTCTCAATAGATAAGAACAAGAATATAATACAAAATATTCGCAATAAAAATGAGGCTGTCTTCATTATTGAAACAGCCCTTTTATTTCTTGTGTTTACTTTTTGCTTTTCTTATTACTGATGTAATCAGAGTATGAAACGAAGATAGCAAAAGGTATTGTCGTCAATATGCCTCTCCAGATAAGTCCTTTGTTTTCTCCATTATAAAACAAAACATTACTGAAGTAAACCTATGTAAAGGAAATGGAAAGCAATACAAATATTTTATTATTGTAGTAAAGACCTTGTTCATTGTAGTTTAGATTAAGTTCCATCTTTCTTTTTGAATATGTGCTTAATGTTTCTTCTGAAGCAATATTCTTTATAAGATCTCCATTTTTCTCACTTCTCCGGCTGTGTCACCGAAAAATGCGGATTCGGTGTATACTGCGCAAAGGTGACTTCCTTCATGCGTGCACCACATTGGGGTGCTCAGCCGCCACATCACCACATCATATTTCTAGAAGCCGTACTCATAAGACAAAACTATTCCAAAACTGGATTCTATTGAATGCTGAAAGTTCCCACGGGAATGGATGTAGCTGTAATAATATTCATGAAAAATATCCCATATTCTCCTTTTTCAATTTCCGATGCGGGAACGGTAAGTAAGATTGTTCTCCGTATTTGTGTCCTGTAAAGTTTAAAAAACCGCTTTTTTGCGCCTCTTCTGAGGCTAAAACGGCAGGCTCAAATTCAAACCATTGGATACGGCGCTGTTTTTTCAGCGTATTGAATTTTACAATGCGATAGATGCCGAGCGGATCTTCCTCATTGCTGCTTGACTTGATGAGTAAACGCACATCCTTGCCATCATAATTTATGGACATAGCTAGATGATTTTCCTGAAAAGATAACATCCATGCCGACGGAACCTGCCAGGAAACTGGCAGACGAAGCAACATCACCTACGCTGCTTGCTGTGGTCAGTACCTTGATACCTGTCATGGCACCTGATACATTATCGGAATTGACACCGATTACTGCACCTAATGCACCAGCTGAACCAGCTACATCGGCAACTTTCGAAATCTTATTGAGCAAACTTTTGGTCTTGGTTTCATGTTTACCTATCATTCCGTTTTCTTTCGGTAACAATTTCATGGTACTGTCACTGGTAAGGATGCAGTAACTGTTGACGAATTCAGGTTCTGCAACTGACACTTCTTGTGCTGACAACCGACCATAGTTCCTATAAGGAACAAAATGAATGTTGATACTTTTTTAACACTAATAATTCTCATAAGGTTTCGAGAAATTCAATTTATAAATAGAACTGTTATTTTACAGAGGAACATTAAGCTGTTCTCTGTGGTTTTTTATGCTAACTGGTTATTTTCTCAGGCAAAAATAGTTTAAAATTGATATTCGGCAAATCTTTTTGGCAATTTTTGCACATGTATCTTTTCCGTTTGTCCCCAAAAGGTCTATCTTACTTTTAATAGCTGGATATCTGTTGACTTTTGAAATTAAACCGAAAAAGTTTTGGCTTTAATTCTTGACTATTGCATCTGTGTGCATTCCCCGGCAGTGTCACCAGGAAATGCGGGTTCAAGGTATGCTGCGCAACGGTGATAGAAAAAATCTGTCGGGTAACAAGCAGAAGTCGGAACAACACTCCATCTGTCAAGTTGCTCCGACTTCTGTATAAGCTATTCATTAACCGTAGGCCATCCCGGGTTTTGGGTTAGATTCCTGTTCAGCAGAAGCTGTTCGGTAGGTACACAATACAAGTAGTATTTGTCAATCCATCCCTTCCCTTCCACTTTTGGACTGGGTTGAACATAGATATAACCTTCCCGGAGTGTCTCATCTTTCAAGCCTGTTTCGGTATTCAGGATACCATTGGTGTTGGCCGTATAGAGAGGATCGTCCATACTCCACCACATGCCTTTTTCCTGACGGTTGATGAAATAAGGAGCTTTGGCCCACCGGCGTACATCATAGAAGCCGAAACCTTCACCCATCAATTCAACTATGCGTTCGCGGCGGATTTCCCACAAAAGTGGTTCTACTTCATAGTCAGGCATTTCACCGGACCAGTGAGGATTGTTGCCCTTATCACGGTTCGGGTCGAACGAGGCGTCAATCTTGGCCACTTCCATGTCGGCTACACCGGCACGTTTACGAAGGCGATTGATAGAGATGTCGGCTGCAGCCTGGTCAAACTGCCCGAGTTCGCAAGCAGCTTCGGCATAGTTCAGAATTGCTTCTTCTACCTTAAAGATAGGCTTGTCAGAATCGCACATGGCTGAATTGTTGTTGCTCAATTCCCAGCCATTGTAGTTTTTCCACAGATAATAGCCCGATGCAGTACTGCAAGGTCCGTTGTCACCCCTGAGGTTAGGCATTTTCTTGATCAGATTACCTGCATTCCAGTTGCTGATGGGCAAACGTTTCATCTGCCCGGCCTTACCGGGATTAGATACTGTAACATCCGCCCCCATAATATCAATGAACTTGCGGTATTTGGGATCACGGGTATCATATCCCCAGCTGCAGTTTGGGTTTTCAGCCGGTTTATCGGTGCCTCCCTGTATGACAGAGTAAGGAGGAGTCACCGTATGATACATACGCGGGTCTCTGTCGGTAAAGATGTCGTAGATGTCCTTGCTGGCTCCCTTATACTGTGTATTCTGTGCATTGGCTATGGGCAGACCGTTTTGGGTCAGATACATATCAGCCATATCTTGTGACAGCTGATAGACTGCCTGGTCATTCCGTTCGCGGAAATTGAACATGGAGGTCAGGAAGTCGGTCTTGTACTCTCTGTACAGAATCACGCCCGGCACATTGGCCAGACTGGGCGATGTCCACAGTTCGCCATAGCCGGCAGCCGGCTGACCGTCTGTACCGGTATAGAGTTCCGGATATTTGTTTATCAGTTCTTTCGATACCCGTACGCATTCCGTGAGGTATTTGTCTGCATCATTCAGACCGTGATATTTCCGCCAGGTACCTTCACGCAAGGTAAAGCGCGACAAGGCCATCTGGACACAAGCCTGATTGATGGCGTTTCTGCCGTCTTGTTCTTCAAAATTACCGATGTGCTCTTCCGCCCATTTCAAACGGGTCAGGATGTTGTTGGCCACTTCATCACGCGGAGTACGCGGACCGTAAGGCTCATCGGTGTCGGGGTCGAGCACCTTATCAATCCAAGGCACATCACCGAAGCGGTTGATCAACTCCATATACCAGAAAGCGTGGAAGAAATATCCCACCGCTTGCCAGTGTTCTTTCTCGGCAGTAGGCATGGAAGAGGTTTCCAGTCCCTTCAGCATGATGTTGATGTGATAGATCCAGCCGAAATCCCAGCCGTTGCCCGAAGAGGACGGAGCTACCGTCTGGAAGGCATAGGCATTATATCCTCCCGGTGTACGGTTGGAGAAATAACCGGCATTCCGATCACCATTATATACCGACGCATAGCCGTGGTCATTGGGCGAGGTGGCAATGGTGGTATTGTAGAGGATGGCATAGCATGGCCACATATAGGCCTGGGTGGACTTATAGGATTCGAAAGCCGTCACTTCACTGATGGTGGTAGTTGGAGCTTTATCGAGAAAGCTGTCATTACATCCCGCAAAGCCTATGGCCAATGCGGCAATGGCTGTATATTTTGCAATCTTTTTCATGGTTCAATCGTAGGTTTTAGAGTGTAACATTAAGACCGAATGAAAGAGTACGGTAGAACGGGTATCCCCAGCTCAATCTCTCGGGGTCGTAGCCTTTAGGCAGTGAACTGATGGTGGCCAGATTTTCTGCGCTGACAAATACCTTCAGTGCACTGAGGCTGACTTTGCTGATCAGTGCCTTGGGGAAGGTATAGGCCAGGGTGATGTTCTTCAGACGCATGTAGGCACCGTTCTGCAGATACTTGGTGGACGCACGCTGGTTGGAACCATGGTTCTGCATATTGCTGTAGAGACGATACAGAGACGCATCGGGGTTCTTGGCTACCCAATATTCGCGGTCGTTTTCGGTGTACTGTCCGTCGCAGCTGCCCATCGGCTCCCAATAGTCGGTCTGGTTGTAGAATACCGGATAATAGGCTTTTGCACTGCCGCCGAAGGGGAAGAGTGACATGCCTCCGATCCATACATCACGCTTGGCAGTACCCTGCAGGATGGCGCTCAAAGAAAATCCCTTATAGCTTACTCCTAAGTTGATACCGAAGTTATAGCGCGGAGTGCTGTTGCCGATTACCTTCTGGTCTCCGGGACTATCTACCGTACCCAAGCCACTATTGATTTCATTGGTACCCCGGTCATCGTTCAGATTCACAAATTTCTCGTCACCCGGACGCGTATTATAACCTTCGATGGAGGTAGTTCCTTCATTCAGCTGCCAGGTTCCAGGACCGTCAAAGTCATCAATCGTATAGAACCCGTCACTTACATAGCCCCATATTTCGCCTAAAGTCTTACCTTCATAATATAGATATTCTCCATTTCCATTAAAAATCAGTTTGTCTTCATTGTTGCTGTATTTGGTAATCTTCGACTTGTAATCATAGAGATTGAAGCCTACGTTATACTTCCAGTCGCCAATCTGGTCACGCCAGTTTACGGCAATTTCCCAACCGCGTGTGCGCATGTCAGCTGCATTCCGCATCGGAGCAGAAGTACCTACTACGGCAGGAAGCTGAATACCGGCTATCAGCATATCTCGGGTAGTACGCTGGTACCAGTCGAAAGTCACCTGCAGGCGGCTGTTGAACATGGAAGCATCAAAACCGATATCCAAAGTCTCAACGGTTTCCCATGTGAAGGAATTGGATACCAAACCGGGAGTACTGATGTAAGTAATGAATTCACCGTCTTTCAGCCAGTAGTTGCTGTTACCCACCGGCTGCATGGTAGAATAATAGCCGTAGTTACCAATGTTCTGGTTGCCGATCTGTCCCCAGGATGCACGCAGCTTCAGGTCACTGACATAATCCTGTGCCTTTTCCATCCAGGCTTCCCGGGCTATGTTCCAACCGGCAGAGAAGGACGGGAAGAAACCGAAGCGGTCATTCTTGGGGAATTTCGAAGAACCGTCATAGCGTCCGTTGGCCTCGAACAGGTAGCGGTCTTTGTAGTTATAATTGATTCGGTAGAAAGCACCGCGGATAGCGTAGTCTTCGTAAGAGTTCTTGGGAATGATTTTTCCTGTGGCACTGGTGAATGACGGAGCCGAAGGAGCAATCATATCGTGCGTCTGTACGGAAATCCATGAGTTCTGTTTGCGTTCCTGGTTGAAACCGGCCATAACCTTGAACATATGGTCTTCCTTGATTGAGAAGTTATACGTACCATACAGGTTCAGGGCATTATAGTCTTCATGGTCTTCGCTCTTGAACAGGTAGTCTGAAGTAACTGAATTATTGGACCCCAGCTGCTCAGTAGTATATTCCCACTTTTTGGCATAGTATGACTTCTGCCAGTTTTTTCGGTCGTAGGTATATTCACCCACCAGCTCCAGTCCCTTGATGGGACGCAGAATGGTGCGCAGGTAGATACGCGTGTTATCGGTGTCCGTCAGATACGGGTTGTTATAGCGGATCTGGTTTTCAGGAGTAATCAGAGGCAAGTCTTTGCCTACCGATGTATTGACCGAACCGGGCATCATACCTGAAGGATAGAACGAGATGTGGTTCATACAGTAGATACCGTCACCGGAACCCATCGGTTCTGAGCGGTCTGCCACGGTATAACGGAAGTCTGCCTCCTGTGTCAGCCAGTCGGTGATGTCTGCACTGATGAAAGAAGAGATGTTTTTACGCATGTAGGTATCTTTCGACTCAATCAGCGGCCCGTCTTCTTTGGTGAGACCGGCACTCAGACGGTAGCGCAGTTTTTCAGTACCTCCGTTGGCAGTCAGATTATGCGTCTGCATGAAGCTGGTTTCCTGAAAGGCCTTGTACACATCCTTGTCGTTCAGGTAATAGGGAGCACCGTCTTCACCGATATAGATACCGTCACCCACGGTAGGATAAGCAGCAGGATTTTCCTTATACCCGGCCAGGTATTCGCGCCACTTACTCACGGATCCGTTTCCGGCATAGTAAGTTTCAGAGAAACCGGCAGCCTGGTAAGCTCTCAGGTATTCGTCAAGGGAAGCCTGTTTGGGACTGTTGATAGAAGTCTGGAAACCAAAATTGGCGTTGTAGTTCAAGTTGAACTTTTCGCCTTTCTTGGCTTTTTTGGTGGTAATCAGGATAACACCGGCAGCTGCACGTGCACCATAGATGGCAGACGATGCCGCATCCTTCAGTACGGTGACGCTTTCAATATCTTCCGGATTCAGCAAGTCTATATCACCTTCGACGTTGTCAATCAGCACCAGCGGATTCATACCGTTGATGGATACTGTACCACGTATGTTGAAGCTTTTTGCTTCACCCGGTGATGCACCACCACTTACCATCAGGCCGGGCATAGAACCCTGCAGGGCATTCTTGACATTGGTTACAGGACGTTCGCCCAGCACATCGTCCATCTTGACCTGCGAAACCGAACCTGTCAGGTTGGCTTTTTTCTGCGAGCCGAAGCCTACCACCACGACTTCTTCCAACGTCTGGGAATCCTCTTTCAATGTGATGTTAAGCGGAGTTCCCTGCCATACGACTTCCTGGCTCACATAGCCGATGTAAGAAATCTGGATAACATCACCTCTCTTTACATTGTTAAGGGTGAAATCACCGTCAAGACCTGTAATGGTACCATTGGTACTTCCCTTTACAACAACGGACGCACCGATGACAGTTTCTCCCTGATTGTCCTTTACTACACCTTTACATACACCGTCTTGTTGTGTAATAGCACTGTGTATCAATGTGTTATAGGGGGGGGGTAAAAGCGGATACCGTTCCCGTAGAAGCACCCCAAAAGGCAAACAGCATGCCTACAGTTTTAAATCGATCTAACATAGTTTTAAATTTAAATTAATACAAGGTCAGTTATGTTTATTGTCTCTATTCTAATAAACGGGTATCTGTTATTTGTTTAGGATTAATTTCTTTCTATTAAAATAGATTTAATAAAACGATGCAAATATATACAAAATTTACAAAACAACATATTATATGGATGTTTTTTTTAGTATATCATCTAGGAATGTTCAAAAAATCCCTGAATATCTCATTTATTACTTGTTTTTGTCACTTTATTGAATTGCTTATCCCTTACTTTGAAACAGCAACAGATTTTAATTCTTTTGGAACTAAATGCAGGATGCCATAATAGGCTTCTTTCGGTAATATGCATCTGCTAAAAAAGGAGTCCTTTCTCCAATAAATATAAAAAGTAAGGAAAAAACAGCAAATGTATTCTTCCTTACTTTCAACATTGACCAACAGAACCGGTTTCAGCCCGTTCTAGCGTCATCCAATATATACTCTTATTTCTCCGGCAGTGTCACCGAGAAATGCGGATTCGGTGTATGCTGTGCAAAGATGACTTCCTTCATACGCTGCACGACATCGGGATGTTCAGCCGCCACATCGTGATCTTCGTGAAGGTCTGTAGCCAGGTTGTATAGAAACGGTTTACCTTTCTTCACCACCAGTTTCCAGTCATCCATACGCACGGCAATCTGGTCGGTCTCGTTAAACTCCCAGTACAGGAACTCATGTTGCTGCTGACCTTCCTGCCCCAAAAGGGTCGGCACAATGGATATGCCGTCAAAATAGTCCACCACCTTCTTCTTGTTGGTGTATTTCTTCACATAGTTCTTTACACCCGCCAGTTCGCAGAACGTAGGCATCATGTCGTAGAATGCACACGGATGGTCGTTTACCGTTCCGGCAGCCACCTTGCCCGGCCAGCGTACGATGAACGGGACACGGATTCCTCCTTCATGGCACTGACGTTTCAAGCCGCGCAGCTTGCCGTCGCGTCCGAAGAACTGAGGGTCAGCACCCCCTTCTTCGTGAGGACCGTTGTCGCTGGTAAATACGACGATGGTATTCTCATCCAGGCCTTTCTCTTTCAGCTTTGCCAGCACTTCTCCTACATACAGGTCCAAACGGGTAATCATGGCTGCAAACTGGGCATGGGTATGGTCGGACGGATTGTAGCGTGACCCTTCGTCACCGCCCCAGGTCTTGTCTTGGAAGAACTTCTGTTTGTATTTCAGCAGAATGGAATCCTCGGGCTGAGCCAGTTCGGCGTGCGGCAGGGTATAGGTAAAGATACCGAAGAACGGCTGCTTCCCGTCCTGGCTGTCCAGCCACTTCAAGGCTGCCCGATGAATCAGTTCCGCTGAGTATTGCGGACGTTTCAGATAGTCTTTGCCGAACATCGGATATTTGATATTCTCCTCCAGCACTTCACGCACGACAGCCGTATCACCCTGTGAACGGCTGAACCGGTTCAGGAAGTTGGGGTAATACAGGTGAGCCTGAAACTGGCAGATAAAACCGTAGAATTCATCGATGCCACGCTTGTCCGGTGTGGATACAGACCCTTCATAGCCGCCTGCCCATTTGCCGAACATCCCCGTTGTATAACCATGGTCTTTCAGAATCTCGGGCAGGATGACGTGGCCGGGGGCATAGGGATGCTGGCCTACCACGCTGTAGTCCTCGTTGGAACCGTACTTCACCATCGGCACGTCACGCCAGTATTCCTTATTGCCACGCACCTCACAGTGCCCGGTATGCTGTCCGGTCATGAACGCCGCCCGGGACGGGGCACTCACCGGACTGCCGGCATATGCCTGAGTAAAGCGCATTCCTTCCCGGGCCATGTTGTCCAGGTGGGGCGTTTGAATATAAGGCTGACCGTAGCAGCCCAGGTCACCGTAGCCCATGTCATCACACATGATGTAGATGATGTTCGGACGGGGGTTCTTCTCAGCATGCGCACCGAGCGACAGACAGGTCAGTCCGACCCCCAGCAAAAACAAGTTAGGTTTCATGTCTATTGTATTTTTAATATGAGTATATTGTTGATTTTGAAAAGCCGTTTTATAGACAAGGGTCTGAAGCCTTGCCGTCAGATCTTCAGAAAAATCTGCCGATGGTACATCCAACGCAGAATGAGAAAGAGAATCAGAAAATTGCCGAAGGTAAGCCAAACGGAATAGTATTCTCCCAGATAACGTTCGAGTCCGTAGCTCACGGAATGGACAATGCAACGGAAGTTGACCGTTTCGCCCAACATATAGGCGGTAATGGAGTTCATGCCGTAAAATTTTAACCATTCCATGCCATGGACATGCCTCTTGCAGTCTATCCAGTAGTAGAACAGTCCCATCAGCAGAAAACAGTAGCCACCAGAAAGCAAAGTCATGCTGCACGACCATACACGTTTCATCACAGGCATTTGGAAACTCCACAACCACCCACCCAATACCAGAGCCACACCGATAAGCAACAGCTGCCTGCAGACCTTCAAACGGTTGTCTTTGCCGTTTTTCATCAGCCGCCCGGCAAAGGTGCCCAGCATCACCGTCACTCCAAAGGTCAGACTGCTCCAGATCCAGGTGTAAGTGGGGTCTCCGCAGAAACGCCCCATAATCAGTTGATCGACCTTATGGGCAAAATTTCCTTCGGGTGTAAAATCCCCGGCAAATGTCATCGGAATCCAATAGATAACAAGCAAGGCTGCTGTGGCCCAAAACTGTATCTTTAGCCGGGTATGCAGTAACAGAAGTGCAGCTGTCAGATAACCGGCGGCAATGGCCTGAAGCGTGTTTACATAAAAATAAATTCGGTTCGGATTCAGCCCCAAAAGGTTACCCTGTACCACCATGCCGAGCAGGAACAGGATAAGAAATCGGCGGAAGATTTTTCTGTGGGCGGACCGCTTGTCGGACTGTTCACAGTATCTGGCCAACGAAAAAGGCATGGATGTACCGGTCATGAAAAGAAAGAGAGGCATCACCAGATCCCAGAAACGGAAACCGAACCATTCGGCATGGTCGAACTGAAACAGAACCGGGGTCATCCAGGATAGGTTCAAATGCCGTCCCAGATCCACGAGAACCGGTTGGAAAAAGACCAGCAGGAACAGGTCGAAGCCACGCAGGATATCCAACGAAGCCAAACGGGAGTTCGGTTTTGGCTGAAGCGATGAGACTGAGATGTTATTCATGATGGGGATAAATTTTAAATAGGCGACAGAGACACAGCCGGAATATCGGATTTAGCAAGCATCAAACAGATTATTGGGATGTCTCCATCGTTTCGTTTTTTTATGTATTTGGTTTCTGTTGCAAAGAAAGCAAAAAATTTGGCACTGACAGAAACAGAATCGGTATTTTCCGGCTTTCTCATTCAAAAATACAGGACTTTTATGCCGATAGTCTGTATATTCCCATAATTCTGTGGTATATTTGCAGTTAATATGTACTTTTTAAAGCAAACACCTATGAAAATAATATCCCTGCGTCAATCACCGGAATACCTCGAAGCTGCCATTGCCTACTTTCAGGACAAGTGGGCTACGGAAGGATCCCGGATGGTATATGACGACTGCTTCCGCTGCTGCCTGAATGCCGAAAATTCGTTGCCCCAGTGGTATCTGCTGCTTGATTCCGGCGCCATCGTAGGCTGTGCCGGACTGGTTACCAATGATTTCAATTCACGGATGGATCTGTACCCCTGGCTGGCAGCCCTGTATATTGAAGAGTCCCATCGAGGCAAAAAATTAAGCAAATGCCTCATTGAAAAAGCCATGCAGGATGCTGCCGGATATGGTTTCAGCCAGCTGAACTTGTGTACGGATCATACCGGCTATTATGAAAAGTTCGGTTTCCGGTACATTGGCAACTGTTATCATCCCTGGGGCGAAACCACCAAGGTTTATCAGATCCAACTTTAACTTCACAAAATCAGATTCAGATGGAAATACGAAATTTAGAACATACCGATTTTAATACGCTGTTTAAAGGCTTTGAAAGGGCCTTTGCAGACTATGAGATACATTTTGAAAAGGAAGAGGTGCGCTCGATGCTCCAACGGCGCGGATATAACCCGAAACTTTCTTTTGCTGCCTTTATGAATGATGGGATTGTGGCTTTTACACTGAACGGGACTGGAACATTCAACGATATTCCTACGGCTTATGACACCGGTACCGGAACAGTGAAGGAATACAGAGGACAGAACCTGGCCGGAACAATTTTTACCCATTCTATCCCTTTTCTCAGGGGAGCCGGCATTCGCCAATACCTGCTGGAAGTCTTGCAGAACAATAAGAAGGCGATTGCAGTTTACCGCCGGATGAATTTCGAGGTAACCCGGGAGTTTGACTGTTTCAGGCAATCTATCGAACAAATCGATCATCGGAAAGCTAACATCGACTGTATGGTAGAGTCTGTTCATTCGGAAGCCATCAGACAGACACAACTGGCTTGCGATTTTAATCCTTCGTGGCAAAACAGTATCGAATCCATTGAAAGAGGAATTACTGGGCTGACCTGTCTCGGTGCTTTTCTGGACGGTAAAATGATCGGTCATTGTGTGTTTGACATGCATACGGGAGATTTGTCTCAAATAGCTGTTCAGAACGAATACCGACGAAGAGGTATTGGTTCCAGGTTGCTGCTGGAAGCAGCCGGAAAGATGAAAATCGATTTCATCAAGGTCTTGAATATTGATTCCGACACATCGGCAATGCCTGCTTTTCTCCAAAGCAAGAATATCCCTTTGGCGAGCAAGCAGTTTGAAATGGTATTGTCACTCTGACTATAAGAATACAGGAAATGAGAAAAGTGGTACTTTACATAGCCATCAGTCTGGACGGCTATATTGCCGACAGCAAAGGAGCCGTTGACTGGATAAGTGGACAGGATGAATCTGCAGACATGGAAGATACCTTTACGCCGTTCTTCAGCGGTGTAGATACGCTCATTATGGGAAGGAAGACCTACCACCAGGTTGTGACCGAACTTTCTCCCGATCAGTGGCCCTATGAAGGAGTCGTGACTTATGTCCTGACGCATTATCCCGATACGGATGATACGGAAAATATCCGATTCAGGAATATGGATGCGACCCGCCTTGTGGAAGAACTGAAGCAGCAACCAGGCCAGGACATCTGGATTTGCGGAGGAGCGGAATTAGCCCGACAGCTCATCTCAAACAATCAGATTGACCTCTATCACCTCGCCGTCATACCGGTACTTCTTGGCAACGGCATCAGGCTGTTTAATCCCAATGGTCAAAAGCTTGAGCTGGAACTGATTGGAACCAAGGAGTATAACGGCATCATGGAGTTGGAGTATCGGCGAAGAAACGATGTTATCCTAAGAAGGTTGCAAAAAGACGACATCGAACGGGTCATGCAGATTTGGCTGAAGACCAACATCCAAGCTCACCATTATATTGACGAATCCTATTGGAAAGCCCGGTATGACAATGTAAAACAGATGATTTCCGAATCGGAAGTGTATGTCTGCGAAAAGTCAGAACAGATAATCGGCTTCATCGGTTTGTCGGACAATTATATTGCCGGCCTGTTTGTCGCTTCGGATTTCCAGTCGCAGGGCATTGGAAAAAGACTGTTGGATTATGTGAAGGCGTTCAAGCCGGAACTGTCTTTACAGGTATATCGGAAGAACCGCAATGCGATCAGATTTTACCTCAGAGAAGGATTTGTGGTCGAATCTGAAGCTGTGGACGAAAATACCGGAGAACATGAATACATGATGAGCATGAAATGAGTCCGTCTCCTGCCACTTCGCAGAGCATTCTACTGTCCCTTTTCTCTATAAAAATAAAATGTACCCTGAAACTTGGAAAAATTCAAGATACATTACTTTTAGATATGAAAAATGCTGTTCTTGTCACCGGACTGCATCGGTCGGTCTGCGGCGGGACAGCTACCTGGGTAATTGGGCAATATGCACCCATGGTGTGACAAAGGTGGATGTCAACAAACAGACGGCACTATTCTATGAGTGCAAGGGAGGCGGACAATTAGCCGTGATGAATACAATGAACAGGAGAATCCGTTTCCGATTCTGCACCTGAAGCTAGCAGATACGACACACATGCTTGCCGTTTGGGAAAACAAGAAACAGTTCCTGGATGCTGCTGTTGCTGGGTGACAAGCAGGAATCGATGATAGACCACTACTTGGAACAGGGAGAACTGATTGGCACAGCTACGGCTAATAAGAATGGATTAATGAGTAAAATATTTGTAGTAACTGATATAGAAAGAGGAAAAGGTCTGATTATTGACTATAAAGCTGATTCTAATGGTTTATATACTTCTTCTTCGTTGATAGAATATATGTCTATTCGGGAGCTAATACTGCATTTTATAGAGTGATGTCAATACCTACTGGATCTAAAAACATAGAAATAAAATATATGGGGATGCATTGGTGCGATTTTAAATATGCAGATAGTAAATTGTATGTGTTACCTAAGTCGGATGATTCTTCCATCTCGTATAAGGTATCATTAGTTAGAAGAACAAGACCGAATTTCTCAACAATAGACTTTTCTGATTTTTCCAATATTACAGGTGAAATAATTACACCTACACCTGATTAATCCACTTCTAGGATGGGGGTCAGAACAGCGTAGTCTAAAAAAGCAGCTATCCATCACGGGCAACTGCTTAAAAATGGTTTAAAAATTCTATAAACCCTATAAGTAAAGTCATTTATGAGAGAGTCTGTATTTCCTTACAAAGATAGTGATAATAAAATCAAATGCTACTAAGACATTGTTTTTTTATTTAGATCTTATTGAAAACAATCACATTTATAAATAATTGCAAAAATCTCATATTGTTATAGGTTTTCTATAATAGCCTTGTTTTTATTGGTCAAAATACATATTTTTGTACTAGATTGTTTTAAAAGATAGCACTTAGCGAAGTGCTGACATAAATAGTTTGTTAGATTTGTAAAAAAGACGGTTGTTCGCGAGGATAACCGTCTTTCTTTGTACGCCCAGCATGGGCATACTAAAATTCCCGGTAATCTTCTCAGACAACCGGGAAAATCAAATCATACTGACAAATAAATAACAGGACAGTAAGATTGAACAATTTGGTAAATATAGATCGCACTTTTTTATAGGACTTTTAATATGGCGGAGGGATCATAAATAAATCCGTTGACAGTCCTAAAAAGTGATGGACAAAAATAGTAAAATAAACCATATTGACAATGCGTTTTGATCTTTAACTTTCTCAGAAAAGACAGTAACAGTAAAAAAATAAAGAAATAGGATGAATAATTTATTCTATAACAATTAAACAATAGATATTAGCGAACGTAAAGAAAACAAGACTAAAGAGAGAAAAGAATCCACTTTGCCTGAACAAATTGGTTTTGTCTGTGTTTGTATTACCGTTTTGCTTTTTATCATGTTGGTGGTACAAAAAATTGGTACAACAGCAATTCCACATCATAAGACTTCAAATTTATAAATTGGACTGCCCCGGTTCGTGATGAGTCGGGACAGTTATTTAAATACAATATTCTAATCGAATTATATATTCGACTGTATAAATTGAAACATCTTCTGTCCCAAGTAGTAAAATTTTTAGCCAATAAAAAAATACACCCCCACTTTCGCAAGTAAAGGTGTATAAATCACAAATATATATGTATGTTTTTATCTAAAAAGATGCCATTATTCATCACGAACGATAGCATCTGGACATTTTTTATCAGTAAACGCTTTTACTGATTTAGAATAATGTTTAATTCAATATAGATGTTACAAAGTTATATATAAATTTTGTTTTGACAAAACAATTCTGAAATACGGTATTGAAAAAGGCAGGATTCACCAACCCTGCCTTTTTCAATACAAACTACTTTGCTAGCAAGATGTCTTGCAACATCCAAGCTTAATGAATTAAAAAATAAAAACACATTCAGTTATTTGTAATGACAAAGCTATAACAAATATTTTAAAGAAAAATCTTATGCATAAAAAATGTACAGAATAAACTATATATAGACCAACATATAACAAACATTTAAAATAATATTGTAATACAAAGGTCATTGGTACAAATCTTTCTGGGAGAACTTCTGCAAAATGAAAACTATATAAGGATGGCAGAAGGTAGAGGATCTGCAACCTTATATAGGATTGATTTTACAAGGAATTTAAATTTGGTTGTTAAGATTGTTGGTGAAGGTAATTCGGAAGTAGTTGATGACTACTCTATTATCTGTATGCATGGCGGTGGTAATGGGTTATGTATTACGCATAATTCTGGACCGTCATCAATAAGAATGTATAGAGATAATGATTACAATTATTATGTTTACGTGAGTGGATGGGGATACGCTATAGCATATTTTGCCAACCGCATACCGATTAATAATGCCATTTCAGCGACTAAAGTAGATATAGATATTAGTACGCTCACACAGGTAGGAATTTAGACAAGAATTTCTGCCTGTTGACGATCTGGGAGAACTTTTGCCACTTTCGACAAATACTAATAAGGGATTAACAAGGAGAACAGCATATTTTGATTTAATTCAAGGCAAATTATACAAGATAGCATATAAAGAGGAACTACATGTATATAAGCCTGTAATATGCTTACTATATGTGCTAAGAAGTGGAATATCGTCTTGCTATGTAGCTTCATTAAGTGGGTATCGTAATGGAGTTTCCCATTTTAAATTGATATGTGGAAATGATATCCAATTTAAGCTGTATCAAAAGTTGAATAGCGCTAATTATTTTGACTTCATGCTGGAATGCCCTGATAATTCAGCTGGCATTATGGAGATAAAAGCCATGATTGATTTAACGGTTGTTGAAACGACAGAATCATTAAGTGATTGGCAACAAATTGCAACAGAATAATAGCATAAGTTGAGAGCTGGGAGAACTGATGAATAGTTTGAAGCTGTTCCCGTTCATGAATAAAGGGAGATTAACAGGAACAGATGACTTAAATAATGTATTAACATCAGGAATCTATGAAATTAGTGCCCCTACAACAGGGGTACTAAATGGGAAAGATATTCAATACGGAATCTTAATAGTATTCTCAGCAGGACAAAGAATACAGTTATTAGGTAATGGCTTATACGGAAATGCATATTTTAGGACAGGTAGAGATAATGGAAGATGGTATGATTGGGTATCTATATATTGACATAAAATCTATTCGAAACGAGAGCAGGGAGAACTCCACGTCTTGTTTGACTTGGAGGAGCAGAGACGCCTGCCGGCGTAGCCGTGGTAACGGAAGAGGGTTAAGGCATCTGCGAACTGAAGAACCTGGCCATAGACCCGGTTTTCTAACGGAAAGGTTTCGGCACGAAAGTGGTCGATTACCTGTCAGGCATTACAGACATCGGTTTCATATCATGCAGGTAGGTACGGGGGACAGCTTGCAAACGACTTCTTTTTATCTGCATTGTGGCTTCAATTACTCCCACACATTGGAAAACTTCTTCACGGATAACTATGACCACCTGATTTTGGAAGAAGGCAAGATGCTGAAAGATATGTTATATTTCAGCAAACGGCTGAAATGATGGAAACACCAAAACTCGAATAACAGTCCTATAGCTGTTCGGTTGCCAGAGGCTGATAATGTAAAAGTCGTACCCAAACTAACTGCTGAGTACGACTTTATACTATTTGTTATGCTTTTATTTCTATAAATAGTCGCTTTCTGGATCGGTGCCAGAACTCTCATACTCATCCGTCACTCATTGTTCTCGGTTCGATCAATATTGTGTAACCGACTGCCCTTAATCGTTCAAGTAAGTATGTTATTGTCTGAGCAGTTAGTTGTTTCCCGTACTGTTTTCTTTCAGCCACTGTACTCTGCGCAAATCGGGCAAATGCTTGATTGAAAAATTCTCAAACTTGGCTTTGAAACCATTTCCGTCAGGACAAGCCCCCATTATTCCCACCATGACCGGACAATTGTCTTGTAGCCAGGCATTGCGCAGCATCGTGTACTTCTTGTCATCAAAAGAATAGAATATCTCCACGGCATCGAGTCGACGCACCGCCTTTATCCACACGAATGGCACTGGTTTGTCCAAAGGAATGATGCTCCAGTCACTTGTGTGATGCGTCACGACAGTACTGAGGTTGTATTTACCGTCCACGAACTCAATCCCTGTTTTAATGTAATTTTCATGATCAATACGCAACATCAGTCCCGACTGGTCGAAACGTGTCTTGTAGTCACCGGATATTTTCACCTTGACTTCAAACTCACCACCACGCAGGGTGTACAGGAAAGGAGCGTCATCAACAGTAAATCCATAATGGGATATGCGCCAATAATCGGTTTGGGGAGTGACATTCATCGAAAGTGAATTACCATTAATCTCCCATTGTTCCGGTTCGTTGAACCATTGCATCTTTTCCAATGATTGCGCCATACAGGTAAATGAAGCGGCAATCATCAATCCGCTTAACAATAACTTTTTCATTTCTATGTGCTTTATGTAAAAAATATATTTTTCTAATGATCCGACAAGGATTTCTTACAACCAATGATCCTTCCGGAATATCTTTGTTCACCATGCTTCCTGCACCGATAACACTGTTATTACCTATGGTAACTCCGGACAACACACATACATGCTCACCTATCCATACATTATCGCCTATGGTAATAGGGCGGGCATATTCCAGCCCACTGTTTCTCTGTTCTGCATCGAAGGGATGTCCGGCTGTGTAAAATCCGCAGTTGGGAGCAATGAATACATTGTTGCCGAACTTGACTTTTGCTTCGTCCAAAACTACACAATTCACATTGGCATAAAAATTATCGCCTATCTCTATATTATAGCCATAATCGCAAAAAAATGGTTGCTCTATCAGAAAACTACCTCCTGTCTCTCCGAATAACTTGATTATAATATCGTCCTTGCGTTTGGTTTCTGACGGTAACAGATGATTATACTCATGGTACAGTAGCTTACAAGCCTGCCTTTCTGCTATCAATTCCACATCATTGTTAGTGTCATACAATTCGCCTTGAAGTCATTTTTCCTTCTCACTTGTCATAAATAATCATTTAATTTAATTACCTTTGCAAAGGTAAGTCGTTGTCATATAATACACAATGATTATAAATAACCATTTTCTACTGATGGACAACAAAGGAATATTGAATAAGGAGTTTTCTGCGCAGGATTTTGGGGAAGAACAACCGTATGCCGAAAAGCTGAACATATATAAGAATATAGCGTCCAACTACGCACGTATGGAGAATGCAATTGCCGTATTGAGTGACTTACGAAGCAATGCAAGCTATATCTATTATGGTAAATTTTCACGAATGCTTAACATTGACACAAAAGAGAAAGAAGGTAAGTTGTCTTCCATCTGGGAAGACGAAATCTTCAAACTCATTCATCCTGACGATTTAGCAAACAAACATTTACAAGAGCTTTGCTTTTTTCATTTTGTTAAATGCCAGCCGAAAAAGGAACGTGCCAATTATTATTTGACGAGCAAGCTCCGTATGATAAGTAATACAAAGAATTATATACCGGTATTACATCGAATGTTCTATATTTATGTTCCCACTAACGATACCTTGTGGTTGGCTTTATGTCTTTATAGTCCGCTAATATTTGATATTCCTACCAAATGTTTGATAATAAATTCCGCCAATGGTCAGATGGTAGAATTGAACAAACAGAATAACACAAGAATATTGTCCGTCAGAGAAAAACAAGTTCTGAATCTCATTAATAAAGGCTTGTCAAGTAAAGAAATAGCCACGACACTATGTATCAGTATAAATACAGTCAGCCGGCATAGACAGGAGATTTTAGGAAAATTGCAGGTGAAAAATTCTATTGAAGCCTGTCGGATAGCAAAAGATTTAATGTTAATTTGATTGCAAACTAAAACATTCAGTACGATATCTTATGGGAACTTTAGGATGTATCAATGACATGTTGCAACGCGACAAAGAAAACCAGGAGCAAATGAGAGAGAGGCAGTAGAACTGGCAAGTAGCTTGGTGGTAAATGGAATGCTTGGACTTAAAGACATCTTCTGCTTAAAGGCATCCATAGAAGAGATTCCTCTGCAAAAGTAGTGAAGGTTTACTGAATTGAAGAAGACGAAAAACTCAGTCGGCTTTATGTGTTGCTGACAACATAAATTTTCCCAGTAACAGGATGACGAAGTTACCTATCCATAGGTAATAACCAACGTATAGATGAAAGTTCTTAATGGGTGATTCATAGCTAAGTATCGGCTCAAAAAATGGCATATCTTTATAGAATAACGGTATCAATGACGAAACGATACTGGTGATGACTAATGCGTATAAACAGTTCTTCTTTTCGGTTATACATATACAAGGCTCTCAAGGACACCGGCCTCGATATAGCATATTTCCATATTTTCAACTCGTTTAAATGTCAGTGCGAATATAAGGGAAGAAACCATGAGAGGCAAGCGCGACCGGCACACTGGCAGGAATAGTCATGGATAGTCGGCTATTGTCATGCGAAAGAGATAAAGAAAAAATCCCCACCGTACAAAATAAGTATCAAAAAAATGAGTATAAAACCTCTGGAGTGCTCCATATAGGCTAAGAACTTTATCATTGCGATTTCAACAAGTGGTTTCAAACGAGGAATTGCTCCTGAGCCTTATTTGTCCTTCGTAGTTTTTTCAATAAAAAGAAACTGGAACATTTAATTATTTAGAATTTAAATCTTATTTTTGTAACTATGATTATAAAATCACTGGTCAATAAACACTTTTTAAGGATATAAACAAACTTCTTGTTGACATTCAGAGAAGATTTGCCGTTTTTCAAAAAGATGTGGAACAGTTGGTTTCCAAAGGCAACAATGTGGCAGGTATGAAAGCACGTAAAGCTACGTTGGAATTAAGGAGTTTGCTTAAGTAATTCCGTAAGATGTCGGTTGAAGTGGCCAAGTGATCTTTTATCGTCAAGTAGAATATATGTTGAATTTATTTTATATGAAATAAATAGCCTTCAAAAAATTGTAGTATCATCATGGAACAGAAATCAAACGTTCAATACAGGGCAGAGAAAGAATATAAGAATAGCCGTGAAAAATTCTTTCTTTTATTAAGAGAGATAATTTCCAATTCCATACATGCCGTTTTAATTCGGCAAAATAAAGAAACGAATTTTATCCCTCAGCTAGACCTGAATATTACTTTTGATGAAAATCAATGTAAAATCGAATTAAGGGATAATGGTGAAGGCTTTACAGAAAAAAATCGTCTATATTTTGAAGAACTTGATAAAAAAAACCTGGAAAAGGAGCAGTTTAATTTCCATCCTTTGGGCCAAGGAAGATTGGCTATTGTATACTTTACCGACTCATCTGAATATGAAACGGTGTATAAGGATAAAGATGGTACATATCAAAAGCGAACCATTCCATATCCAAATACATCTGATGGACTTTTTAATTTTGATGAGTTTGTAGAAGAGATGCCAGAAATAAAAGATACCTATACCAAGCTGACAGCATACTTAAACAAACAAAACACATTAGGACGAGCAAAAACTTTTTTTTATAAATACCCAAACTCAAAAGCATTTAAACAATGGTTTATAGAAACTTTTTTTCCATTCATTGTAACCAATGAACAGCTTGTAGTAAATATTATTTTCAATGGAGAGGATGTTACTGTAAAAAAAGGAAATATTGAATCTGAAACAGAAAGAAAACCTTTTGAAATCAATCTCGCAGAGGGTAATAAATCTTTTATGCTATGGTTGATAAAAAAAGGAACACAAATGCATGGAGAGAATCCGGTAACCTGTTTTGCAAGGAACTTGAAAGCGGATTTATCCAATGGAAAATTAAGTTACTCAATTGATAATAATGACGGTTATTTATTGTATTTAACGTCGGAATATTTCGATGAACATGTCGACACAAAAGGCGAAAAAATAGAAATCCCAATTGATGATATATTAAAAATAAATAAGAAAATAAGTGAGATCTTGGATATTGAATTTAGCTCTATTATTGAGAACAACCAAAAGGAGACAAAGCGTAATTTAAAGAATTTCAAAAAGAAGTACCCCTCGCTTGAGACTTTTATTGAAGATAGTAATATTATCGATGATAAAAAGATAGTAAATGAGAAAGATATTGTACAATCTGCTATTGACGAGAAGAGTAGGATAGAGAAAAAGTTCTGGAATCAAATAGATAGAGAGTTCGAAAATGAAGAAGATAAACTTTTTAGTGATTCTGAAGAATGTTATAAGCTTTTAAACTCAAGTTTGCATATATATGTCAAACATCGAGAAAGTGTATTGAAACGTTTGCATATGTTAATTCAAAAATTTGATGAAGACGGAAATGATAAATCAGAATTAGAAAGTTCTGTACATGAACTCTTTATTAAAAGAGGAACAACTTTAAGTGATTCTTCAAATATCAATCATTTACATAATCTTTGGATTCTTGATGACAAGTTCACAACATTCTCAAACGATTTCAAAGTTAAAAGCACCAAGTCAGGGCAGCCTTTGTCAGATGTTTACATTTGGGCTGATGACCCAGAAAAAACAAAACAAATTCTGATCCTTGAGTTAAAATCAACAACAAACGCACATAATGCAGGAAATACCAAAGAAGGAATGATAGCACAGGTTAAAAGATATGCTCACGATTTTTATAAGCATCCACATAAAACATTGAATTGGACTGTGAATACGGAGCAAGTACAATATACAGGTATCATTCTTGCTAGGAAATCCGATATAGACAAGGAGTTGACATCCAATAGTTTTAGTGGCGGATATAAACCTATCCCATTCCTTGCAAATTCATATTACTTTGAGGACAATTTTTCTAAGGATGATAATCCGAGAAATAAAATGGATATTAGGATAGAATTATATTCCTTTGAAGACATTTATGAACTTGCATCGAATAGAAACGATGTATTCTTTAAACTATTAAAGAAAGAATTTGATATTGAATAAGTTAATGAGAAAGAAGAAGGGAATAAAATATTTTTTAGGATAGGAATAAACGGAATTCATCGTTTTGAATCATTCATTACCTATCAAAAGAAAGCAAGATACGGTGAGATGTTAAGGAGTAGGCAGACATCCTGATCGTCCAGTCATTCTCCGAGTTCCTTACAGCGGTTTCTCTCATACAATCTGCCACATGTGCGGACAGGTTCTCGGAGCATGCCCGCATCATCTCAAGGACATCGGCTTCAATGTAGTATATTTCCATGCGCTCAATTTTTAATGTTCGTTGATGCGAATGTAAAGAAAGAAGCGATACCTGCCAAACAAAATCAGTCCACTGGCAGGAATAGCCATGGATAGTTAGTTTTTGTCATATGGAAAAGAAAAAGAAAGCCGAAGCAGGGCTGGATTCACTACCCCCTTTGGGGTATGTGAAAGGAACGTTGCTATGAAAGAAAAAATTCCTCTTCACACATGGATGAAGCAACGCTGGGAATTCGACAATAAAAAGATGTGGCTTCTCTGCCCGGGTAAATGCCATGATTACAGAGTTCTTCATGTTTCTATACCATCAGGCCGATTACCTTCAAATTAAAAACTTATCCAACCTGTGGCAGACCCGGATGGGAAAGGCAATGATACCGCTGAATACGCATATAGCCATATGCCTAAATATAGAGATACGACGATAACGATACGCCCTTCTATCGGAATAAAGATATAGCGGGATACACGGATAACCATATATGATTATCGAAACAGCGATATGGCAGGTTGTGGGTATATGACAGCGTCCATATACCTGATTTCGTTTTTTATTATCGGTATTTCAAATGTTCCAAAAAGCTCTTTAACAGATTACCATCCGGGATGATCACCTAAATTCACATGTACCAGACTTTCTATTTTCTTGATTACCAAACAGCCAGAATACCAACAAACAGGATACCCTGAAATCCTTTTTCCCTAATGACAATCGGAGAAAGCTACCATAACAAATATTCTTGTACCTGATGGCATAATATACCTAAACAGCCTTTTGACAGCTGATTGACCAGAACTTCAGATCCGAGCTTGTTTCCCAAAACAGCCGGTTATTTGTCGAAATCTGTCATTCTGTAACCGTTCCTGCCATCCGTTTTTTCTCTGTGGGCGTCGTCTTTTTTTCTCGTGGTATTATGGTCATGTTACCAAATGGGAAGAGTCACCTCCATCACAACTATGAATTATAGTGTAGCCATATTTGTATATAGCCGTATGATGCGCTATCCAGATAATGCTATCACAGAATTGCAATATAGCTGGATATCAAAATAAGGATAGCCGGAAGCGAAGGGAGCACGCACCCTTCTGGATACAGATATCTTAAAATCTCCATTTACAGAAGTGTATAAATATCAATTCACTAATGGAGACTATAAAGAAAAACATAAGTCACACATGACTACCTGTCATTCTCCATTTGCAGATGTGTATAAGTAGCAATCCGTTAATGGAGACGATGAAAA
>OLPH01001026.1_pt1 | contig 29892 bp, 26 predicted proteins | sample 1672951 | NCBI WGS metagenome assembly OLPH01 (sample SAMEA3136740, study PRJEB25190) | human gut metagenome | reverse complement strand
GTAGAACCATCCGACGTGTAACGGCAGTAGGGACGCTCGGTCGAGCGTCCGTTGTAGAACCATCCGACGTGTAACGGCAGTAGGGACGCTCGGTCGAGCGTCCGTTGTAGAACCATCCGACGTGTAACGGCAGTAGGGACGCTCGGTCGAGCGTCCGTTGTGTCAAAGCGAGACGTGTAACCCGTGTAGGGACGCACGATCTGTGCGTTCGTCCCCGTTAAAACCACAATGTAAAGGACGAAATTGCAATATCCGCCTCAATCCTCGGCTAAGTTATACGAGGAGTGTTAGTTAGCAGTGCCTAGAGCTACCAACCTCTCGACATAAACATCTGGCCCTCGAAGAATTCACCAAATAGCTCCCGAGGAAATGCAAATCCTCCACGGAGGCAATGAGAAATTCATCGGAAGATCGAAATAAAAGTTCGGAAGAATGAAATGAAACTTCGGAAGAATGAAATGAAAGTTCGGAGGAATTTGCCGTTTTCCCCGTGGCGGATTTGCATTTCCTCGGGAGAAAATCCATTTAGTCGGAAAGTGTCCGAAATATGAGACTGTTGCAAAAGGATGAAGCGCAAGGCGCTGAGGGTGAGGTCTGAAGGAAGCATACCTCCGTATGTGACCGAAGCCGAATCCCGAAAGCAACACAGCGATTCGCCTTTATGCAATAGTCTCAATAGATGGAGACTATCCGCCACGGGTGTCCCGACACTTGGCGCACGCTTTGGCAGCGACAACTAATTCGTGAGAAGGTCGTACCTTTGCCCTCGTACTGAAGCCCTATGAGCCTCAGACGATCACCCCAAGATAATCAGATGAACCAGTCACCCCTTCCAGCACCGAAGCACCTCCTCCAGAGACTATACGCTATGGTCAGAGGTAATAGACTAGTCCTAGAGAACTTCCTCTCTCTCGGACTCATCAATGTGCTGAACTCCTCCTTTCATCTGATCATCTACCCGATACTGATCCATCGTGTCGGCGCTGAGGCGTACGGAGCCTATGTCTACGCCTTTTCGGTCATCACATACTTCGTCACGCTGGTGACCTACGGCTTGGATATGATCGGCACCCGCTACCTAGCTCGCTACGACAAGGAGGGCGACCTAGCGGGCAAGTCCGACATCACTTCGCAGATACTCTCTAGTCGCCTTTACCTGCTCCTCCTTTCCTTCATCCTTTTCCTGCCGATCGTCTTATGGGTCGGGGCCTTGGCCGACTACCGGGCGCTCCTCTGGGCAAGCTTTCTCTCCGTAGTGGCCTGTGTCATCATGCCCAACTGGTACTTCATCGGGATCCAGCGCACCCGCATCTACCTCTACATACAGATCGCCACGAAGGTGCTCCTAGCCGTTGCCATCATCCTCTGGGTGCTCACGCCAGAGCATATGACACGCTACGTCTTACTGGCTTCGGCGAGCAATATACTCTCGGCGGGAATCGCCTTTGGCTATATCTTATGGTGCGAAAAGCTCTCGCTACGCCTCATCTCACTGCGCAAAAGCTTAGCACTCCTGCGAGAGGCTACGCCACTCTTCCTCTCTTATCTGGTGATGACGGTCAAGTCGGCTGGTCTCAACCTCGTGATCGGTTCGCTCTTTGGCATGACCTCCCTGACGGGCTACGACTTCTCGATGAAGATCGTTAGCGTCGTCATGTATATCACCAAGCAGCTCAACGTGGCGCTCTTTCCCTCGGTCAGCACCAGCTATACGACAGAGCGCATACATCGTATACTGCGTGGCGAACTGCTCATGGGCATCGTCTGCATGGGGGCACTCATGCTCGCCGCTAAGCCGATCATCTGGATCATGGGCAATGGCCCGATAGAGGATCTCATCCTACCTGTCTTCCTGCTCATGACGGTGCTGATACCGATATGGCTTATCTCGGGCTTCTTCATCGAGCTGGTTCTCACCGCCAACGGTCGTAACCGTGAGGTCTTCATCAACCAACTCCTCTCGCTTGCGGTCATCGCGCTTGGTGCCCTGATCGCCGTGCTCCTACAGGTGAAGTTGATCGCCTTCGTCGTCATCGTCATCCTCTCGGGGCTTATCGAGATCGCCTTCCTCTACGCCACCGGCCGCCGTCGCGCCCTCATCTGAAACCTGCTTTTCTACAACTTGCTAAATGTGCGGGTAGTCAGATGCCGACTCTTCGTCTGACGCTGTTTTTCTACAACTTGCTAAATGTGCGGGTAGTCAGACGCCGACTCTTCGTCAGACGCTGTTTTTCTACAACTTGCTAAATGTGCGGGTAGTCGGACGCCAACTCCCCATCTGACGCTGTTTTTCTACAACTTGCTAAATGTGCGGGTGGTTAGATACCAACTCCCCATCAGCCCCTGCGCAGCAAGACTTTAGCAAGGCAAAGATTTGAATTTAGCAAAACAAAAGGGTCTTCATCTCATAGTCTGTATCATCTTAGCTCGTAAAAACAGAGACAGTCCCCACAAGCGTGTCCGCTCATGGAGGCTGTCCTCATGTTCGTGCCGACGGCCAATCGCTCTCCTGTCTGTTTCAATTCACGCACCCCGTGTGGGGTGCGACGGTCGTGAGTTGGACGTTACTCGCCCTAAAAATGTTTCAATTCACGCACCCCGTGTGGGGTGCGACTCCTCTCGGATTGGGATCTCTCTACTGAGCGTGTCGTTTCAATTCACGCACCCCGTGTGGGGTGCGACTGTCTGATCTCGCGTCTGACGCTAATCTAACAGTGTTTCAATTCACGCACCCCGTGTGGGGTGCGACCTCCGCACCAAAGTCATTAACCTATCCAACACCGTTTCAATTCACGCACCCCGTGTGGGGTGCGACGGGCTAATTCAGCCACACAAGCGGAAGATAAACGTTTCAATTCACGCACCCCGTGTGGGGTGCGACCATCGGAAAAACGAGCGATAAAACTATCCGTTAGGTTTCAATTCACGCACCCCGTGTGGGGTGCGACTTCTTTGTTGCTCGGAAGAAACGAGCAACAGAAATGTTTCAATTCACGCACCCCGTGTGGGGTGCGACATCTAGAGAGGCTCTTTCCCCTCCTAGCGGTGGAGTTTCAATTCACGCACCCCGTGTGGGGTGCGACAGAGTGGTGCCTCTATCCCGCTAGCGTCCCTGACGTTTCAATTCACGCACCCCGTGTGGGGTGCGACCATCGAACGCTATCTACGCAACACGGCAATCTATGTTTCAATTCACGCACCCCGTGTGGGGTGCGACTCACCTCTTTTGAGGTGGGGGGCGTAAGCCGTGGTTTCAATTCACGCACCCCGTGTGGGGTGCGACTTGACTATCACAAGTGTCTAGCGTGTGGCTACAAGTTTCAATTCACGCACCCCGTGTGGGGTGCGACCGGAGCCGACGGAGTTTACGCTGGACAAGCTGGAGTTTCAATTCACGCACCCCGTGTGGGGTGCGACCCTCTTGTATATCCTCAACCCGCCAAACCACCCGTTTCAATTCACGCACCCCGTGTGGGGTGCGACACCGACGCTACTCAAGCAGAGCGAGACGCTGATGTTTCAATTCACGCACCCCGTGTGGGGTGCGACGGGCGCAGTTTGGCGTATCGATCGCATCGGTGATGTTTCAATTCACGCACCCCGTGTGGGGTGCGACAGCCTATGACATTGATTTGATTTACTCAATTTGCGAGTTTCAATTCACGCACCCCGTGTGGGGTGCGACGACGCGCGACCTGGAGAGCGTGGCTGAGATTACCGTTTCAATTCACGCACCCCGTGTGGGGTGCGACTATATCGCCCGAGGCTTATACAGCCCGATTGTCTGTTTCAATTCACGCACCCCGTGTGGGGTGCGACGACTCTGTGAATATTGTAGTTCAACTGTATTACGGTTTCAATTCACGCACCCCGTGTGGGGTGCGACTAATGGAATCGTACATTGTATATGCAAGATAAGATGTTTCAATTCACGCACCCCGTGTGGGGTGCGACGACCGCTCTCTGCATGGTGTGGAAGCTTTTAAGGGTTTCAATTCACGCACCCCGTGTGGGGTGCGACTTCTCTGCCACTGCCTATTACTACGAGCATCAGCGTTTCAATTCACGCACCCCGTGTGGGGTGCGACCATCGTCCGCATCAAGGGCGGTATGCAGGTGGACGTTTCAATTCACGCACCCCGTGTGGGGTGCGACGAGTTTGCTACTTTGCTTAATGCGTCACTAATAGTTTCAATTCACGCACCCCGTGTGGGGTGCGACCTTGATAACCAAGAGCTGAGAAATGAGGATTAAAGTTTCAATTCACGCACCCCGTGTGGGGTGCGACTATACGTTGGTTTTGGGATCATCTTATTATCGGTGTTTCAATTCACGCACCCCGTGTGGGGTGCGACGTGCAGCCTAAATCGGAGTCGTCGGAGCGATCGGTTTCAATTCACGCACCCCGTGTGGGGTGCGACCACGAACACCGTACTTCAATTCTGAAAACTGACAGTTTCAATTCACGCACCCCGTGTGGGGTGCGACCGCTATTGTACCAGAGTATGATTCTAAGAGAGACGGTTTCAATTCACGCACCCCGTGTGGGGTGCGACTTTCAGAAAGCTTAGCAAACTCAATCCGTTCATTGGTTTCAATTCACGCACCCCGTGTGGGGTGCGACACAACCTAAACCTTGACTAGCTACAACAAATGAGTTTCAATTCACGCACCCCGTGTGGGGTGCGACTCGATGTAGATCGGCTCTGTAGCGACCGACTGACGTTTCAATTCACGCACCCCGTGTGGGGTGCGACGATACTTACAAGTGTTCATAAGAGACTAGACTAAGTTTCAATTCACGCACCCCGTGTGGGGTGCGACAGGCGGGCGCTAAGGCAGCTGCAAAGGGAGCTGTGTTTCAATTCACGCACCCCGTGTGGGGTGCGACGGCTCCCGCAGGCACTACGAGACAGCGCAGAGGTGTTTCAATTCACGCACCCCGTGTGGGGTGCGACAACTTCTCCGTCTCGATAGCACTCCTCTCATCTGAGTTTCAATTCACGCACCCCGTGTGGGGTGCGACATCTCAGAGACAACACTCCGACGGGCGATCCGTGTTTCAATTCACGCACCCCGTGTGGGGTGCGACACAATTAGCAATCAATTATCAACCAATTAGCAGTAAGTTTCAATTCACGCACCCCGTGTGGGGTGCGACGCGGTACGATTCATCACCGTACTCGTGGCATAAGGTTTCAATTCACGCACCCCGTGTGGGGTGCGACTGATAGCTACTTGTGGAGATCAAAAGGGTACATTTGTTTCAATTCACGCACCCCGTGTGGGGTGCGACTGCGATGCCCAAAGGTACGCATTAGTTGAGGATTAGACGATGATGAACTGCGAATAGGAGACTACGAGCGGACGTATTCGTTGCATTGGCGGTGACTGCGAGACGGTATGTGCTTGGATCTCAGCGTATGCGAATAGACTGCCTTTTCACTGATAGCTTGGCATTCGCAGAGGTGTACAAGAGCGAACGAGTTGGACCGCTAAATGAGTAGCACGCCTTCGGGATCTACGCCTTTTGTTTTGCCAATGGTGGTGATCTTAGACTGGTAGTTGGTACCGAGGTGGTAGATGCGTAGCGAGTCGCTCGAGAGGTTGATCGTGTCCGTGAGAGCAGCCTCCAGCTCCACTCTTTGGGCAGGAGAGACGAGGCATTCGAAGACTGAATTTTGGACACGTTGGCCGTAGTTCTGGCATATCTTCGCCACTTGGCGAAGTCGCTTAGCTCCGTCAGGCGAGGCGGTGTTCACGTCGTAGGTTACAAGTAGGTACATCAGCTTTAGATTAGAAAGACAGGGTAGTCATCGAGGTCTCCTCGGAGGCATCGAGCTAGGAGCAATGCCTGAGCATAGGGGAGCAGTCCTATGGGTATACGCTCCTGGAGAAAGGGGTGCGTGATCTCCTCTCGCTTGCGTTGTTGCCAAGCGGCTAGGAGCTCTTTGCGTGGTTCGTCTCTGAGGATGTAGCCGTTTTCGCCCTGGGTGATGAAGTCTGAGGGGGCTACTTGTCGTTTGTTGATGACAGTCAGGACGAAGCGATCCACGATGTAGGCGCGAAGCTCCTCCATAAGGTCTAGGGCAAGGCTTGCTCTGCCTGGTCTGTCCGTATGGAGGAAGCCCACGTATGGGTCCAGTCCTACGGTTTCGAGCGCTGCTGTGACCTCGTGGGCGAGGATAGTGTAGAAGAACGAGAGTAACGCATTGGTCTCATCGCAAGGCGGTCGTCGCGATCGCCCCTCGAAGGTGAACTCTGGTCGCCTTATGAGGTGGTGAAAGAGGGCAAAGTATTGCTGTGCCGCTAAGCCCTCTACACCCATAACGGTCATGCGGTCACGCTTGTAGGCTAAGCTTTTCTGCAAAGTTTTGAGCTGGCTGAGTGCCTCTTGAAAGGTTGCCTCCACGCCCTCTGTCGGGTGGTAATCTCTCACATATCTGCTCAACACCGATCGCTGGTTGGCTATCTTGGCCGAGATAAATAGTGCAGCGAAGTGAGCTGCGGCTGGTTCGTCGTCAGCGATGCGGTACTGCGTGCGTCTCAGGAGGACGTTGCCCCTTGTAGGCCCCTCCAGCGAACCGATATATCGACCTGTGGGTGTGAGAAAGGTGAGCTTGACACCCTCCTGTACGCAGAGCTGCATCAGCCCTGGCGAAGCGCCCATATAGGAGAATGTAATGATCCCCTCGAGATTGTGTATCGGTATGCGAAAGGTCTCCTCGCCATCTACGCGCGCCACGACATTGGTGCCGTCCTTGAGCAGGTAGACGTTGGGCGTAAGGATATAGAGGGTGTTGAGTAGCTTTCTCATAAGGTGAGTATGTCGTGATGCTTTAGGTAGCTCTTGGCCGAACGGTGTGATGCGATACGAGGCATGCACTCATCGAGGAGAGAGCAGGAGCGACACTGCCGGGTGTAGTGCGCTGGTATAGGTGTGCGCTGCGCAAAGGCCTCGTGCATCTTACGCGCCACTTCGTAGCACGCCGTCCGCAGGGTGTCGTCCATCTCGACCTGTAGACGATGCCGTGTCTCTCCATAGTAAAGAGCTCCGAAGGGAATGGAGACTTGGTACATCTCCTCAAGGGCTATGACCTGAGCGCAGAGCTGCAGCTTGTCAGCGAGGTGAGTCTTAGGCTTGCCACGCTTATATTCGACAGGTGTCGCCTGCCATGCCCCTGGGTACTTAGGGTGTCGGAAGGGGCTCAGGCATTGATCCCGAAGCGGGGTCAGCTCAACCGCATCGGATAGCCCGTATAGCCCCAAAGTGTAGGAGACGAGTGGCACCCGTCTCATCGTAATCGTGTCTCCAACGCGAGCGCTCAGCTCAGGTTGGTCCACACGCTTGTGGAGGATCTGCCCTAGCGCTGTGAGATGGTTGTCATGCCATAGTTGCTCTAGGGTGATCAGTTGCCACTGACGTGGACAGAAGCAGTAGTGCTGTATCTCGGAGATTGTCAGCAGCTCCTCGTCGCTGTAGCGTCTCATGGGGAAGGTTGTTTTAGAGAAAAGCCCCTGCCGTAGTGGCGTGCGCTACGGAAGGGGCTTTCGTGTGAAGGGGACTAGACGAGCTCGATGACCTCGACTCCCTGGAGTCCGTCGCGATCGATCTGGACGGTGTAGTCGGAGAAGTCGCGTGCGGGACCTGCGAGCCCCTCACGTCGTGCTACAGTGACACGCTCGAAGAGCTTGTGCGCAGAGGCATTGCCCAGAGGGGATTCGTGCTTGAAGATGATCAACTTCTGCAGGCTCATGAGTCCACGGGCTGCGGAGTGATCTAGGTCAAACATATTCTGGAGTGCCTCCCAGAAGAGCTTCAAGTCATCCTCCGTAAAGCCTGTGTCCTCGGCAAAGTGTGGTGTCACGAAGCCATACATCTTATATAGTCCGTAGGGTACGGTGGCTTTGCGCCCCATGGTGCGGTTGCCGCCCTTGTCGTCAGCCTCTTCGTTGGCCTTTTGCTCCTTAGCATCTGTGGCAGCCATACGTGTGATGGTATGCTCGTGGGGGAAGATCGGATCAATGGAGCGTCCAAAGGTTAGCTGGATGGGACCACGTACCTGACCAGCATTGTTACCCGTGGAGAGGACGGCTCCGAAAGCGCGTATGTCGTAATACTTCTGACACATGAGGGCACGAGCCTTGTCACGGTCTGAGGCGTTTTTCGTCTTAGCATCCTTGCCTGTAGCCTCTTCGACAGCCTCATTGATGGAGTCATTGAGGACGGAGTTCTCTCTGACGAAGATGCCTTGGTCAGTCGCCATCTGTATGTAGTTGCGCACCTTGCGCTTGATACATACATCCGTGACGAGTCCCTCGCCAGTCTCAGGGTCTACGCGGGGCAGGTTGCCACCATCGGGGTCTCCATTGGGGTTGCCATCCTTGACGTCAAAGAGCAGGATGAAGTCATATCTATTCTGTAACATGATTATATGGGTTATTGTTCTGTTTCTTCTGTTGGGTTGGTTGTCTCTTCCTTCTTATAGGTAGCAACTTTCTGATGATAGTAGCCTACGGCAAAGAGGCTCTGCTCATCTAGCGAGAAGGTCGCGGGGAATGTGGGCGCCTCAGCTGGGATCAAGGCGAAGATCTCTCCGAGTAGCTTCTCGAGGTTTACTGCTAATCCAGGCTTCTCTTTGCGTAGCTTGCTCAGGTGGTGGTTGGACAGTGCGATGAGTCGTCCCATCACCATGTTAGGGCGAGTGGAGGCGCTGGCGTAAAAGCGATCTCGTATGGTCGCATTGACCCCTTTGCCTAGTGAAGCTTGCTGGATCTGCTCGAGGACGGCAAAGAGGCGTCCTGCGAGGTAGGCGATGTTGTCGTTTTGCTTGTCTAAAGCCATATCTAGTTCTTTTAGTTGTTTGTATATTCTTGCTTTGCGGTTGATGCAGCCCTTGAGGATGGCCGCTCGTAGCTCGGAAACTGTGCGCTCCTGCGTGATGCGATTGACGCAGGCCTGCTGGAGGGTCATCGGATATGGATTGCCACTGAGAATGCTCTCGACGATGCTCTGCACAAGGTTCGTGGCGAAGGTGCTCGACTTGGAGGGTGTGGAGACACTCTTCACGATGCCATAGAGTGAGCGTAGGGGAGGGTTCTCCTCATCTACGAAGCCATCCCAGCTGATGATGTTCATATCAACGAGATGCTGGTAGACCCTGTCGAAGATCTCCGATACAGTCCCTTGCTGCCAATACTTGATGGTGATGCGTCCGCCCGCTGTTAGTCCGAGGACGTAAAATTGTCGCGCATCTTTCCAATGCTCTCCTTGACCACGGTTGCCACGGATCGTTTTGAATTGCTCAAGTACTTTATAGGTGTCCTGAGTTGGGTTGGGGGCTTTCTTTTTACTCTTACCTTTTCGCTTAGGCTGTTCATCGTCTGTGTCGGATTGCTCCTGAGTATCGTCATCCCTTACGCCTTCGAAGGTTACGGTGCGAAAGGTTTCATTGATACTAGGATCGTCAAGATCCGAATTCCAAAAGACATAGCTGATGTCTCCGAGCGTGTAGCGTGTCTGCTCATTGCGGAGCAACTCATTGAGCGCCGTGGTATGGGCAAAGGAGGCGTATTTAGAAATCGGCGCATTCTCGCCCTGCTTCTTGCCATAGGAAAGGTAGGCAGGATCGTTGAAGCTAGCTATCGTGGCTCCCGCCTGCGAGCCTGGAGCTACAATACGAGCGTGAAAGGCTGCTAGGGGCTTCTCCTCTCCCGTGATGAGGCATCGCCCAAGGTTGTCCTCCGTACTGTAGGCTTGAGCGGCAAGGTCGTACGCATCATCTTGTGTAGCTAGAAGCTCTGTGTCTCCTTGTAGCTGGAAGGTCATCCAGTCTGATGCTAAGATGCGCTCGGTATGAGCCTCTTCGGGGAGAGGCGTCTCGGCTCCGAGGTAGTGATCGTAGAAGCGACAGACCGCCTTAAAGCTAGCATTGTCTGGGTAGTGCTCAGCGATCTCGGCCATAACCCGTTTGAAGTCCTCTAGACGGTCCGTGCAGGGTGACACCTCTTCGGCACTCTCTTCATACCCTAGGATATACTTGCGATTGTCCCAAAAGGGTTGTGCGGGTGGACACTTACCGCTACGCTTTAGTCCAGCTGGAACTAGATAGTCCTGCCCCTTGCTCTTCTTGTCACTTGGATCTTTGAGGTCTTTTAGTCTGACGAAGGTGCCATCTTCGCGAATGACGATGACCCAGCGAATGGGCTTGACCTCTAGTCCAGGGGTCGCTATGCGATGTGCCTTGCGCATCGCCTCGTAGTAGTTGTATAGTGCTTGTAGGATCATCTCAGTATCTCATTACTATCCATCGGGGAAACGAGGATGACGCCCTCGGTCATCTGCGCATGATAAAACATAGCTGGGGGATTCTTCCTATCCCGCTCGAAGTCCATGTCGTAGAGCATGATGCTCAGGTCGCAACTCTCAGGGATAGGCTTGGGCTCTAGGGATGTCTCCCCATGCTCTAGGTCCACATACTCAAAGGCGCAGGTGAACTCACGGCACCCTAGGTAAGGCATCGTGAAGCACTGACCAGCCTTGGCTCTGCGCTCGAATATCTCTTGGTACTTCCTTGGGTTCTCCGCTTTGCGCTCGGCTTCGCTGTACTCTTCGTTGTAGTGCTTCTGACAACTAGCTGAGCGGTTTCTGACGGGGATGTAGACCATCTTGGCATAGATCCGATAGTCTACGTCACGCAATATGTAGGAGGCACGCTGTCTGCGATCCTCTGAAACGTTGATGCCAGTACTTCCTTTGCTCATGATAGAGGCCACCTCGTTTCGCTTGATGGTAAACCGCTTGATCGGGGCTAGCACCTCTATCTTCGTGATCTCCCAGCGTATGGCGGGCTTCCAGTAGATCGCCTGAAAGATGGCTCGCGCTGCACTCGGCGTGATCACATCATAGCTGACACGCTCCACCTTCATCTCGGGGCGTGTGAAGCAAGCGAAAGGGCCACGCACACGCAGGCAGTACTCCTTGTCTATATACTCTTCCATATATCTATACTTTCAAGAATGTTGATGTCTGATCGATTATCTGTATCCCAGTCTCCGAGCTGTAGAGCTTATCATTGGTTAAATAAGCGATGCCGCTCTCGTTTACTGAGGTATTCCCCTCCAAAGTTAAACAATCTTTTCGTTTTAAACCAACGGTAAGACGATTCATTTGTCGGTACTCCTGTCGGGTCAGCGGGAGGTTGCTTTGGAGCTTCTTGATGATCGCTCTCCCCGCATCGCCATAGGGAATAACGATCGGGGTATCCTGATTCTCTATATATCTAAAGTTCTCGCTCGCTGTCTCATACTCGAAGCGTAGCTCCTCACATCGATCATCCCCCTCATCCCAAAGCAGTTTGGACACCTCCTTATCTTTTTTGTTGTCAAAGCAATCAACGTCATTATAGAATGCCTGGTAGTATCGCTCGATCTCTTCTCTCTGTGGAGTTCCCTGCTCAGCCAATCGATCAAGGAGGTCTTCCAAGGCACCTTGCGCCCAGCCCATCTCACCTGGGAGGTCCTTCCCATCAGCAAAGCGAAAGATGTAGACCTCGCCAGGCTCTGCCATACGTCCCTCACGGTTGCACCGACCAGCGGCCTGCATGACCGAGTCTAAACCCGCCATTGCTCGGTAGACCACGGGGAAGTCTAGGTCTACACCAGCCTCGACCAGCTGCGTACTGACGACACGCACTGGTTCTCCTGCCTTCAGACGACGGCGTATCTCCTCTATGCGCTCCTGAATGTGTGCCGAGCACATCCTCCGTGAGAGATGTATCAGCCCCTCGCTTGCCTTCTCTTGAGCTTTCAGAGCCACATAGAGACGAGCCGCATCCTTGCGACTGTTCACGATACAGAGGAAGCTCTCGTGCTCGCCCAACCGCTCGGCTAGCTCCTCCGTAGAGAGACGAAGCGGGTCCCAATGGTAGCGAACCTTGTCAAAGGGTGCAAAGCGCTCGGCATCATAAGGCACAACCTCCTGAATGGGCTTCTTGAGGAAGAAGAACTCATGGCCGATCCGCTTGCTGTCTGCTAGGATGTCTTTGTCAAAGACCGGTAGCGTGGCGGTACAGAAGAGAGGCTCCACACGAAAGGCGCAGTGAAGGCTCTCCACCACACGCAGGATCGGGTTGAGTAGCCGAGGGGGAAACATCTGCACCTCGTCAAAGACAACGACAGAATTGCAAATGTTGTGGAGCTTGCGACAGCGACTCACACGATGAGCGTAGAGCGACTCGAAGAACTGCACGTTCGTCGTCACCACGAGTGGCACATCCCAGTTTTCCGTCATGAGCTTGGTGTACTCCAGAGCTTCGTCAGATCGCTCCTTGGCATCTACATCTGAGTGATGCTCCAGCACTTGATCCGCCCCAAAGATGTCCCTAAAGGTTTGCGCCGTCTGGGTGATGATCGAGGTGTAGGGGATGACGTAGATGATGCGCTCACACCCTTGCGCTATGGCATGCTCTAGAGCCCACATCATCGAGGAGACCGTCTTGCCCGCACCAGTAGGGAGCGTGAGCGAGTAAATCTTGCGCTTAGCCGTGCGCCCATGGTTGCGGCATTGGTCAAGGAAAGCTGCTCGCGCCTCATTGATCCGCCCCTTACGGTTGAAATGCGACACATACTCCTCTAGCTGAGCGCGCATTTGCTCTAGCGAAGCCTTGGCACTCTGACGAACGAGGCTCTTGTCGGGAGACATAAACCGCTCCGTGTCGAGGCAGTCTGCGTCTACTAAACAGGAGAAAAGCATCCGAACCAGTAGCTGGTAGTCTTCCTCGTCTAGCTCGTTCCACACGGCAGTGACCTTGTCCAGAGAGGCTTTGTGAAGAAGCTCTTCAAGCTGGCTCGCCTCAGGTCGAAGACCCTTGACCAAGTTCGCTACTGCTCTCTTAGTATCACTAGAACTGACAACTTGTCCTCGCCACTCGGAGTCATTGTAGAGCCCTCGGTGGTGAGCCCCGATGCAGAGCGAGAGGATCTTGAGAAGTTGCTGACTACCGCCTGCTTGCTTTAAGTCGTAGGCGTAGCGTGCTCCTGCGGGGCTGTGCGGAGTGCGCCACCCGTTGAGCGTTGGGTCTAGACCTGACTGTTGACGAATGTAGCGCTGGAAGCCCGCTTGGTACTTACCCAAGTCGTGCAGGAGCCCCAGCAGGTAACCGATCTCGCCAAGCTCTGGATAATCGGTGATGCGCTCAGCGTAGCTCTGCGCCAGCTCCGCCACGCCGTGTAGATGATCTAGTAGAGGCTGCGTCTCGTAGGAGCCATCCTCTAGAGCCCTTACGTGGGCTATCTGCTCTGTGTTGCTCATAGTGTGGATTATTCGTTACTCGTATTGCTTTGATACAACGGACGCACAGATCGTGCGTCCCTACAAAGGGCTACACGTCTGTGCGTCCGTTTCTGTTGCAATACTTAATGTCAATCTTTATCTTGATGGGGGGTTAGCTTTCTTGCTCATAATAATACGAGTAGTCGATCCCCTTCATAAAAGTTGCTCTATCGTTTACCTTATCCGTAAGTGCAGCGTGTAGTAGACCTCTCAAGCTTGTGGCATCTGCCACACTGGCTCTCATAGCTTCGAGATAGGTATACTTATCCACTTGGCTCCAGTCCACACACAGTCCAAGGTGCTTCTTGAGCATTAAGTCGAGCCAAATACGTGTGGCACGCCCATTACCTTCCCTAAAAGGATGAGCGATATTCATCTCTACATACTTATCAATGATCTGCTCCCATGTCTGCTCTGGCATTCGCTCTATACTAGTGAGGGTGTCAGGTAGGTACTGAGCCATGGCAAACTGAAAGCCTCCTTTGGCGATATTGACTTGCCTGATTTGTCCTGCAAAGTCGTAAAGTCCACCAAATAGATAAGCATGTATCTGTTGCAGTCCTTGCACCGTACCCACTTCGATACTGTCTAAGAGGTCGCTTTCAAAAAGGGTATACGCTTTGGAGCGACTGTGCCCATCAATAGTCTCTTCTCCTCCCACAAACCACTGCACGAAACGCATAGCCCGATCATTGGGAAAGTTCTGTGCGAGAGCCACGACTCCTTTGTCATCAAGGGTGTCCGTTAGGCGCATCTTTCCATCAGGAGCGAGGAGTTTCAACTGGTTAGTGGCACTAACCACTTCACTTTCCTCCCTTTTGAGTTTCGTCTTTAGATACTTCCAGTAGTTTCTGTTTTTGTTGTAATCGTCTTGGTCGTTGAGCACTCCTATGATGTCCAACACAGAGAACCACCACTTAGACTCAGTCTCGTCCCAAACGGCTCGTACCTCTCGGTCATTGAAAAATCGTATCGAGATCTTGCTCATACGCTTCGTGAGAGTTTGCTAGGCATCTATGGCATACGCTACCAAGGCGGGGCTAGTGCTTGCCGACCTTGGTGAGGAGGTTGCCCACCTCGCTGGCGGAGACTTCCTTGATGCCTCCTAGAGCGGAGAGGATGCCCGTCGCCTCGTAGGGGAGGAAGAGCGTCTTGTCGGAGCTGTTGCGACCGATCTTCTCAAGCGTGTCTAGATAGCGCATAGCTATAAGGTACTGCGTAGGATTGCTGCCCGTGCTGGCAACTGCGGAGGTGATGCGCTCGATGGCCTCTGCCTCAGCCTCTGCACGAAGGATGGTAGCACGAGCGTCAGCCTCGGCTGCGAGGATCTGCGCTTTCTTCTCACCCTCGGCATGGTTGACCGACTCAGTCATACGACCCTCAGACTCACGGATCATAGCCTCCTTCTGACCCTCAGCGGTGAGTACCTGAGCACGCTTATCACGCTCGGCACGCATCTGCTTTTCCATCGCATCGCGTATGTCTCGGGGCGGGTTGATGTCTTGTAGCTCCACGCGGTTTACCTTGACACCCCACTTATTGGTCGCCTCGTCTAGGATGTCGCGCAGCTTGCTATTGATCGTGTCACGGCTGGTGAGTGTCTCATCGAGATCCATCTCGCCGATCACATTACGCAGCGAGGTCTGCGTGAGCATCTCGATAGCTACGGGGAGGTTAGAGATCTCGTAGACCGCTTTGAGTGGCTCGACGATTTGGAAGTAAAGAACCGCATTGATCTCAGTCACAACGTTGTCACGGGTGATGACGCTCTGACGGGCGAAGTCGTAGACATTCTCTCGTAGGTCGATGCGGTCGGTATTGATAAAGCGCACGAGCGTACCACCCTTACTGGATGAAGCTGTGATACGCCAAACCATAGGGCGTGGCTTATCAATGAAAGGAATGATCAGGTTGATACCCGAGGGGAGCGTCTTGAGATAGCGCCCGAGACGCTCGACGATCATTGTCTCAGACTGCTGGACGATAACCAGACCCTTGGCGATGATGTAGATGACTAGGAGGACGAGTACGCCCAGTACGATGAGGGATGCTTCCATATATGTATTGTGTTTGGGGTTGTTATTCTGCTGGTTGTGTGATCGGCTCGACGATCATGACGATGCTGTCGTTGCTGACGATGCGGACCATCTCGCCACGTGGGATGACCATGTCGGGAGCGACCGTGCGGGCGCGCCAGTTGTCCCCGTCCACAGCGATGCGACCCGTCTCCCGACTAGCGTCTATGCACTCTGTGACACGAGCCGTGCGCCCGTAGAGCGCCTCTATGCCGGTGCGAGCGGTCTCTTTGTTGCGACTGAGGCGGCGCACCATAGGGCGCAGGAGCAAAAGGGCAAGAATCGACCCAATGCAAAAGGTAATCACCTGCCAAGTGATCGAGGCGCCGAGGGCAGCCGGCAGGATCGCCAGCAAAGCTCCTATGCCAAAGCAGGCTACGACGAAGCCCGGCGTGAGTAGCTCAACGAGTAGGAGAAGTAGCCCAGCGGTGAGCCAGAAGTAGATGGGAGAGTCAAGCATAGCTTTAGTTGTGGATTAGAGGAGAGCTTCAATATCCTTGGCTAAGTTCTTTGGGAGCTTAGCCGATCCGTAGCGGGTTATCTCGGTGCCGTCACGGGAGATGAGGAACTTGTTGAAGTTCCACTGTATCGGCTTGACGGGCAGGTCTGAGTCTTGGCTCGTCTCCTCCTTGAGGAGCTTGAAGAGCGGGTGAGCGTGGGGTCCGTTGACCTCCACCTTCTGCATGATGGGGAAGGTGACGCCGTAGTTGACCTGACAGAAGTTGCGTATCTCCTCGTCAGTGCCAGGGTCTTGCCCGCCAAACTGATTGCAGGGGAAGCCCAGTAGGACGAGCCCCTTGTCGTGGTACTGCTTGTACAGCTCTTCGAGCCCAGCCAGCTGAGGCGTGTAGCCACACTTGCTAGCGGTATTGACGATGAGGAGCACTTTGCCGCGAAGGCTCGCTAAGTCTAGCGGCTCGCCTTGAGAGGTCAGGACGGTGAAGTCATATATAGTTGCCATAGTATTCGTTGTTCTTTACACTATGACAAAGATACACTTTAGCCGAGATAATTGCAACAGTCTTATGACGCATTTTTAGTTTCTCCTAGGTGAAACTCCAGTTTCTCCCGTATGAAACTCTAGTTTCATCCGTATGAAACTCCAGTTTCTCCCGCATGAAACTCTAGTTTCACCTAGGTGAAACTAAAGTTTCAGGTAGCTTGGCACAAAAGTTTCATCCTAGTGGTACTGATAGTTAGCTTCGATTATGATATGTTCGTTGGGGAGCTACTTGTTGGTCTTGCTATAGACTTGGTCGGGTGGGAGGCGTGCGACGAGACGTAGAGTGCGGTAAGGTTGCTAACTTTGCACTCCGTAATGTCTTATCTACAGATCTATGAATCCTTGGTTAACGGTTGCTCTGCTGGTTGTCTCTAACGTCTTTATGACCTTCGCATGGTACGGACACATTAAGCTGGAGCAGATGCGGGTCATCACGGACCACACGCCACTCTATCTGGTGATCCTGCTGAGCTGGTGCTTGGCGCTCTTTGAGTACTCCTTTCAGATCCCGGCCAATCGCTACGGCTACGTCGGCAACGGCGGGGCCTTTAGCTTGATGCAGCTCAAGGTGATCCAGGAGGTGGTGTCGATTACGGTTTTTACGCTCTTCTCGGTGATCTTCTTTCGTGGAGAGCCGTTGCAGTGGAACCACTTAGCCGCTTTCGCCTGCCTTGTTCTAGCGGTTTACTTTGTCTTTCTAAAGTGAGACTGTTGCAAAAGTCAACAGTCTTAAAGTAGGAGGCTCACGAGGGGAGCTGGTCGTAGGTGTGCCGACGACGGAGGTGGTACTGCCAGAGGAGCGAGTAAGGCGCTATGGGCGGGGTCGCTGTGGCGCGGTACCAGGGTTGCTCGGCGGAAAGGGCGAGCTGGCGACGGGTGCGGTAGAAGTCGCGCACGGCTCGCAGTACGGCTGTGGCGTGTCGGGGCTGCCCCTTGATGAGGAAGGTGAGGGCGGCGAGCAGGTCTAGTGGCAGGCGACATAGGAGGATGCGCCTGCGGGCATGCCGTGTGGGGAGATTCTTGTAGAGCATGCGGAGGTTGTTGCGAAAGTTGAGGTAGCTCTTCCTCGGGCTCCCCATCTCGAGCGTGGCTCCTCCGAGATGGTAGACGACGCTGTCGGGGGTGTAGCGGAGACGACCGCCTGCAAGCCAGAGCCGCCACGACAGATCAATCTCCTCCATGTGAGCGAAGAAGCTCTCGTCGAAGCCGCCTACCTGCCAAAACGCTTCGCTACTGACGAAGTAGCAGGCGCCTGTCGCCCAGAGAATCTCGCACTCCTCGTCATACTGCCCTTGATCCAGCTCAACGGTGTCGAAGAGACGACCCCGACAGAAGGGATAGCCCCAGCGATCTAGCTCTCCACCAGCAGCGCCGGCGTACTCAAACGCTTCGGGCTGGCGGTCACTGCGCAGCTTGGGTTGTACGGCTGCGAGACCTTCCCTTAGCAAAGCTAGCGGACGGTCGCACCAGTGGGGCGAGACACGTACGTCGCTATTGAGGAGACAATAATAAGAGTAGTTGAGCTGACGAAGCCCTTGGTTGTAGCCTCCTGCGAAGCCGTAGTTTTCGGATAGACGAACGAGCTTGACTTGCGGGAAAGCCTCCTGCAGGTAAGCGAGCGAGTCGTCTGTTGAACCGTTGTCTATGACCACGAGGTCGGCCATCTCAGGCGGTGTGTGCTCCACGAGGGCGGGGATGTACTCCTCGAGGAGCTTGCGCCCGTTCCAGTTGAGGACGACGATGGCTAGGTCGGGACGGTTCATAGGTCGGCTTATGGTTTAGTGGTGAAGGTTTGTCGCCGCACGCTCCAGTGCGCTAGCTGTGCGGGGGTGATGGCTCCGACGAGCTCGGGGGCGTACGGCTGGGCGACGCGTATGTAGTTGTCCGTGAAGCCCTCCATCATCTCGCCGTGGCGTGTTTCCTCCCAGAGAACGAGACGGACGGAGCCAGCGAAGGGAGCGCAGAAAGCGTTGTGCCGTTCGCTGGAGAGAGCGAGGAGCTCCCGCGTGCGGAGCTTCTTTTCGGTTGCGGGTACAGCGGGCTTGATCTCTAGAGCTTTGGTGCCTTTGCGCTCGCTATAGGGGAAGACGTGCAGCTGGCTCCACGGTTGCGTTTTGAGGAAAGCCAAGGTCTCGGCATGATGCTCGGGCAGTTCGCCTCGCATGCCCGCAATGACATCGATACCGACGAAAGCATCGGGGATCAGCTCGTAGATGAGCTTGAGCCGCTCGGCAAAGAGCGCCGTGTCGTAGTGCCGCCGCATCAGGCGCAGCACATGGTCGGAGCCAGACTGGAGGGGGATGTGGAAGTGCGGCATGAACTGTGCCGTCTCAGCGACGAACTGGATAATCTCTGGGGTCAGTAGCTCTGGCTCAATGGAGCCGATGCGGTAGCGGGCGATGCCTGCGACTTGTGTCAGTCGGTGGAGAAGCTCTAGGAGCGTTTCGCCTGTGGAGCGTCCGAAGTCACCGATGTTGACACCAGTCAAGATGATTTCCCTGCCACCTAGCTCAGCGACACGCTCCGCCTGCGCCACCAGTGAGGCGATGGATCCGTTGCGGCTGACGCCACGTGCGGCGGGTATGGTGCAGTAGGTGCAGTAGTAGTTGCAGCCGTCCTGCACTTTGAGGAAGTGGCGCGTACGGTCGTCCGAAGAGACGCTCGGCTCGAAGTGTTGGAGCTCTCGGCGGGCGGTGACGTGGGGCGTAGCTGCTTTCGGCTGGGTGCGCTTTTGGCACAGCTCGGTGAGGAGTGCGACGATTTCGCTTTTGCGCCCCGACCCAACGACAAGGTCTACACCTGGCATCTGTGCGATCTGCTCGCCTTGTAGCTGGGCGTAGCAACCAGTCACGACGATGAGCGCCTCGGGGTACTCGCGGTGCAGACGGTTGATGAGACTGCGGCACTTTTTGTCCGCTGTGTCAGTCACCGAGCAACTGTTGACGATGCAGATGTCGGGGAGCACCTCCGTCGTGTGGTGATGCTCGTCAGAGATGCGCTCCACGCCCACGGTCGCCAGCTGGCGAGCGATGGTCGAGGTCTCGGCATAGTTGAGGCGACAGCCTAGCGTGTAGAAGGCTGCTCGCTTGCCAACGAGTGGATGGAGTCGGGGAGTGATCATAGCGAGTAGAGTAAAACGCCAGCAATGCCCGCTAGGACTATGAGTAGGATCGGGTGAACCCACTTCTTGTACATGAGGAGTCCCGTCACGGCAAAGATGAGGAAGCTGCGGTAGTCGATGAAGTTCTCCGTGACGATGACATTGTCCACCGTGATCGGCGTACCAGCGGGGAGTGTGAGGAGCGTCCAAAGCCCTGGCTGTATCATCAGCATCAGAGCGGCGGCTGCGATGAGTCCGACACTGGCGGGGCGTATGCCGAGGAAGGCGGCATCAACGTAGCGATTGCTCCTAAAAGCTTGGAAGCTTCGGGAGATGATGAGGCAGAGAATGAAGGAGGGAAGCATTACGGCGGTGGTCGCGAGGAGCGAGCCGAGGATGCTACCGCCCGTGACGGAGTAGCCGATGTAGGTAGCGCTGTTGATCCCAATGGGTCCTGGGGTTACTTGGCTGACGGCTACAATGTCGGTGAACTGCTGGTTCGTGAGCCAGTGGTACTTGTAGACCACTTCGTTTTGGATTAGCGAAAGCATCGCATAGCCTCCACCGAAGCCGAAGATACCGATCTGAATGTAGACCCAAAAGAGCTGTAAGTAGATCATTGCCTTGCCGTCCTATTTCCTTCTCATGACACTATAGATGATCCCTCCGAGGGCAGAGCCTAGGATAATCCAGACGGGCGAGACGCCCATGAGCCAGACCAGCAGAGCGGATAGGATCGGTATCCAAACCATCCGCCAAGTGCCTTTCATCGCCCGCCACGTGGTGATGACGGGGATCGCAATCATCGCCACAACTGCGGGACGTATGCCGTACATGACCCGCTGTACCCAGACGTTGTCATTGACCTCTTGGTAAAACATCGCCAAGAGCAGGATGATGATAAAGGAGGGCAAGGTCGCACCAATAGCACAAGTCACCGCTCCGAGATAGCCTTTCAGCCGATAACCGATGAAGATCGACATATTGACCGCAAAGACCCCTGGTAGCGACTGCGACACGGCAAAGAGGTCGATGAACTCCTCGTCGGTCATCCAGTGGTTCTTCTCCACGACATCATGCTGTATGAGCGAAAGCATAGCGTAGCCTCCCCCGAAGGTAAAGCCACCGATGCGAACGAATGTGATGAAGAGTCTCCAGAGCATCCTATCCTGTCTCGTCTATAGTCGATTACGTCGTGCGAAGTAGAGGACGAAGAGCAAGTTGAGCACGAGCAAGCCACCGCCTCCGAGGAGGACGTAGAGCTTGGCTCCATCAGCGACGGATAGTGCTACGATCATCCCTACGATGACGAGGAGCATCAGGACGAAGAGTGTCTTATCGAGCCAGTTGAGTGGCTTCTTTTTATTGCGTGGCATATAGAGATTAGAGGTTAGAAGAGTGAGAGCTTGACGTACTTCTTGGGGTTTGCCTTGATGTCTCGGATTAGCGCATCGAGACTAGTCGTGACGCTGTCGATGCGGTTGTAGAGTCCGTCCTCGTTGAGGAGCCTGCCCACGGTACCGTTGGACTGGTTGAGTCGCTGGGTGAAGCTCTTGAGCTCACGCGAGGTGCTCTCTAGATTACTTATCGTCTCCTGCAGGCGTAGCGAGTCAAGCCTAGAGGCAAAGCTCTCAACATCTGTTGAGGTGTGGTCAATGCGCTCCATAATCTTAGGTAGCGAACTTAGCGACCGTTGTAGCTGAGCTGACGAAGCATTGATATGCTGTGCCGACTGACGCACATCGGCGAGTGTCGGCTCTATGTTTGGATTGGAGAGGATCGTATTGGCTTGTAGCAAGACGCTATCCATGCGGCTGAGCGTGGCAGAGATGCGCGGTACGAACTCGCTCTGTAGCTGCTCTAAGCTCATCGCCGATCGCTCGGTGGACATCGGGATGGTGTCCTTGGCATGGAGATAAGCACCCGTCTCTAGCTCTGGTAGTAACAAGTTAACGATAGCCCCGCTGAGGAGCGTCTGGGCGACTTGTACCGTGGTTCCTTGGGGTAGCTGTACCTTGGGATCCAGGGTGAGCGTGAGGACAGCTTTGCCATTGTGTGCGTAGTCATACTCGATCTTGCGGACGGAGCCTACCTTGTAGCCGTTGACGAAGACCCGCGTAGCTACGTTGACCCCCGTCACATCGTTCATCGAGACATAGTAGGTCTTAGAGAGTCCCGCTATGGAGAGCCCCTTGAGGTAAGTGATCCCTAGGTATAGTATGAGGATCGCTAGGAGGGTGAAGAATCCTATCTTGACCGTCTGGCGTGTGAGTCTATTCTGTGGCATGGGGCTACTGAGTCTCTTAGTAAATCTCCTTATCTCTTACGCCCTTGCGGTAGCGTACGATGTAGCAGTCTGGATAGCGCTTGGCTAGTCGCTGCTGAGCTTGGCGCGCCTCGCTGAGAGAGTTGCACTGCTCGGCTGTGTAAATGTAAAGCTTGCCACGCTGCTCCCGCTGTACATCGGTCACATTGCGAAAGTAAGGGTCGCTCGTCTCTAGCGGTTGGCGAGAGGAGGCTATCTGTATGCGGTAGTACTCCTTACTGTCTGAGGTCGTGGTACTTTGCTGTGCTGTCGCCCCTTCGTCTGATGCTGACTCGGTAGTCTCCTTTTTGTTCTTTTGCTTCTTGGGGCTGGTCGCACGGATATACTTCTTGTAGTATCTAGAGAAGCCGTCGGCGATGCCTTGCGCCAGTTGCTCACGTCCGCTCTGACTGACGAGGTAGTCCGACTCCGCCTTGTTTGTGATGAAGCCTAGCTCTATGAGGATGCTCGGCATGGCGGTCTCTCGTATTACGAGGAAGGGCCCTTGACGTACACTGCGATTGCCTCGTCCTAGCTTGACAAACGACTTCTGCACCTCGCTCGCTATATTGATGCTAGAGGTGAGGTGGACGTTTTGCATAAACTCAAAGATGATGTAGCTCTCCGTGCTGTTTGGGTCAAAGCCTTCGTACGTCTCCTTGTAGTCCTTCTCTAGGAGGATTACTTGGTTCTCACGCTTAGAGACTGCTAGGTTATCATTAGCGCGACGCAATCCCAGCACATAGGTCTCTGTACCAGAGGCACTCGGGCTCTGTGCGGAGTTGGTGTGGATACTGATGAAGAGGTCTGCTTTCTTCCTATTAGCAAAGTTGGCTCGCTCTCGCAACCCAACGAAGACATCTGTCGATCGGGTCATGTAGACCTTTATCTCGGGGTGAGCCTGCTCGATATACTTACGAGTCAGGAGCGCTACAGCTAGATTGATATCCTTCTCCCTGCGTCCGAAGGCGCATGCACCAGCGTCATGCCCACCGTGACCCGCATCGATCACGACTGTATAAGCTTTACGCTGCGCTAGCAAGCCCAAGGGGCAGACTATCGTGGCAAGAAGTATAGCGAGGGCGAGTTTGACCAAAGACTTCATGAGGTGGCGAATAACTACTGAGAGCAAAGGTAAGAAATATAGCGCAAAGCAGCAGAATCTCCATCGACACCTCATAGCCTCTCGACCCACGGGATGCTATGTCTAGAGCTATAAAACAAAAAAGCCTCTCAGTAGTTACCGAGAGACCATCTGAAGTGTTGTATCACTATAAAGTGCTAGGCAATCGTTCGTGAGCCGCATGGGGCTCGAACCCATGACCCCAACATTAAAAGTGTTGTGCTCTACCAACTGAGCTAGCGGCTCGCCCTCACTCTGAGATCATAGCGTATGCGCTGATCTCTCTTTGGGCTAAAACGTGATGCAAAGGTACGAAAAATATAGATACGACAACAGCCTCCTCCCCCCTCAAGTTGGCAGTGTTGACGCATCTCAATCCGCTCTTCTTAGATGATATACGAGGAATATGTGGCTAAAACCTCGCTCCACAGCGCTAGAGAGCCACTTGACAGCTACTCCTGCGTCTCCGCTGACGGCAATTTCTCCCGAGGAAATCGTGAAGCTCCAGGGAGCAAACGAAAATTCCCCACGGAACCGGGAAATAAAAGTTCGGAAGAATGAAATGAAAGTTCGGAAGAATTTTTTTGTTCCTCCGTGGATATTCCACGATATCCACGGAGGAATCTTTCGATTTCCTCCATCTCTCGGTTTTTTCATGGGAATGTAAACAAACTCATCCTCTATGATGCGTCAGCCCTGATTGAGGCCGCAGACGCTTCGGCTACGGGAGAGTTACCTTGTCGAGGATGCCTGTCAGGTAGGCTATCGCTAGCCCGTAGTTGGTCATCGACACCTGCTGAGCCGTGGCGAGGTCTTGTCGGGAGATGAGCATGCGACGGTTGAACATGCAGCCACCGCAGTGGATGACGAGGTCGTAAGGCGTGAGATCCTCGGGGAAGTCTCGCCCAGACACATGCTCGATGGTGAGCGTTTCGCCGATGCGCTTGCGGAGGAGGCGGGGGAGCTTGACGGTGCCAATGTCCTCGCCCTCGGGAGCGTGGGTGCAAGCCTCCGCAATAAGTATACGGCTGGCGGGCGTGAGCCGACCAATGGATCCTGCTCCCGCAACAAGTCGCTGAAGGTCACCACGCTGGGCGCTCATGAGGATGGAGAAAGAGGTGAGTTGACAACCCTCGGGGACCAGCGGCTCGACGGTGGCAAAGACTTGCGAGTCTGTGATGATGAGCTGAGGCGGGGCGGCTAGCTGGGACAGCGCTGCGGGGAGTTGCTCTGGGGTGACGCATAGGGCGTGGCACCCTCTGTCTAGCAATGCTCTGATGGTCTGTACCTGTGGCAAGATGAGTCGCCCTGCGGGGGCTGAGCTGTCTTGTGGCATGACGAGGAGCACGAGGTCGCCCGCTTGGCAGAGGTTGCCGAGGAGCGAGGGGGCGGGCTCCGACTCATTGCTTAGCGTTCGCCGGATCGCCTCAAGTAGGGTGTCCAAACTCTTTTCGTCGTCCTGACGTAGCGTGAGCGGAGTGTGACCGAAGCATTGCATGATCTCCTCTTGTCGCTCTAGCCACGAGCTTTGTGCTGGCAGGTCGGCACGAGCAATGATCGGGAGTGTCGGCACGCTGGCCTTTCGCAAAGCGGTTATGATCGGAGTGTCGAGGGACTCTTCGCAACTGAGTAGGTAGAGGATCAGATCGGCAGAGCTTAGAGCTTGCTGTGTGACCCGCTGTCGCTCGGCTCCGAGGGGTGTTTCGTCGGCTAGTCCTGGGGTATCGACCAATAGGACGGGCCCTACGCTGGGCAGCTCAAAGAGCTTCTCCACGCTGTCTGTTGTGGTGCCAGCTTGGTCAGACACGAGCGACCGCTCTTGGCGTAGCAGGCGGTTGTAGAGCGTAGACTTGCCACTGTTGACCTGCCCTACGAGAACGATTCGTTTGCGCTCGGATGCGTCCTTTCTAGAAGCCATACCCTTTTTCGTTGATTAAAAGCGGAAGTCACGTTCCCCAGCTTTGATCTGCTGGAGACGTTGCTGAGCGATAGCGCGAACCCGCTCATTGGGAACCGTGGGGAGCTGCTGCGAGATCATCTCTAGTCCCAGCTCTCGGGTGGTGGGTGAAGCGTAATCCTCAAGGTACTCCTGCAGTGTTAGAAGCGCGTTGGGACCGCAACAGTTGGAGATCTGACCACTCTTGCAGAGCGACATGAAGCGGTCTCCGGTACGTCCCTCACGATAGCATGCGGTGCAGAAGCTCGGTATGTGTCCTTGCTGGAGGAGCCAGTAGACTACCTCGTCAAGGGTGCGTGGGTCGCTCACCTCAAACTGCTCCGAGTGGGCAGCTTCTGTCGTCTGTGCGTATCCTCCCACAGAGGTGCGGGAACCACCGCTGATCTGCGACACACCTACGTGGAGAGCTCGCTGTCGTACCGCCTCACGCTCGCGGGTTGAGACGATGATCCCTGTGTAGGGAACCGCCAGTCGAGCCACCGCAATGATATGGAGGAAGGTGTCGTCGGGAATTGCCTCGGGGAAGGATTCGAGCGAGATGTCATCGGCTGGGCAAATGCGTGGCACGCTGATCGTGTGAGGACCTACGCCAAAGGTTGCCTCCAAATGCTCTGCGTGCATCATCAGTCCGACGAAGTCGTAGCGGTAAGTGCTCAAACCGAAGAGTACGCCTAGGCCGACATCGTCAATGCCTCCTTGCATAGCTCGATCCATGGACTCGGTATGGTAGGCGTAGTCACTCTTAGGACCTCTCGGGTGTAGCTCCTCGTAGTGCTCCTTGTGGTAAGTCTCCTGGAAGAGTATGTAAGTGCCGATGCCCGCCTCGTGAAGCATACGATACTCCTCGACGGTGGTTGCGGCGATGTTGACATTGACACGGCGGATAGCTCCGTTCTTATGATGTATGGAGTAGATCGTCTGGATCGACTCAAGGATATATTCGATCGGGTTGTTGCGTGGATCTTCGCCAGCCTCGAGGGCGAGACGCTTGTGTCCCATGTCTTGCAGTGCGATCACCTCTTGTCGTATCTGCTCCTGCGTCAGCTTGTGACGGGGAATGGTGCGGTTCTTAGCGTGGTAAGGGCAATAGACACAACCATTGATACAGTAGTTGGAGAGGTAAAGTGGCGCAAAGAGGACAATGCGCTTGCCGTAGAAGCGTAGCTTGATTTGCTCGGCCAGCTGTGCCACTCGTTGCCGTGTCACAGGGTCCTCAGCAAGGAGGAGTACGGCCGCCTCGCGGTGGTCTAGCCCACGCATCTCCGTAGCCTTGCGTAGGATGTCGGAGATAACTTTCTCATCATCTTTGTGTTGCTCCGCATAGCGGAGGGTGTCGATGATTTCATCATGATTGATGAAGTCACAGGCATCGTGTGATTGCTTATTGTAACTCATACATTCATTCTCTTAGCTGGCTGGAGCGTCTCCACGCCCCCAGTCTATTTGGTAGCCGATGGTGTCTAGCTGTGCCTGCAGGAGAGCGACTCCCTCGGCAGCCTCAGACCCTGAGTAGGCTTTGTTGTTATACAGAGCGTAGTCTGCTCTGTGGTTTAATGGGGATAGGTTGGGCATCACCACATTGCACCCAGATCGTATGGCGGCTAGGCGACCCTCGGGGTGAAGCGTCGCGACGGCGGTCGTGGCGGGGATCAGCGCCCGTGGATTGAGGAGCCGGCAGAGTGCGAGGAAGCGCAGTGTCATCGACAGACTCCCCGCTGGGTAGGTGCCCAGGGGTGTGTCCTCATGTGGTATGAATGGCCCTACGCCTATCATCGCAGGCTGCAAGCGATGGATGAAGTCTAGGTCTTGCGCTAAGTGGGCGGTCGTCTGTCCTGGCGAACCAATCATCACGCCTGTCCCCACTTGGTAGCCGATCTGCTTGAGGTCTCGTAGCGCTTGTAGCCGATGCTCCTGAGCCATCGTGCTGGGGTGCAGGCTCTGGTAATGCTCCTTGTCGTAAGTCTCGTGACGGAGCAGGTAGCGGTTGGCACCAGCGCGAAAGAGCGCCTCGTACTCCGCATACTCCATCTCTCCGAGCGAAAGCGTGATAGCGCACTCTGGATAGCTAGTCCGTATGTTGCGTACCAACGAGACCAAGCGCTCTCCTCGCCAATAGGGATCTTCGCCACCCTGTAGCACGAAGGTGCGAAAGCCGATCTCGTATCCTCGCTCGCAGGCCGACATCACTTCGTCGGCTGTGAGCCGATAGCGGGTGACGCGCTCATTGCCTGAGCGGATGCCACAGTAGTAGCAGTCGTTGCGACAAACGTTTGATATCTCAATGAGACCGCGCAGATAGATCCTCCGACCGAACTGCAGCTCCGCAAGTGCCTTGGCACGCACCTGAAGCTCATGCTCGAGGTGCGTGTCGTTACTGTCTAATAGAGCCTTCAGCTCAGGGATGGAGGCTGTCGCTACGTGGTCTAGCGTATCACTCTTGCTCTTTGTAGTTAGCATAGGTGAGGTCGATCTTCTCCACCTCTTTGAGTAGCTGACGGCGACCTGCGAGTACATCGTTGAAGGCGCTGGGTCCTGTCACACATCCACCGAGACAAGCCATCACCTCGACGAACTGTGTGTCAGCCTTGCCACGCTTGCCGTAAGCCTTGAGTTTGGCGACCGCTTTCTTGTCCATACCTGCGATCTCCTCAGCGGTGAGGCGCTCTACGAAGTCCTTGTACTCCTCCGTATTGCTCAGATAGGAGATGACAGCATCCTTGACACCGCCATTGCGAGCGAAGGCGTGCGCCTCACGGACGGACTCAACGGCAGGCTTGTACCCCTCGACTGTATTGATGTCTATGTCCAGTCCCTCTAGGATAGAGCCTAGCTCCTCAAAGGTGACCACCATATCAACATCTACGTTGGGACGCTTGATCTCCTTGCGCTTAGCCACGCAAGGACCGAAGAAGACGATCTTGCTGTCGGGGTAAAGCTTGCGCGCACGCTCTGCCGTGTAGACCATCGGCGAGTGTGAGCTAGAGACAAAAGGCTTGAGCCCGGGTGCATGCTTGTCCACCAACTCGTAGAAGGAAGGACAGCACGAAGTGGTCATAAAGGCTTGACCAGCCTCTATCTTCTCCACCAGCTCCTTACCCTCGTGGCTCACAGTGTCCATAGCGCCCTGAGCCACCTCGATGACATCGTGGAAGCCAATCTTCTTGATTGCTCCGTAGACCTGCTCACGCGTTGCCTTAAACTGACCAAGGATCGCTGGAGCCACGATAGCCACCACCTGCTCGCCACGCTCTATAGCGCCTAGCACGTCAAAGACCTGCGAGATCTCAAAGATAGCGCCAAAGGGACAAGCATTCAGACAAGAGCCACAGTAGATACACTTAGACTCGTCAATATGCTCGATGCCATCCTCGTCCTTGCTGATGGCACCCACAGGACAAGACTCCTCGCAAGGCACAGGTATGTAGACGATAGCATGATAGGGGCAGTTCTTGTGGCACTGACCGCAACTGATACATACATCGTGATCAATCTGAGCCTGACCATTCTTTTGGAATGAGATACAGCTCTTCGGACAGTTGCTCGAGCAGGCACGACTCACGCAACCACGGCAGAGGTTAGACACCTCATAATTGATCTGTACACAAGAGGTGCACGCCTCATCGATGACGCAGAGGACATTCTCCTTAGTCGGCTGAGGCCGATGTAGCGCTGTGTTAGCGTACTCTGATAGTGGCGTGAGTTCATCCTCCTCGTCCTGCATGTCAAAGCCTAGGAGAGGAAACATCTTGTACTTCCATACGGCGCGCTCCTTATGGGGGCAGCAACGTCCCAGCACATTGCGATTCTTACGTGGGCTTAGCTCTAGGGGAATGCGATCTATTGTTTTGACCAACTGGTCTTTGCGCCATCTCTCTACCATCGTCGAGAGGAGCTTGTGGCGCACGATCATTACATTGTTTATATAGGTCATAGGGTCACGTTATGTTTCAGCTTTTGACCCGCACTGCACAGGTCGGATCTCTAAATGCTCCACAAAGATACGACTAATATCTCAATCAATCACCATATATTGCTAGTCTCGCATGACAAAATACCTTGTTATTGCGAGCCTTGACTGGCAAAGCGAGTAGGAGCCTGTCAAACAGAAGAGTGCCTACGCAAGAGCGGTGACGTAAGTAGACAAACAAAAAAAGAGCCTCACTCTAATGAGTGAAACTCTCCCAACTTGAAGTAATAATATATCGTAAGGAAATCGTGGGCCCAATAGGATTCGAACCTATGACCCTCTGTTTGTAAGACAGATGCTCTAAACCAGCTGAGCTATGGGCCCTTTCAGATATCTTAGCTCTCCGAGATACTCCAGCGACAGTGTAAGTCTGATCGGTAGTTGTCCTACAAGGATTCGAACCTTGACAAACAGGACCAGAATCTGTTGTGCTACCATTACACCATAGGACAATCTGTATCAACCTCCTGTCGATTAGCTCGTCACCATCGTGTGTGACACCCAATCATAGAGTCTCTCTAGAGAGAAGTAAATGCGTCGTATCACGATATTGTAGTAAAGAGCTGAACTATCGTCCACCCCCTGCGGGAGTCGTTGTCCCACAAGGATTCGAACCTTGACTGACAGAACCAAAACCTGTAGTGCTAGCCATTACACCATGGGACAAATCCTTTACTACCGACAGACGCCTCTGTCATCGTTTGTGAGTGCAAAGGTAGAAAGAAAAAACCAAACCACCAAACATTTCGCCAAAAACTTTTTCCTCAAAGCTGACAAGTAGTCTGCAGTAGGGGGACTATGGGCGAGTACATCGGGCGGGTCTCCGCCTCCGTCGAGACAAGACGTGTAGCGACATGTAGCGATGCCCGGATAGCCTCTAGCGGGCTGCTTGTCGCTAATCTCTAATTCTTACCTACCTCGAAGAAATCCTCGATTACCTCGGGAGGAATCTCTGATTATCCAGCGAGGAACGAAAAAATTCTTCGGAACTTTGATTTCTTTCTTCCGAAGTTTCATTTCATTCTTCCG
>OLPH01001013.1_pt1 | contig 30273 bp, 33 predicted proteins | sample 1672951 | NCBI WGS metagenome assembly OLPH01 (sample SAMEA3136740, study PRJEB25190) | human gut metagenome | reverse complement strand
CAAAACCTTGAATTTTTCTACTTTCATACGCTTATAACTTTAGTTGCAAAATTACCTGTTTTATAAGCGTTCTTCGATATGCAAAACAATGACAATCAGTGTAATATATCGGCGTTTTTAATTATCCGATTTGCTTCGCGTTACCTCGTTCCCTTTCGGTAACTGACCGACTAACGGTTTGGTAACTGAACATCTTCAATAATCCCCACTTTCCTGCTTTTTCCATAAGTGGAAGAATATAGAAAAATGGTTAGCTTCCAATAGATTACGTTATCCTTTCTTCTCGTTTCCAGTGTTCTGTTTGCCTATCTTATTCCACCTTGCAAGGCACACATTTGCCACGACAACCACGCTTGCAAAGGGTGTCCCTATTGAAACAGTTAGTAAGATGTTGGGACACACCAATATAGAAACGACACAGATATACGCCCGCATTACCAATAACAAAATCAGTAACGATATGCAGGGGCTTGACAAGAAGTTTGTCGGTATTGAAAAAATCTACAAAGAAGTATCTATGAAATAGGTATATAGGGGGACTTGTCACAAGTTGTGATAACTCCCCCTATGCTTTTAATTACTCACCATTAAATAATAACATTATGGACTTACAAATCATTCAGAGCAAGATTTATGAAATCAGAGGTTGCCGAGTTATGCTCGATAGTGACCTTGCGGCACTTTATCAGGTGGAAACAAAAGCCTTGAAACAGGCTGTCAAACGTAATATTGAACGTTTCCCAAGTGATTTTATGTTTGAACTGACAAAGGAAGAAGTAGAATGTTTAAGGTCACAAATTGTGACCTTAAAGAATAATCCCGATGAAACGGAAGAAGAAACCAGTTCAAAACGTGGTAAACATACTAAATATTTGCCCTATGTTTTCACGCAAGAGGGAGTAGCCGCCTTGTCCGGTGTGCTACGCAGCCCTATTGCCATACAGGTGAATATTTCCATCATGCGGGCATTTGTAGCCTTGCGTCAAATGATAACAGGCTATCAGGAACTACTAAAGCGCATTGAAGAACTGGAACAGAGTACGGATGCACAATTCAGCGAGGTTTATCAAGCACTTACCCAGTTATTAAGCAAACCCGAACCGAAGCCACGCAAACCGATAGGATATAGAACCTATGACGAATAATGGTTTAAGGTATTCGGTTGTCTAAGGGGTGTCACCAATGATACCCCTTTTTCAGTTCCCTAAAGTAATGTATCTCAATCACAAATTTTAGCAAAGTTACAGCCCGGCAGGGACAAATACCAAATCCGAGCCGTTCCGGTTTTCTAAAAAATCTCCACACCTACGGGTCGTATTTTTTGAAAAGATATGGTTGAAGTCCCCGCCAAACTGTGGGTGTCCGGCAAAATTTCTTATTGTTTAATTTAAAATTCAGTAGTCATGAAAACAACAGAATTTACCATGCCGGAAATCACCATCTCTTATAAAGACAATGTAAAAGCATCCGAAAGGGTGAAAATACTTTCTTCCGAAACGTCCTATTCTTATCTGAAACCGTTCTATGCGGAATGTATGGAGCACCACGAAGAAAGTTATGTAATGTTCCTCAATCGGGCAAACAAGGCTTTGGGTGTTTCCCTTATCTCTAAAGGCGGCATGGCTGAAACTGTTATGGACGTGAAGATAATCCTGCAAACCGCCCTGAAAGTTCACGCTTCGGGGATTATCCTCTCACATAACCACCCATCGGGCAACCTATGTCCGAGCGAACCGGACAAAAGAATCACATCAAAAATTAAAGAAGCCTGTAAATGCTTGGATTTGGTTCTGTTAGACCATATCATCTTAACGGATGAACACTATTACAGTTTTACAGACGAGGGGCTTATCTAAGCCCTTTTTTTACTCTCTCATTACGCAATACAAAAAGCCTGATGGCTTTTGCTTCTATCCTCTGAATAATGAAAAATTTCTCCTAAAACTGATTGGAACATTGTCAAAGGTATATCCGTGCCAGTTACTGTTCAAATCATTTTTTAGAAATCTCCACACCTACGGGTAGTATTTCATAAATAATAATTTGCCCTGTACCAGTCCCGAACCTTTGAAAGCCAATGTTCCCATTCAGTTAAAGGAAAAATTTATGTGGTGGGCGACAAGCGATGTAAACAATTAAAATTCAAAAGTCATGGAAGCAGTAACATTATCAGAAGCAAGAGTTTATGTAGGTACTTACAACAAGTATAACAACGGTTCACTTTTCGGCAAGTGGTTAGACCTTTCCGACTATTCGGACAAAGACGAATTTTTGGAAGCGTGCCGGGAACTCCACGAGGACGAGCAAGACCCGGAGTTTATGTTTCAGGATTACGAGAATATCCCCGAAGCCTTGTTTTCGGAAAGTTGGCTATCTGAAAAGTTCTTTGAGCTACGGGATGCCATCGAAAAACTAAGTGAAACCCAGCAGGAAGCATTTTTCGTATGGTGCGACCACCACAACAGCAATTTGAGCGAAGAAGATGCGGACAAGCTTATTTCTTCTTTTGAGGACGAATATCAGGGAGAGTATAAAGACGAGGAAGATTACGCCTATGAAGTTGTAGAGGAATGTTACGAACTGCCGGAGTTCGCAAAGACCTACTTTGATTATTCGGCTTTTGCCCGTGACCTGTTTATGACTGATTACTGGATGGATAACGGCTTTGTTTTCCGTTGTGCCTGATTACTAATCGGGTGGAGCAATCCACCCACAACACACCAATGCAATGAAAGTATATAATAACATAAAGACCGTTTTAAGATGGGTAATACTGGCTTTTATTATCTATCAGGGAGCCACCAGCACCGCCGCAATATGGATAGTCTTAATCGTAGGTTTTTATACAGTTCGGTTCTTTCTCCGGCTGTTTATCTCTGCCGTTTACCTGCTTTGTATGACTTTTATTTTCATTCTGTTACTTTCACTTCTGATTATCTGATAACTCATTATAAATTATACCAATATGGAAACTTTAAACAAAAATAGGGTAAGCATTACCCAAACACCGGGAGAAGAAAAATATGTAAAATGCTGTTTAGGCGCATTCAGGGGACAGATTTATTTCCAGTATGATTATCGCCATACAGATATGGAACTGTTCAGCACAGTGGCTAAAACGCTTGATGAATGCCGCAGACGGCGGGATGAATGGATAGCGAAAAAAGAAAAGAAACAATAACGATATAATAAGTACATTTATGAAAACGACAGAAGTAAATAAAAAGATTATCGGCAGACGTTGCAAGTGCATATTTACGGGCTTAATGGTAACGGGCGTTATCGAGGACACGGAAGAAAACGAACACACTAAGGGGGTAAAAGTCCGCTTCGACCGTCCGCACCAGTGGGGCGATGATTTGTATAATGATGTTTGGGCGTGGGGACGCAAGACAGACGAGTTCGGCACGTTGCACCACCTACAACTGCTGGAGGACAAACCGGACTTTCAGACAATGACAGTAGTTTTCGGCGAGCCAATCAGCCAAATAGACCGCAGCGTTTTTGAAGATGCGGCGGCGTGGGGTGTCTGTTCCCTGCGAGGCTGGGTAAACAGCTACGAGAGTGTCAGGTTTGTAGCCATAAACGACCACACGGCGGTTATAACGGGCGAATACAACTTTGAACAGGTAAAGGTGTGGTTAGAGAAAAATGTACCCATAAAGAGCCTTGAAATCAGTTGATAGAGAACGGCGGCGGTTGCCGCCGTTACTTTCTTCTTCTATGAGTGTTGAGACATAAAGTAGCAAAGAAACTTTCTTCTCATTTCCGTAAGTTGTTTATAAAATATTTTACTTAATATTTTATAAAGTAATGCCTGTATTTATAATCTCTGGTACAAGATATGAGTACCATACAACACCTAAATTAAATCCATCTTTTCGGATAATAGTAAAATCATCGAATTCTATAGGAGAACTTTTCTTGAAAGGCTCTCCTGAATATACACCAATAAATGCAAATTGTTTTTCATCCGAAGTATATATTTTATTTTTAGCAATAAGTTGATTAATTGGTTTTGAAATGACTAAACTTCCTGAAGAACCCGGGAAAAGCTTTGAATCAATTAAAATATAGGGATTACCATTAAAGTTGGCTCCCCATCTTGATGCAATAATTCCCGACTTGACTATTGGATATAGATTTAATGTATCATAAAATCCTTTGGGATATCCAATGGTAATAATATCATCGCAAACTTCAACATCTATCATATTTTTACCAGGAAGATTTTCCTCAGACACAGCAGAATATCCAACTATATTATTGGATTTTTCATTTATTGCTTCAGTTACTAAATCAAGGATAGAAATAGCTGCAATATCTACAATTGGATTAGAATGTACTTTAACACGCTTTTTCAAATCGGTTTGGGATAAAGATATTGGATGCCATTTGATATTATTACCATCAGTTTTTCTTAAGTTAAAAACTAATCGGTCTGGCAAGATTAAATTTCCAGCTTCATCTTGATTACAAACTACATGCTTATTGGTTATAAGCCATAATTCTTTAATTTCTTTCCATGCACCTTTTCCATCCTTTGCTTTTATTTCTTCTCCAAAAACTTGATAGAAAAAACCTGTCCCTTGACTTTGCAGAGAAGGATAATACGTTTGGATAAGTGTACTAATCGTATTTAATTTATCGTTTAAAGTCATAAAACTACATTTATTATTAACATTCAATATATTTACAAAAGCAATGCCATTGTTGGCTATATGCCATTTTGTCATTATTTTAAATACTATTTTCCTCGCTGCTGTCATTATTGAAACTAAATGAAAGTTGCTGCATCTGTCCGAAGCTGTCGATGATATAAATGTCAATCGTCTGTTGGTCGGTCGATGCGGAAGTATAGTAAAGCCGGAATGTTTCACCCGGAAGCGGGTACAGGTCATTCGGCAGTAAAACCGTCCCATCGGACATTTTCAGCGTTCCCGTCCCGTCCGGTTGGAAATAGCGAATGAAGTACTCTGTTTCCTCATAGCGTCCATCCCGGTGAAGCTGACACCTGATTTCCGACGTTTCACCCACTTTTAATTTTTTCGGTACTGGCATCGTTTCGATACGGAACGGGTAAGACTGCTGTATATCCACGTTGTCATTACAGGCACTCACTAATAACAAGGCGGCCACTATGTAGCACCCTGTTAGTATCTTATAAATTACATTTCTCATATACATTATATATAATAGGTTAGTTTATCACATGATTATCTTTAGACCGACCCCGAACTGTGTATGGAACTTTCCGACTGAAGAACCGAACAGGCATCTTTCCCGTGCGTTAATCAGGAACACCACCCGGTCAGTAATATAACTCTCCAGTTCCAGCGTCAGCGCACCGCCATAGACAAAACCGTCCTTATCGGTCAGGGTAGAGCCATCGGGCAGCAATTTATCGCCCCAGTTGCTTGTTTCATACCCGGCAAGGGCAGATAGACCCAGCGAGAGAAAAAAGGTTTTCTTCCTGTCTGAAAGGAAATTCAGATAGTAACCGCCCTCACCTGTAAACTGGCTGACTGGTATCTGCAAATCTTTGTAGGGGTAATGCTTTTCGAGGTATTCCCCGCCGATAACCCACCTGTTCCCGTTTTTGGTATAGGTACTCATGGCAGCCCCGAAGTAATAAGCGAAATCGCTTTTACTGTTCCAATGAACGCCGTCCGCCATGCCGCCCGTAACCTGCAAGCCTTTCATTCCCGGCAGACATCTTTGTGCGTGTGCCTGGTTGAAAGTCAGGCACAGCACAAAAAGGGATATAATACAACATATCCTTTTCATGTTCATTTGATTTTAAGTTCGTTAATCACTTTGGCTGCCACGACATCCGAGTTTTCCACCCGTATGGTTTGGTGTCTGCCACCGTTCTTTTCCACCAGTTCGATAACTAATATCTTATCGTCAGGGATAGTGAACTGCGGAACGGTGTACACGGTGCGAACGGTACTTTTGCCACCGATAACCAGTATCTCGTTATAGCTCCGTACCGGGTCAATCACCGTTTCCTGAATAGCCGTTCTTTTGGCTACCTTTTTATCCACAATCTTGAATCGGATAAAATCGGTATCAAACGGCACGTTTGAACTGTTCTTTACCTGTGTGTGGAAGTAGAAAAGCCCGTTATGCGAATAAATGCCCTTTACCAAGAACTGCACCCCGAAACGCTTGCATCCCAAATGCTTTATTTCCCGGTCATTGTTCTTGTAGATGGACTGCATAATCAGCTTTACCAAAAGCGGGCTTTCGCTGCCCAGTTCACGGAAATAGATGTTCATCCGGGTATGGCTGAAATCCGTTGTGTCCTCATTCTCCAAGAAGTCTTTCATTTCGATGTTCAGCATTTCCGGTTCATGTGCGTACTTTGCATTAAAGGAGTAAAAGCTGCCATCCTCACAGATAACGGAAAAATTGGTTTCACCGGGAAAGCCCTCTGTCGTGGCTTTCACCCTGACAACATTTTCCGCCCCGTCCGCTTTTCCGGCAATAATGTAGTTACTGCCTAAATCCACGTACTTAACGGCAGACGGGAAAATGATATGTACCGTTTTGGCGAATGTCACCTGTACGCCGTAAGGTGTCACCATTTGACGGTAAGGGAGCTTCTTTGTGATGCCTTGATACAAATCGTTACTTTGTGCTTTCACGGAAACCACGCCCATGATAAGAGCGAATAAAATCATTAACTTTTTCATTTGGATTGAAATTTTTATGGTTGATAATTGATAAATAGATTATTACTGTTTGGCGTAAAGCATCACCTGATAGTTCGCTTTCAGGTGTACTTTTACCGTCCGGAACTTTTTTGCAAGGTATTGCGAACCGCCCTGCATCACGCCCCTTGTTATATCCATTGCGACCTGCTGCCCGGCACTTTGCGCAAAGGAAATGCTCGTTCCCAGTCCCGCACCGATATTCGCCATCGCTTCTTTGACTGCTTCCTGTTCCAGTGACGAGGGAACGGAAAGCCCCTTTTGCCCGTCACTGTCGTACACGGCAAGTTCCACCGGAATGATGTTACCCGCATATTCAAGCGAGGAAACCAGTATATCGAGCCGTTCACCCTGCACTTTGGCACTTCCCGATACAAGGCTGTTTTTCGGAACAATGACATTGCCCGCCTGCAACGGTTCTAACAGCCGCAGTTTAACGGTCTGCCCGTCCGTAAGTGTTTGGTCGTTATGAATGCACGCCCGAATCGTGTTCTTTCCCATCGAATAACCACTACCGACCGCCGTATTAAACCCGTAATTGCGTGGTTTGCTGTATTCGGCGATAAATTCGGCGTTGCTCATAGGTTGCTGCAATCCTGAAACCGTCCTGTCCGATACCACTTTTACGGGTGTGGCACTTCCTTTTTCCTGAATAGCTGCTGTGGGTGTTACTTGGGGGATCTGTCCCGGCTGTCCGCCGTTCATATATTTGGCGGCAAGCTCGTAGGATTTTTCCATAAGAGCCACCTGTTCATCCATGCTGCCCGCCACGTTTTCTTTGGCATCGAGCCGGGCGGTAAGTTCTTCCACCTGCCGTTTGAGTTCCTCTTTTTCCTTGTCCTCTTTCGGCGTTTCGTAGAAACTGCCTAACTGACGGTTCATGTCCCGGTAAGCCGCCGCCGAAGATTGGATAGAGGAACGGCTATTGTTCGGCGCACCCGCCCCGAAGTCTATTACAGCAGTTCCCGGTTTCTCTGCCGGAGCATCATCTATCAGGTTCAAACCGTCCCCCTTTTCGTTTTCCTCTCCGAGCGAAAAGGCAAAATCCTGTAAGGAGCGCATCTTGTCCGCCTGTTTGTTCACCATCTGTTCCTGTTCGTAGGCGGTCTTTTTATCGCTGATTATCCCGTCCCCTTTGGGCTGCGGAATATCGGCGTTAAAGCCGCCCACGTTTTCCACCTTTGCTTCGTTCTTATCGGACGGTGCAAAAATCAAGTACATAGACCCTAAGAATACCAGTCCCATAAGCGGATAAACCAGCATCTTCTTTCGTTGCTGTATCTGCTGCGGGGTCAGTTCCTTTCTCTCTTTTTCTTCTTTCTTCCTGTCCGTTTCCGGTACGGGAACTTCATTCTTCATTTCTTTTTCTTCCATTGTCTGACTGATTAAAAATGTTCGTACTGTCTTTACCTTGTAGCTGTAACTGCCTGATGTGTTCTATCCGTATGGTTTCGCCGTCCTCTTTGCCTATCCGGTAAATGGATGATACCGTAAAGTAGATGGATAGCCCGCCGAAGAACAGGAACATAAGCAGAATTACCGCCAGCCTGATTTCCGGTGTCATGCGCCCGCACAGGTAGCGGAGTTTTTCATCCGCCCAGTCCTGCACATGGGTAATTGCCTGATTCACCGGAGAGAGTATTTTCCGTATCATGGTTTACCGCTTTATGGTGTTCAAGTCCTTGTTTTCCGTTATCTCGAAACTTTCCATCATAAAGCCATGCGGGTTATTATCACTTCTAACGGCGTTCAGCAACCGGCAACGGGTGACAAGGCTTCGCTCGGTCACGCTACTTTCACGGATAATCATTTGGCGGGCATAGGTAGCCACCGCATACGGGTACACATCGAAATTGCAAGAAACACTGTCTATCTGTATCGTTTGGCTGATATTGCCCGAAATGATACGGTTATAATACCCTTTTTCTGAGAGGTCACGGTAATAATTAAATGCGCTCTTGTCGGCAAGGAACAGCGACCGTTTGATATTGCTTTCGATAGCGTTCTTATCGGGTGAGAGCGTGAAAAAGAGTTCGTGAAAACGCTTCACGTGTTCCCTTGCTTCGACCGGACGGTTTTGCGAGAGGTCTTGCGATAACGCAAGCATTAACGACTTACCATCATCCAGCACATAAATCTTCTGCCGTTGCGCTTCGGCAAACGTGTAGGAGTTCCAAACGGCATAACCCGTTATCAGGGTACACATGACGACAAACACAATCCCGAAAAGCCGTATCTGTTTGAAACTGGTTTCAATGTTCTTTAAACTTTTAAATTCCATCTTGATTTTTGTTTATTAATTACCTTTGATTAGTTTGCCGCCGACCCTGCCGCCAGCATTTCCGGTGGCTGCCCCGGCTACCGCACCCACACCGCTACCTGTTTTACTCGCGGTATTGTTTATATTCCGGCTCATGTTACCCATTCCGCCCGCCTGAATTATCCAGTTCGATACGGTGGGGATGGTGAAGTAACCGATAATACCGATTATCATAAAAATGATGTACACGCTGTTGCTTCCGTCCGGTACGAAATTGGGGTCTGATAGTTCCTGAATATCCCTTTGGAGCATAAGCACCTGTATTCGGGCAAGAATGGAACTGAACAGGTCTGAAACGGGCAGCCACAGGTAAACAGAAATGTACCTTGTTATCCATTGGGTCAGTGTCGCCTGAAAGCCATCATACACGCTGATGGCAAAGGCTATCGGACCCAGTATGGCAAGTACGATAAGGAAAAAGGTTCGGATAGTATCTATCACAAGGGCTGCCGATTGAAAGAGCAGTTCCAAAAGTTCCCTGAACCAGTCCCGGACAGATTTCTTGATATTGTGTGCCGTCCTATCCATGTACATACCACCCATTGTGGCAATATCTTTGGCAGACCATCCCAATTCGTCAATCTGTTTATCAAACGCTTCATCTGAAACAAGGTAAGCCGTTTCCGGATTACGCACCATCGCTTCATATTCCAGCTTGTCCTTTTGCTCCCGGTAGGCGTTCATGTCGAAAGTTTGCGTTTCGAGCATATTGTTACACCCCTTGACTACGGGTGACATCACGCTGTTAATCGTACCCAGTACGAATGTGGGGAAGAACATAATACAAAAGCCAATCACAAAGGGACGGAGCAAAGGGTAAACATCTATCGGTTCGGCATTGGATAGCGACTGCCATACTTTGGCAGCCACATAGAACAAAGCCCCCAGTCCCGCTATTCCTTTGGCTACCCCCGCCATGTTCCCGCATAAGGGCATCATGTCCGTATATAAGCTACGGAGTATCTGATGCAGGTTATCAAATTCGATTGCTAATAACATACTTATCTGTTTTTAGAAGTTACCAGTAACGTTCATCCGCCGAGCCGTACAAAGCCATCACCCGGTCGGTGTCCTTTTTCTTTTTCGCCCGCAGGTAGGAAACGGAAATATTCTTGCGGGTATAGTAACTCACCAAATCCCGGTAGTTCCTGATGGCGTTATACGTCCGGTCGATAACGTCCATCCGTTCCTTGTCCGACATGGAAAGCCCGTTGATGTTTACCACGCTTTTCATCTCTTCCAGCACATCGGAACTTTCCTGCAACAGTTGGGTATAGCCGTAGGCGATGGCTGAAAGTTCGTCCGGCGTATAGTTTTCATCCGAAAGCATCTTCTGAAAACTGTTCACATAGATGTCGGAAATCTCCCCGATAAGCAGAATAGACTTTTGCACTTTTCGGGCATCTTTGACAAGGTTATGCACTGATTTTAAGGCATCGTAGTACTCCTTGCCTTGATTGTACAGCTTTACCGTTTCCTGAAAATTCTTTATCATTGTTTGGGCTGTGGAGGACGTTTGAACGATATTCTTTGACGCATTGATAATCCCTTGCGCCAAGTTACCGGGGTCACTCACTACCCACTGTGCGTTTACCTTTCCGGTAAACAGGCTGCATACTACGAGCAGCATTATAATCTTTGTTCTCATACGCTTACTTCTTTATTGGTTGGTTACTTCGTTTGTATTCCCCGCCGGGTGAAAGCAGAATACGGTCGTTCTCCTTGTCGTAGGTCAGCAGGACGGAAAGCCCCGTTTCGATGAACAGGTTTCCGTCCTTTTCCGAAATCTGATAGGTTTCCGTTTGGATCGTCCCCCGGTAGGTCATTTTGCGGGTCGTTACCCTGTAATGCCCGTTTTCCTCAAAGAGGGTAAACGCCGGACGGTTTTTCACGCTTTCCCAGTCGCCACGCATCGCCCTAAGACGGTCGGCGTTCGTTTCCTTACAGGAAGAAAGCCCCAGTAACAAGGTGCATAACAGCACCGGAAACAAGAATTTTAAATGTTTCATACTGATTGATTATTAAATTGTTGATTGATTATTTTTCGGGATTGCGCTTGCTTTCGGAAAGCCGTTTGATAGCCAGTTCGAGGTTGCCGCCTAACTTTTCGGATAAGGCGAATAGTTCCATCTTTTCCGTTTCTTCGGTGGTGTAGGTGTAATATTCTTCCAAACTCACTTCTGTGGCATATACGGCTGACTGTGTGCCGCCTAAGCCTATCCAAACTTCCTTATATTTCCGGTTCGGATGGTTGGCAAGGTTAATAGAAAGTACCTGTGAACGCTCCTTGTCGGTCAGCCCTAAAAGGTTCTGTATGCTGTCGAACTTGTTCAGATACTTCCGTTGGTCGAGCAGTATCTTACAATCCGAATTGTTTATAATACTCTCTTTTACAATGGGAGAAGATATAATATCTTCGACCTCTTGGGTAACTACAATCGCTTCGCCGAAATACTTTCTGACGGTTTTGTATAAATATTTTATGTAGTCCGCCATATTCGCCGATGCAATCGCTTTCCACGCTTCTTCAATTAATATTAATTTCCTGATACCCTTTAATTTACGCATCTTGTTTATGAAAACTTCCATGATGATAATGGTTGTAATCGGAAATAAAATTTTGTGGTCTTTGATATTATCCAACTCAAAGACGATGAAGCGTTTATGCAGCAAATCAAGCTCTTTGTCGGAGTTCAGCAGGTAGTCGTATTCTCCCCCTTTGTAGTAAGGTTCTAATACATTCAGGAAGTTATCTATATCGAAATCCTTTTCCCGGACGTTCTTTTCTTGCAGGTGCGTCCGGTAGTCGGTTTTCACATACTCGTAGAACGTATTAAAGCAGGGAGTAACCGAACTGTTTTTGGTAATCAGTTCGATATAGGAACTTACAGCGTTCGACAAAGCCACTTCTTCCGCCCGTGTGGGTGCTTCATCGTCCCTTTTCCACAGGGTCAGGATAAGTGTTTTGATGCTTTCCTTTTTCTCGATATCAAACACCCCATCTTCCACATAGAAAGGATTGAACGCTATCGGATTTTCGGTAGTATAGGTAAAGTAAATCCCATCTTTCCCGTGCGTTTTCCGGTTTATCATTTCACACAGACCTAAATAACTGTTTCCGGTATCAACCAGCAAGACGTGTGCCCCTTGTTCGTAATATTGGCGCACCATGTGGTTGGTAAAGAATGACTTGCCGCTACCACTCGGCCCAAGTATGAACTTGTTGCGGTTGGTAATGATACCTTTTTTCATGGGCAGGTCTGATATGTCGATGTGCAACGGCTTTCCCGTGACCCTATCCACCATCTTGATACCAAAAGGGGAAAGCGAACTTTTGTAGTTCGTTTCTTCGGTGAACAGGCAAAGAGCCTGTTCAATAAAGGTATAGAAACTTTCTTCCGCCGGGAAATCCGCCTGATTGCCGGGTATTCCCGCCCAAAACAAGGTCGGCGTGTCGGTGGTGTTGTGGCGTGGCTTGCACTCCATAAGTGCGAGCTGTGACCCCACATCATTTTTAATGTGTTTCAGTTCGTCCCGGTCGTCACTCCACGCCATGATATTGCAATGGCAACGGACGGAGATAAGCCCCTGTGAATGTGCTTCGTTCAAATACTCCTCAATCCAAGACTTGTTTATCTGATTGGCACGGCTGTATTTGGAAAGGGAGTGCATATTGCGAGCCATCTTTTCAAACTGTTTCAGGTTCTCCGTGTGGTCGTCTATGAAGATGTACTGGTTATAGAGATGGTTACAGGAGAGCAGCACGCCCACCGGAGAAGCAAAAGATAGTCTGCAATCGCTCCGGTCGGTGGATAGCTTTTCATAGCGGGTATCAGTTCCCACCTTGCCCGGCATATCTTCCGCATCCGAAAGGGTATGCAGGCAAAGGATATTGTCGCCAATCTTCATTTCGTCTGCACCCAGTGAAATATCTTTCAGTGTGGTGGTGTCGGTTTGTGAGAGTGAAAAGTATTTCTCCACGATACCCGCCGTTTCCCTTGTTCCGGTGATTTCGTCCGAGTTCAGGCGGGTAAGGGTAATGAAACCGCTATCGTTCATAATGCTTTCAAACTGCCCCACCGCTTCGAGGAACTTTGTAACTGTTTCCTTGTCCTTAATCTCTTTGGGGACAAGGAAGCCCCGGCAAAGGGTGGAGAAATTACTCTGCATCCGGCTGCGTTCCTTTGTGGTTTTCGTCAGGAACAGGTAGCAGGTATGATTCAGGAACGGTCGTTCATTGAAATGCCGTTCAAAGGAACGGGAAAGGAAACTTAAATCATCCTTTTGGATGTCAGGCGCATAGTTCTCTTTGATGAACCAGTCCTGTTTGTGTACGATGCTGTAATCGGGCAGCACCTTGACTGCTTTGTTCCAAGCGGAATGTATCGCTTCGTATTCGGCTGCCGTGACGGTGAACAGTTCGGGCAGTTCCACCCGGAACGCCACCGTTATGTCGGCATCTTTGGAAACGATGCAGCCGTTTTCCACCGTGAACAGTGGAAACTTGTTTTCCAGCGTGGTAGCTTTTAATATATTTCTCATTTCGATGCTTGTTTCTGATTTTTAGTGAATAATCGGGAGATGGCTTTGCGGTTGATGATATGGAAAGGGTGGCTTTTGCGGGCAGATAATTTCATTAACCCGTGTGTCCCGTACTTTTCATTTAACCGGAATGTGAGCCATACAAGCAGCGTTGCCGAAGTAACGCCGAAGATGATGCACATCCATTGGTTAATGCCTACCATGTACATGATGATAAAAAGCACGAACAGGGCTAACAGCCCGCCCGCAAAAATGAAAAGATACTGACTTTTCAACCCTCGAAACTCAACTGGCTTGCCTATTCCCCTATTAATCGGATAGTTTGCCATAGCCCGTTTCTTTAGAGGAAGAATGAACGTAGGATGGTGGCTGCCACAATCAGGAAGATACAAGCACCGAACCAGCTTGCCGCTGTTTTGCTTGTATCAGGGTCGCCCGAAGAGAATTTTCCGTACACTTTCACGCCGCCAATCAAGCCCACCACCGCACCAATGGCGTAAATTAATTTTGTCGCCGGGTCGAAATAGGACGTTACCATGTTGGTAGCTTCTGTAATACCCGCCATGCCGTTACCTTGTGCAAAAGCGGAGGATGCAGCCAAAAGAACGACTGCCGAAAAGAGAACTTTCTTTTTCATTATAAATACATTGATTTTTTAATTGCCGGACGGTTGGATAGTCCGCCCGGCAGAGTGATTAATAATTGATTTTTTGTGGTTACGGGGAGTGTTCCCTGTTTTCTAAAAGGTCTGTTTAACCGTAATCTCTTTGTTTCATCATCTTATTATTTAAAGTTTACCATTAAAGAAAATCGTTCATGTCAAAGGCTGCCACTTCATCATTTCCGGCAGCCGGGACGGTGACGGGTACGGGTATCTCATGCTTTTGTAAAAGTTCCGCTACCCGTGACCTGCCCCCGTTAATCTGTTCCACCAGCGAGTTGAACAGGCTTGTTTCCGTCCGGCAGATAGTCTGAACGGCTTGCCGTTCCTCTCTTTCGGACGCTTGCTTAACCTGAATGACCTGTACCATTTGTCCCAGTTCCCCCAGCGTGATACCTTGCGCCATTTCCGGCTCACCGCCGCCCATGTAGCAGGCAATTTCTTCCGCTTCGATTTCATCCGGCGAAATGTCCGGTTCTTCCGCATCTTCCGTTTCAAACTCCATCTCAAACTCGGTTTCAATCGCTTGCACAGTGGGTGTTTCTTCCTCTGTTTCCTCGCTTTGCGGAACAAATATAGAAGCATTATCAACCCCTTTTGAAAGGTGTCCTAAGATGTCCCCGTTTGTCCTCATTTGTCCCATCCGGTAACGGCTTGCACCTACAAGCCAATCACCGTTTCCGGTTTTCACAGTCGGTTTGTTTTCCGGTTGTTCCGGCTTTCTTTCCCCACCCGTGAACCATATTCTCAAGCTATCCCGGTATCGCCATAAAAAGATGGCATAATACAGGATTGTTCCAATAATCAACCATTTCAACATATCAGAACGGCTTTTCAAATTTGCTTTCGTACAGTTCGTTTATCTCATCCTGAAACTGGTCGAAATGCCGGAGCAGAATATTTTCTACATAGCTGCTCACGGTCGCTTTGCGTCCGCCAATAACGGTTACAATCTTCATTAGCTTTTCGTGTGTGGCACGGCTGACGTATAACGGCTGGCGGTCGGTCAAATCCACCCGCATGAAGTAGGTTTCCCGGTAGTCGCCCGGAGCGTTCTTTTTCCGGCGGGCAGGTTCTTTCGTTGCCTTTTCTTCCTTTGCCGTTACCTGTTTATCCACTGTTTCCACTGAACCCGTTTTATCATCCGGTTTATCCGGTGTTTTTATTTCCTGTTTCACCGTCACCGATGGCGTTTCCTGTTTCTTCACGGGCAAGCCCTGTGAAATAATCTCTTTCATAAAATCCTCGTCAATCTGCGGTTTCCCGCCGCTTTGCTTTGCCATATCGTTACAGTTTTATAAGGTATGCGATTTCAGTTATCAGTTCTTCCATGTTGCTGCCCTTTACCAGCCGTTTGTCGGCCGGGAACAGCGTGGAACGGAACACGGTTTTACGTTGTGCGTCCAGTTCCTTTTTGAATCGTTTCGTGTCGGGGATAAATACTTTCATCAGGGGTAGTTCCAGTTCCCCGATAGTCTGCTCATACAGGGTGTAGAGGTCTGTTTTTTCCCGTCCATCTACCATGTTCCAAAACAGGTGCAGCCCTTTCAGTCGGCACGCTTCATTCTTTACCAGTAGTTTATGGATAGCCACTGCAAACGAAAGGCTGCTTTCCAATACCACCCGGTCGGCGGCTATGGGAGTGAAAATATAATCCACTTCTGAAAGGGAGTTGATAACGCCCTCACTGTTCACCGTTCCGGGCAGGTCGAAAAAGACCACATCGTAATCCATCCCGGCAGACGCAAGAAATTCATTCGCCGTTTTTATCGCTTCGTCCGGCGAACTGCAAAGCACCGGGTACGCTTTCTTTCCCAGTGTTTTGAACTGGTGAAAGGCAAGCTGTTTGTAATAATCATCACCGTTTACCTGTTCGGCATCCCGTTTGCGCATGGCACTGATACTGTGCTGCGGGTAGTCGCAATCCACGACTGCCACGTTATACCTTTTGAGATAATACAGGTAACTTGCCACCAAGACGGTGAACGTTGTTTTGCCGACCCCGCCCTTTTGGGTGGAGAAAGCTACATACAAGGTTTCTTTCTTCATTGTAATAATTCTTTTTTGTGATACATCTTTATTTCATTCCATCCGTAGAGATTGACGGATGGTTTTCTTTCGTTCCATGTTGAAAGCACGAAAGAGAGAATGACTTCTTTTTCACTTTCCTTGTTTCTTGCTTTCTTTCTGCAAAGACAGCCTGTTTTCTTTCTTGCTTCTTTGTTTTCATTCATTCCACAAAGACAGCTTGTTTTCTTTGCAGACAGTTTGCTTTCCCGATTGAATGACTGTTTCTTTTCAATCATTCCATCCGGTTTGCTTTCCTGCTTTCTTGAAAGATTGCAATCTTGAAATCTTGTTTTCAAGTTTTCAAAACCGCTTTCTTTCCGTCCGCTTTCCGTTACATATTTCCATCTATCCATATTGCTATCTTTCTTGAAATCCGGGACAAATAAACGTAGAAAAGTAGTCCCTTTTGAAAGGTGTCCTCAAATGTCCCCGTTTGTCCTCATTTGTCCTATAACCTGCTATTTCACAGCATTTTTAATACCCGTTACTTTGCAGCCGAAAGGTATCGGTCAGGCTAACCAAGCCCCCGCCGCCGGGAGCGTTCCAATATCCGCTAACCCCAATCCGTCCGTAGGCGGATTTTTATTTGCACTGGCAAATAGCAAGGTGTGTTCTAAGCTGCTTGAAATTCTTTCAGCAGCTTTGAACGCCTTGCCCGGATGAAGCCGGGACATGGGTCACTCCGAAGTCGTAACCCTTTAAAGAAATGTAGCATGAAACAGAAAAATGAAAATGCGCCCCGTCCGGGTGGCGCAGGACGAAAGCCCAAAGCAGACCCGGCAGTGTTCAGGTACTCTATCAGCTTCAATGCGATAGACCACGCCCGCTTTTTGGCACTGTTCGACCAATCCGGTATGCGCACGAAAGCGCATTTTATCACCGCCCGCATCTTCGGCGAACCGTTCAAAGTGATTAAAATAGACAAGGCGGCAGTCGAATATTATACCCGGCTGACCGCTTTATATTCCCAGTTCAGGGGTATTGCCGTGAATTATAATCAGGTGGTAAAGGCTCTTAATGCCAATTTTTCAGAGAAGAAAGCACTCGCATTTCTTTATAAACTGGAAAAGGCAACGATGGAGCTTGCCGACCTGAACCGCCAAATTATTGAACTGACCCGTGAGTTTGAAACAAGATGGTTGCAAAGATAAGCGTAGGCAGTTCCCTGTTCGGTGCGCTTTCCTACAACCAAAACAAGGTGGATGAAGAGCAGGGAAAGGTACTTTTAAGCAACCGTATGTTTGAAAGTGAGGACGGGAATTTCAGCATCCGGCGATGTATGGGATGCTTCGATATGCACCTGCCCGCAGACCTGAAAACGGAAAAACCGATTATCCATATCTCCCTGAACCCGCACCCGGATGATGTACTTTCCGACAGCCAGCTTGCGGACATCGCTAAAGAGTATATGGATAAGTTGGGGTACGGTAATCAGCCGTATATGGTTTACAAGCACGAAGATATTGCAAGGCATCATATACATATCGTTTCCATCCGAGTAGATGATACGGGCAAAAAGATAAACGACAAGTTCGAGCATATCCGCAGCAAGCAAATCACCCGTGAACTGGAACAGAAGTACGGGCTGCATCCGGCAGAGAAGAAACAGGCAACCGAACGCCCCGAACTTAAAAAGGTGGACTACCGGGCAGGGGACGTAAAGCACCAGTTATCCAATACGGTGAAAGCCCTTGCCAGCAGTTACCGTTTCCAAAGTTTCACGGAATACAAAGCGTTGCTATCTATATATAATGTACAGGCGGAGGAAGTGAAAGGGGAAGTGAACGGCAAACCCTATAATGGCATTGTCTATTCGGCGACCAATGACAAGGGAGAAAAGCAGGGAAACCCGTTCAAATCTTCCTCTTTGGGTAAGTCGGTAGGTTACGAAGCCATTCAGCGGCGTATCAAGAAATCGGCAAAGGACATTCAGGACAAGAACCTGAAAGAGCGTACCCGCCGGACGGTCGGCACAGCGATGAAATCCGCCCGCAACCGGGAACAGTTGGTTGCAGATCTGAAAGCAAAAGGCATAGATGTACTGTTCCGGCAGAACGATACGGGCAGGATATACGGGGTAACATTCATCGACCACGAAAACCGTACCGTCCTGAACGGTTCACGGTTGGGAAAGGGCTTTTCCGCCAATGTGTTCAATGACCTGTTTTCCGGCTCCCGTACTTTGACGGGAAACAGCAAACAGGACGTTCGGGAGTATTCCCCCGAAGAAAGCCATCCGCACCAGCAGGTCGGACAACATTCAGAGGGCACGGGTAATGCCATTGCGGGACTGTTTAGCCTGTTATCCGGTGGGAACGATACGCCACCCGACAACCGACAAGTTCCACCACCTAAGAAGAAGAAAAAGAAGAAGAAACAAAAACGTATTTAATAACTATAAAATTTCAATTATGCAGAATGAAGATGATTTAAGAGGACTTGCAAAGGTCATGGACTTTATGCGGGCAATCAGTATTTTATTTATAGTGATAAACATTTACTGGTTTTGTTACCAGTCGTTCCGAGAGTGGGGTATCAATATCGGGGTAGTCGATAAAATCCTGCTGAACTTCCAACGTACCGCCGGGCTGTTCTCCAATATCCTGTACACCAAACTCTTTTCAGTGGTATTCCTTGCGCTTTCCTGTTTGGGTACAAAGGGAGTGAAAGAGGAAAAAATCACATGGAACAAGATTTATGTATTCCTGACAATCGGTTTTATCCTGTTTTTCCTGAACTGGTGGTTATTGGTTCTGCCGTTGCCACTGGCTGCAAATACAGGTTTGTATATCTTTACCATGACAGCCGGGTATCTTTCGCTACTTGCTGCCGGAGTATGGATTTCCCGCCTGTTGAAAAATAACCTGATGGATGATGTGTTTAATTTGGAGTGCGCCCGTACGGGTATATAATAAATATCTCTTTGGCAAGAGATTAGGTTCGTGTTCTTTGAAATAATAACCTATCATCACCCAACTTATCTGAAAGGGAAACCGGACAGGGAGTATAGCATGTTGGGAACGCCATAAGCCAACTAACTGCCATGTTGCGGCTGAATGGCAAGATGAAACGATAGATACGAGGATAAAGTTTGGATTAACTGAACGATAGTCTGAGCGACCCTTTGAACAGTTATGACGGAAAGGCAGCAATGAAACGTCATACCGTAATATTTTACCTGGTTTCTGTGCAGTGTAAAGCAAAAGAACTTATTACGGCGCAATTGCAATAAGCATAAAAGGACGAAAGTCGTATCCGATAATCTATCATGCCAATAGTTATTATATATCTAAACGGGGATTACCTAACCCGGAACGCCGCAAGGCTATGAGGTTTCAGACCTCTGAATATCCGATATGGTAACGGAGCTTCCGTAGTAGTCCGAGCAAGGGAAAGCCTTGTACATGGCGAAGGGAAGCAGTTAATATCTTTAATACAATTAACGGAAAATGTGAGAGACATTATGAGAAGTCCAGAGAAAGTATTAAACAGTCTAACGGAGCATAGCAAAATTTCGGACTACAAGTACGAAAGGCTATACCGGATTCTGTTCAATGAAGAAATGTTTTATGTTGCCTATCAAAACAAATATGCGAAACAGGGCAACATGACACCCGGAACCGACGGTAAAACCGCCGACCGAATGAGCATCTCCAGAATTGAACACCTGATTGAACGCCTCAAAGATGAGACGTATCAACCCCATCCTGCAAGGAGGATTTATATTCCGAAGAAAAACGGCAAACAACGCCCGCTCGGAATACCCTCCTTTGAGGATAAATTAGTGCAAGAGGTTATTCGAATGATTCTCGAAGCCATTTATGAAGGACATTTTGAAGATTCTTCACACGGTTTCAGACCCAAAAGAAGTTGCCATACTGCACTAACATGTATTCATAAGACGTTTACCGGAACAACTTGGTTTATTGAGGGAGACATTAAAGGATTCTTTGACAATATCAATCACTCGGTTTTGATAAACGCATTGCAAGAGAGAATTTCGGACGAAAGGTTTATCCGGCTCATTCGTAAATTTCTAAATGCGGGATACATGGAAGATTGGAAATTTCATAACACGTACAGTGGAACTCCGCAAGGCAGTATTATTAGCCCAATATTGGCAAATATCTACCTTGACAAGTTCGACAAATACATGAATGAATATGCTCAAACTTTTGACAAAGGGGAACATAGGCGTAGAAGTTCGGATAGCACACGGCTTGAAACAAAGAAATATAACTTGCAACGGAAACTTAGAGTAGAAACGGATGAAAATATCAGAAAACAACTGATAGAGGAAATCCGGGCAGTAGAAAAAGAATGGGTTAAAATTCCTTGTGGAGACGCTATGGATAAAAATTGGAGAAGATTAAAATACGTCAGATATGCAGATGACTTCTTAGTTGGAGTAATCGGAAGTAAGGCGGATTGCACACAGATTAAAGCAGATATCGCACAATATATGAGCGAAAAGCTTAAACTGGAACTTTCCGACGAAAAGACTCTGATAACTCAAGCACAGAAACCGGCAAAATTTCTTGGCTATGAAATCTTTATCCGGAAATCCAATGCAACAAAACGGGACAAAAACGGAACTCTAACAAGAGCGTTCAACAATAACATTGTTCTACATGTCAGCAGCGATGTAATGAAGAAAAAACTAATGGACTATGATGCTATAAGATTTGATTATAGCACAGGAACAGAGGTTTGGAAACCAAAAGCACGCAGCTATATGAAGAATCGTGATATGACGGACATTCTTATGCAATATAATGCAGAGATTAGAGGATTCTATAACTACTTTTCGATTGCCCACAACAGTTCTGCGATGAACTCTTTCTACTATATCATGGAATACAGCATGTGTAAAACACTGGCATGTAAGATGGAGAGTACTGTTCGCCAAGTACGTAAAAAGTATTACAAGAACAAGAAATTCGCCATACCTTATGTGGACAGTAAAGGTAATACCCAATACAGGGTATTCTATGATGAGGGTTTCAAAAGAAAAACAGCATGGAAAAATGCCTCATGCGACAACATTCCAAACACGATGTTTACCAAATATCCAAGTCTGATATCCAGACTAAAGGATAGAACATGTGAGTTATGTGGTGCAGAGGGAGATACGACGATGTTTCAAGTTCACAGTCTTAAAACTCTGAAAGGAGAAAATGAATGGGAACGCAAAATGAAACGGATGAATCGGAAAACCTTAGCTGTTTGCGGAGCTTGTGATGAAAAGATTCATAGCAAGCAACGTAGAGACTGATGGTATTAATGGAGAGCCGGATACAGGGAGACTTGTACGTCCGGTTCGGGGGCGAGTACCCGGAAACCTGCCGCTGTGAAAGGCGGTAAGGCGCTGGGTGCTTAGCCTACGAACGAGAGTTTCCAGCAGGAAACAAGGCTTATCGAGAACGAGTATTCCGTAAATCTGCCTACCCGTTTCTACTATAAGAAGAAATGGAATAATGGCTGGATAAATGTTGTAAACCCGTTCCGTGCCAGCCTTGTATTGGGAACGCCGGGCAGCGGTAAGTCGTATGCAGTGGTAAACAGTTACATAAAACAGCAAATCGAGAAAGGTTTTGCGCTTTACTGCTATGATTATAAGTTTCCCGATTTGTCGGAAATCGCTTATAATCATCTGCTTACCAACTTGGACGGTTACAAGGTAAAACCTAAATTCTACATTATCAATTTTGACGACCCCCGCAAGAGCCACCGATGCAACCCTATAAACGCCAGCTTCATGTCGGACATTGCGGATGCCTATGAAGCCAGCTACACGATAATGCTTAACCTCAATCGCTCTTGGATAAGCAAGCAGGGCGATTTCTTCGTGGAAAGCCCGATTATTCTTTTGGCAGCTATAATTTGGTATCTCCGTATCTATCAAGGCGGCAGGTATTGCACGTTCCCCCATGCCATAGAACTGTTGAACAAGAAATACGCCGATGTGTTCACGATTTTGCGCAGCTATCCCGAACTGGAAAACTACCTTTCACCGTTCGTAGATGCTTGGGAATCAGATGCACAAGAGCAGTTGCAGGGGCAGATTGCCAGTGCGAAAATCCCGCTTTCAAGGATGATTTCACCCGCCCTTTACTGGGTAATGACGGGCGATGATTTCTCGCTGGACATCAACAACCCGAAAGAACCTAAAATACTGGTTGTCGGCAACAATCCCGACCGTCAGAATATCTACTCGGCGGCACTGGGACTATATAATTCCCGTATCGTGAAGCTGATAAACAAGAAAGGACAGCTTAAAAGTTCGGTGATAATAGATGAATTACCGACCATATATTTTCGTGGGTTGGATAATTTGATTGCCACCGCCCGAAGCAACAAGGTTGCGGTTCTGTTAGGCTTTCAGGATTACAGCCAGCTTACCCGTGATTACGGGGACAAGGAAAGCCGGGTTATCCAAAATACGGTGGGTAACGTGTTCAGCGGTCAGGTGGTCGGTGAAACGGCGAAAATCCTTTCCGAGCGTTTCGGTAAGGTGTTGCAGAAACGGCAGAGCATGACGATAAACCAACGGGAAAAATCCACCTCGATAAGCACCCAAATGGACAGCCTGATACCCGCCAGCAAAATATCCAACCTCACGCAAGGCATGTTCGTGGGTGCTGTGGCGGACAACTTCGATGAACGGATAGAGCAGAAGATTTTCCACTGTGAAATCGTGGTGGACAATGAAAAGGTGAAGCGTGAAACCGCCCGATACGTAAAGTTGCCGCAGATTATCGACTTTACCAACAAGGACGGCAACGACCGGATGCAGGAGGAGATACAAGCCAATTACGACCGCATCCGTCAGGAAGTCCGGCAGATTGTTGAGGACGAGATAACCCGTATCAAGAACGACCCGAAGCTACGTTATCTGATTAAAGGTGAATAAGTAACTAAAATTATATCATAATGAATTAAAATAGATGAACAATTCCTATCTTTGCAAATAATATCAATAATTTGACCTATGAGAATGATAAATAGAATTAAAATAGTGCTTGTTGAGCAAAATAGAACAGGGAAATGGCTTGCTGAGCAATTGAATAAAAATGAGGCTACGGTTTCTCGGTGGTGTACGAATGAATCACAGCCATCTCTTGATACTTTAATAAAAATATCAGAGGTGTTAAATGTTGATGTAAGAGATTTGCTGGTGCCAACAAAAATAATTTAACAGTATGAAAATATTTAAGATTCAGGTTGAGAACTTTAGACTACTGAAAAAATTTTCTCTTGATTTAGAAGATGAACTTTCATTAGTAATAGGTAAAAATAATACTGGTAAAACCTCAATATTGTCTGTCTTAGACAAATTCTTAAATCAATCAGAAAAGACTAAATTCCATTTTGATGACTTTAATATTGATTTTAAGAAAGAACTCAATGATATGATAATGAATGAAAAAACTATTATTGAGGACGCATATGTAGAGAAGGGTATTAAACTGAAGCTATTTATTCAGTATACAGAAAATTGTAATTTAGAAAATGTTAGCCGGATTATGATGGATTTGGACCCGGATAACAATTTTATTGTTTTAGGATTTGAATATGTATTGTCATTTGATAAATATATTCAAATTTGGAAAGATTGGCGTGAATTTATTACTCATGAACTCAAAAAGCAAGTTGAAAATCAACTTTATAAACCAAAAAGTATATATGATTTTCTGTGCCAAAAACATTCTGATTATTTTAGATTGTATCGGAAAACCATTGAAATTAATAAAAAAACATTAATGGTTAATGAAGCTAATTTTATTGATTTAGACAAGGAAATGATTAGCATAAAGGATATTGTTAGTTTTAAATATATTAGTGCCCGAAGGGAGGTTGCAAATAAGGAGGTAGATAAGACCTTGTCAATGCAAACTTCAAAAATATATGAGAAAACAGAAACAAACCCTATACAGAATAAGGCTGTTGAAGATTTTAAAGATAAACTAAGTGAAACAGATAATCAATTAAGTAGTATATATATAGATTTATTTAAAGATATAATTAAGAAAGTTGGTGATTTTGGTGGTGTTAAACCCAATGAATCAGAAATAGAAATTATTTCAAATTTGCAGCATAGGGAATTATTAAAAGGAAATACGACTGTTGTTTACAAACATGATGAGAATAATAAACTACCGGAACATTATAATGGATTAGGTTATATGAACCTAATATGTATGATTTTCGAGATAGAAATACTTATTCAAGAATTTAAGCGCGAAAAAGAGAAAAAGCCAGCTGATATAAATTTGTTGTTTATAGAAGAACCGGAAGCTCATACGCATCCTCAAATGCAATATGTATTTATTAAGAATATTAAAAGGTTACTAAAGGATGGTATTCAAAGGGCAGATGGTGAAGCAAGAAGTTTACAATATATAATAAGCACCCATTCTTCACATATTGTTGCGGATAGTGATTTTGACGATATTAAATATCTTAAAAAGGAAGGTGATAATAATGTCATTGCAAAAAATCTGAAAGATTTGAAGAAAGAGTATGATAAAAAAACATCCCAATATCAATTCCTTACCCAATATCTTACTATTAGTCGAGCTGAAATATTTTTTGCAGAAAAGGCTGTATTGATTGAGGGTGATACTGAAAGGATGTTAATTCCAACAATGATGAAGAAAATAGATATTGAGGAAGCTGCAACACACAAGGCAAAAAGTACAGAAGATGATTATTTGCCTTTATTATCTCAAAATATCTCTATTGTTGAAGTCGGGGCTTATTCACAGATATTTGATAAGTTCATAGAGTTCCTAGGAATAAAAACGCTTATTATAACTGACCTTGATGCAATAGGGGCTGACAATAAAAAGTGTGAAGTAGTTAATGCTGTAGCATACTCAAATGAAGCCTTATCGCATTATTTCAATAATCCCACATTAGCAGATCTGAAAACTTTTTCGCTTCAAGATAAATTATTTAATAATATAGGCGGATGTTGGAAAAATCAATCTAATGGTAGATTATGTGTTGTTTATCAAACTAATGAAGCTGATTATAATGCTCGTAGTTTTGAGGACGCATTTATTCATCTTAATAGAAACTTTGTAAAAAACAATAAAGCTGATTTTAGAGGATTGCAAAATAAGGATTATTTTGACAATCCTAATAAGAACGCATATATTTTAGCTCAAGAATGTATTAAAAAGAAAACTCATTTTGCTTTGGATATTTTATACCATAGTGATGAAATGTTAAGTAATTGGCAAATTCCAGCATATATTAAGGAGGGATTATTATGGTTGAAACAAGATTAGGAGTAGAGCAAGTAAAAGATGAGTTCCAACAAATAATGGAGCATATTGCTAATGGTGACAACTTTTTACTAAGTGGTGGAGCTGGTAGTGGTAAAACATATTCTTTAGTTCAAGTAATCAAGAAGGTTATTGAAGATAATCCAACCTCGAAAATAGCCTGTATGACATATACAAATGCGGCAGTTAAAGAGATAGAAGAACGTGTTAATCATAAGAATTTGAATGTTTCCACTATTCATGATTTTTTGTGGGATAATATCAAGCATTTTCAAAAGGAATTAAAAATAGCAATTATTACTTTGTCCAATGATGAGAATGTAAATAAGATAAAAATAGATGGATTAAGTAAGGTGTCAAATGATTATTTTGATAATGGAGAGGAAACTGTTAAAATACAATATAAAGAATATTTAAGGTTAAAAGATGGAATTATATCACATGATGAATTACTTGTGATAGCTGATTATATGTTTGCTAAATATTCTAAACTTTGTGATGTCGTAAAAGATAGGTATAAATTTATTTTTATAGATGAATATCAAGATACTCATAAAGAAGTTATTAGAATTTTGTTAGAGCATTTCCCGAAGAGCAAAAAACATACGATAATAGGATTTTTTGGAGATACAATGCAGTCTATTTATGATGACGGTATTGGTAATATTAATGAATATAAAGGGGATGAAAAAGGGAAAGTGAGAGAAGTCAAGAAAACTCAAAATAGAAGAAATCCTCAAAAAGTAATAGCATTAGCGAATAGGTTGAGAACGGATGGAATAGTGCAAGTACCTTCAAATGATATTTCAGCCCCTAATATGATCGACGGAAAAGTAAAAGAAGGTGAAATCATATTTATTCATTCAACAAATGAAGACATTTCGCGAGTAGAACAATTCTTAACCGAAAAATACAGCTGGAGTTTTTCTGATACAAAAAGAACAAAAGAACTGAATCTTACCCATAATTTAATTGCTGACAAAGCGGGTTTTAGAACATTGATGGATATTTACGATAAAGACCCTATTATGGGATTAAAAAAGGATATTTTACAGAAGATTAAAGATAACGAAAAGCAAGGGAAACCAGAAATACATATTGATGATAGCGATACGTTTGATATTGTAGTAGACAAATTTCAGTTAAAAAATAGACAGCGGCAATTGAAAAAAGATATATTGTTATCTAACCCTCATAATGTTGAGCTATATAATCAATTGAAAAATAGACCTTTTTCCGAAGTACGGAGAATGTATTTTGATAAAGACCAATTGATAGATGATAAAAAACAAGATGATGATGACGAAAATAAGAAAGGTTCTAAAAGAGATAATCTAATAAGGCATCTATTTAAAATTCAAACGAACATATCTCTATATGTCAATAAACAATATAATGATTTTTTAAGGGTTACGGATTATAACCAAATACATACAATTAAAGATAAAAGAGAATTAAAACAAAATATAGAAAGTCTGATTGAGGTAGGAGATAAAACGATTGAATATGTGATAAATGATGCTCATAGAAAAGGGATTTGCCTGATTGATGAAAAATTAGAAAACTTTTTGATAGAAAAGGAATACATATATAATCAAGTGAAAAACGTCAAATATGCTGAATTCCAAAAGTTGTATGCTTATTTGGAGGGACAAACACCTTTTTCAACTCAGCATAAGACTAAAGGTGCTGAATTTGATAATGTGCTTGTTATATTAGATAATGGAAAATGGAATGATTATAATTTTGAATATTTATTTATGAACCAAACAGAAAAACAGAGAGTTTTAGAACGAACACAAAAAATATTTTATGTATGTTGTACTCGTGCTAAAGAAAATCTTGCTGTTTTTTATCATAATCCTACATCTGTTGTTTTAGCAAAGGCGAAAGAATGGTTTGGAGAAAATAATGTTATATCAATATAAAATGAATTTTTATGAACGAAAGTCAAAATATAGAGTGGAAAGAAAGCTGGCGTGACGAATATCTGAAATGGATATGCGGCTTTGCCAACGCCACAGGAGGCAAGATATATATAGGTATGAATGACAACGGCAAGGTAGTTGGTGTTGCCGGTGCCGACAAACTGCTGGAGGACATACCGAACAAAGTGCGTGACGTGCTGGGTATCATCGTGGACGTGAACCTGCTGGAAGAAAACGGGCTGAAATATATCGAGATTGACGTGCCGCCTTATTCCAATCCTATCAATTACAAAGGTCAGTACCACTATCGCAGCGGCAGCACGAAACAGGAGTTGAAAGGTGCGGCGTTGAACCGTTTTATCCTGCAACGTACTGGAAGGCATTGGGACGAGTTTCCCATAGAGTGGGCAGGCATAGAGGAACTTTCCCCCAACGCATTGAACCGTTTCCGTAAGGAAGCGGCGAGAAGCGGGCGTGTGGACGAAGATGTGTTGAAAGATACTACCGAAAACCTGTTGCACGATTTGCGGCTGATTGACACCCAAACCAACCGCCCGACCCGTGCCGCCTTGCTGTTGTTCCACCCCGACCCGGAACGCTTTGTAACCGGGGCTTATATCAAGATAGGTTTCTTCCGGGATGATAAGGGTAACTTGGAGTTTCAGGACGAGGTTCACGGCTCTTTAATGGAGCAGGTGGATAAGGCAATGGATTTGATAAAGACCAAGTACCTGATTTACCGCATTTCATACGAGGGCATTTCCCGGCGTGAAACACCGCAGTTCCCGGTGGAAGCTATCAGGGAATCACTGATGAATTGTGTGGCACATAAAGACTATGCCAGTGCCGTACCCATTCAGATTAGCGTGTTTCCCGACCATATCACCTTTTGGAACTCCGGGCAGTTGCCGGAGAACTGGACTACTGACAAACTATTTGAAAGCCACCCGTCCTCTCCTTATAACCCGTTAATCGCCAACGCCTTTTTCAGAAGCGGGGACATTGAAAGCTGGGGACGTGGCTACAAGCGTATCTTGGAAGCCGTCAGCTCATACAAGTTGTTGCCGCCCAAACTTGAAATGTTAAGCGGTCTGATGATTACCTATTATACCGATATACGTTCGCAACTATTGGCGCAGCGGGTGGATGAAAGATATATTTCAGTTGTCGAGTATGCAGCCAAGAACGGACGTGTCACGAACTCGGACGTACAGAACATTTTGGGGGTAAGCAAGCCGACAGCATCCCGCATACTCCAACAAATGAATGGTTGGCTGGAAATGCAGGGTAAAGTGGGAAAAGGAACTTATTATGTTCCTAAATGGCTCACTAACGTATCGCAGGTATAATGCAAAACTTGATAAGCTATTGATTATAAGGTGTAAAACTTATAATCAAATGGCTCACAAATGGCTCATCCAAAGAGAGTGATTAACTTCGCTCTCTTTTATTTTTTATTTAAAAAGGTAAATCATCGGCGATTTCTCTTTTTATTGAATCAAATCGCATCCATAAATTATTAAGTACAATAATTTTGCGTTCAGTTGATAATTCTTTCCACCATTTACTGAAAACAGCCAAATTCTCTACTGGAATTATAGGTTTTGATTTATACCGATATGGTGGACATATAAAACATGCAATAAATAAATTATTGTTTTGAATATATTCTTCAAGTATAGATTTCTGCAATAAATCATTTAATGATTTGGTAATTAATTCTATATCTTCTTTGTATTTTGTTGTTGGTTCAACACTGGGACAAACGCTCATAAACGAATTGGCAATATTCGCATAGATTTTTTTTTCTTCATCGCTAAAATCTATATATATGGCATTTTCAGACATTATATCTCTTGTTACGTCATAAAAAGAAGCAATCCTTATGTCATGATTAGTTATAATCATTTTATCTAATGCCACTTTGTATTTAAATATCTGATGTAGATTGTTGTCGTTTATTATTCTTTCAAATAGTTTTCCAACGAAATAAACCTCTGTCTTAAAGTCATATATAGACATACTAAAATCATTCGGTAAAGAATATGTCCAATTTAATGTTATGCTTTTTTCATAATCCACTGATTTTTGTACATCCTTTCCAAATCCGAAATCAATTATTTTAACAATGCCATCATTAGAAATCAGAATATTAGAAGGTCTAATATCTCTATGTAAAATATTTCGCTCCTCTAAATATTTAAATCCATTTATTGTTTGAATGAATAAGTCATTTATCTTATTCGGATTTACAGTTAAATACTGTTCAATATCAACCCCGTCAATGTATTCCATTAAAATATATCCTGTTGATTGTTCAGGATATAGGTAATAACTAAATACACGGACTATATTAGGATGATTTATTTTGTATAGTATTTTAATTTCATTTACAAAGTTTTCGTAATATAGAGATTGATGTTCCGGATAATATGTGGAATATTTTTTACACACAAATGTTTCATTAATAGTTTCATCTTTAATCAACTTTGTTTTTCCTGTACCACCTTGTCCAATATCCCGTATTGCTGTATAATCTTTTGATTTTAGAAATTTGATAATATTATTTTCCATGATTTATGTCTGCTGTTAAAATTATCACAAAGTTAAGAATAATATTCCATGTTGTGTTATAGATAGGACAAATCAAGACATCATCGGACAAATTCGGACAGTCCTTGCCGCCCGTCCAAATATAGCATATTTAGTCGCTACCTTTGGGCGGGACTATTCCCGTAACCAC
>OLPH01001012.1_pt1 | contig 30296 bp, 39 predicted proteins | sample 1672951 | NCBI WGS metagenome assembly OLPH01 (sample SAMEA3136740, study PRJEB25190) | human gut metagenome | reverse complement strand
GTGACAGAGGCTTATAGCCTCAGACCAAACCGCCCGTTAGACGGGCGGTACTGATATAGGAATTCTTCCTTAAAATAGAACAGCCGCCTTATCCAAGGGCGGCTGTTTTCTCTACATCCTTAGGGCCCATGCTCAGTAAGCCGTAAGAACATAAGAGAGGAGGAGGGTCCGCAACCTTAAGGTTGCGTTTGTATAAGGAACCTTAACCCCATGGGTAAATAGCCTACCGAAAACTATTTGCCGGGGAAAAAGGGCCAAACGATAGGAATGACAATAATGGATACTACGAGGCAGACAAAAATCAATCCGCCGCCGGCTTTTACGTAGTCCATGAAGCGGTAGTGGCCCGGCCCTAAAACTAAGGTGTTGGGAGGGGTACCTACCGGAGAAGCAAAAGCGCAGGAAGAAGCAATCAAAATCGCCATCAGAACTGCTCGGGGAGACGCGCCTAACTGCGCGGCCAGAGCAATACCGACAGGGCAAAGTAGGGCCTTAGACGCAGTATTGGACATAAACTGTGTCAGAATAACGGCTAACACAAAGAGAACTGCGGTTACCACATAAGGAGACGGGTGGCCGCCTAGCATGTTGACCGTCCAGTTGGCGATAGCTGCGCCTGCACCGCTGGTATTCATTGCTTCTGCCACAGGGATCATACCGGCGAATAAGAAAATGGTGATCCAGTCGATCGAATCATAGGCTTGTTTTTCTGTTAAGCAACCGGTCAGTACAGCTAACAAAGCGCCGATTACAGACACGATATGCAGCGGAATCAGATCCAGACCCATGGTGATGATTACTGCTAATACGATAAGCCCGCAAATAATCTGACGGCTGGTTTTTACAGCGATTCCTTCGTTGCCTTCGGCTTCCAGTTCCAATTTGTCCGGATCGAAGTCTGTATCTTTAGGCAACAGGTATTTTCCGATGAACATCATGTATATGATACCTGCAAAAGTCAACGGGATACCGATATAGGCATATTCAAAGAAGCCAAACTGTAATTCCGGCATGCCGGCGGCTTTTAACGCAACGTTCGCCAAAATATTGGGCGGTGTTCCAATCAAAGTGATCGTTCCGCCTAAACCGGCAGCAAACGCTAACGGCATCAACTGGCGGGAAGGGGAGAGTTTCGCCGTGGCACAGACGCTCATCACCACTGGAATCAGACAGGCAGTGGTACCGGTATTGGAAAGCACGGCAGACATCAGTGCTGCGACTACCATAATGCCAATCATCAGGCTGTTTTCGCTTTGTCCGCATAACCGTACGACTTTCGCGCCTATTTTCTGTGCGACGCCGGTGTGAAACATGGATGCGCCGACAACAAACATACCGGCGAATAAAACGACGGTAGAATCAGCTAAGCCGAGAAAAATCTGTTTGGCAGGAACTAAGCCCAATACCCAACAAGCGATTGCGGCGGCCATGGATGTCACCGCTAAAGGAATTATTTCGGTAATGAATAAGATTGCTACAATCAGCAGCAATAATAAACATTTTGTAACAGGTGTCATATGCTGTATTGCCTCCAATTATTTTTTTGATTTTGCTGTTTCATCCTCCGCATGAACCGGATAGAGGTCCGGCAGTTCACGCAGGGTATGCATTTTCTTTGGATCAAGGAAAAACGGGTAATTGGCGGCATCCCCTAAAATACGATGATATCTGTGGGAGTCCAGACTCTGCAAAAATTTTTCCAGTCGCTGTTTTTCATGAGAAAAATCAACGCTTATATTTCTTTTTTTATTCATAGTCAATTCCGGTGCCAATTCCGTGTCCTCCTTGCTCGTGTAAATTATTGCAACTTTGGAATCGTTTCGTTTGGGTTACTATCAGTATAGGCTGTTCGGAGAAAAATTAAAAATATCGATTAGGCAATAAAAATATAACAAATTGGAATATTATCGATATAAAATACTATTTGGCATAAATTTGATTTAATGTGGTAAGCTATGTTAATATAAATACGAAAGATAAATATAAAATATGGAAATAATGATCAAACAAATAATACTGTAAGGGCTGTCCTGTGAAACCGTTTAAGACGTTCGGAGCAGAGGAGTGCTCATAATTTAAATCATAGTTAAGTTGCAAAAGGAAAGGCAGGAAACTATGGATCTGGAGAACTATCGTAATTTTTTAGCCGTAATTGAAACCGGCAGCCTTACCGGTGCGTCTGAATATGTACATGTGGCGCAGCCGGCGCTGAGCAAACAAATCCGCATGCTGGAAAACTTTTTTGGGGCGCGTTTACTGATTACCGAACGGGGCAGCCGAAAAGTAATTTTGACAGAAGCCGGACGCTTGCTCTACCAAAAAGCTAAATATATCTGTTCTCTGGAAGATTTAGCCAGGGAAGAAATTACCAGCGTGCAAAGAGGCGCGGCCGGAACCTTGCGGATCAGTGTAGCCAATTCCCGTTCCGCCCCTTTTATTCAACGTACGTTAAAAGCATTTTGTGCCCTGTATCCGGAAGTAAATTATGAGATTTTTGAAACCAGCTTTTACGAACAAAGTCAGCAATTATTAAATGGAATCACGGAAATCGGTGTTTTGAGTACCCCTATCGGGCAGCAGGATAATTTTGATGAACTCTTTCGCAGAGACGAATATCTGGCGGCGATTTACTGTCAAAAATCAAAGTGGCTGGAACAACCCAGAAGAAAAGGTCTGAATTTATCTGATTTACGTAATATCCCTTTATGCGTATCCACCGGCTGTCATGAGATTTTAAAAAAATGTTGTGACCGGATTGGTTTTGTGCCGCATATTTTAAGCATCAATTCTACACGTCATACTGCTTTGCAATGGGCCTTGGCGGATGTGGGCGTAGCCGTGGTTCCTATTGAGCCGGGCGAAGACATGGGAGATGAATACCAGATCAAGAAGATTCTTGATATCGACGCGGAACTTTATAAATCGGTGGTTAAAGTAAAAGGACGTCCTTTGTCACCGTTGGCATTGAAGTTCATTGAATTTTACAATGAGAACAGTAGCTCCCGGCGTTTGTGCGATATACGTCAATTGGAACGTGAGAGCAAAGCCTGAGCCGCGTCCGTAAAATAAGCTGGAGCATGCGAAAATCAGTACTGATGGTTATGTTAACTATCTTTCCGACCGGGGAAAGACAGGGGCGTTTGTAGCAATAATAAAAATGGTCACTGACTGTATTCTGCAGTCGGTGACCATTTTTTGTGTACAGTGTTGTTTCAGAAAAGCTAAAAACCAGATAGCTGGATCAAGTATGTCAATCCTGAAACTTTTGAATTTTTGAACTGGGAGTTTTCCCTTCCAATGCTTCGCGTTGAATCAAATCTTTGATTTCAAGCCGAACCAGACTTTTCAATAAAGCTAACTGTTCTTTTTCCCGCGAAGTGTTGAGTCCTTCAGGGGAAGATTTTAGAATGGCAGCTTCCAGTTCTTTTTCTTTTTGCAGCAGATAATCATACATATCGTATAATTGGTTTTCATCGTATACTTTTGTTCCGCTCATAGTTACGCCTCCTGAGATTATGATTCATCAAAATAAGGTGTGGTGTTAAAGGTTGGTGCCCAAACGAACCGATAACAAAATTGCGGTGCAATGCCAAACGAATGAATATCCCAAGTTGCTGCCCAAAGTAAAACGCAATCGTATTATAACGTATAAATTTTATTCAGGCAAGGGCGGAATATTTTGAAGAAAGGACGGACTGATATCAGTAAAAGGTGAAGAAAAACCAGTCGCAAAGCGGCTTTGGAACATCAAAACAGAATCGACGTATTCCAAAGGGATATATCTTTCATTCCCAATAGATATTATTCATTTCGCGAGTGTCGGGTTATAATGCAGGTGAAAAAGGAAATGATTCCTAAAAGAGATATCATAAAATAAAGTTGTAAAAACAAGGAGGAAACAAAATGAACGCAGTTATGATGAGAACCGGTTATTTGGCAGTTCCTGATTATTTCAGAGCAGAAACGGCAAAAAGTGGAGAAGGCTTTATTGAAAGGCTGACACGCCGTCGCCTTGGCCAGTGCAATCACTACATGATGTTGACAAAACATAAAATGGATTGCCCTAAACAGTATCAGGGCGTACTGTTTTCTTTCGAGAAATAACAGATCCCCATTCACAGGCAGGGCATTCTCCTCATAATTACCCTGCCTCATTCACTTAAGGACGTCGTGGCGCTGATGACTGCATTTCCAACCAAATAGTCTCGTTTGGTGGAAATAAAGCACATTAGTCCCGGCGTCTTTTTTATTTATTGTTCAGGGGCGTTATACTTTGTTGCGTTGCGCTGAACACTTCATTCGGCACATTCGTTTAAGGGGTCTTCGTTTTTATCGATTAACGTGAACATATCCGTGGTTTCTCGATTATAGGGGAGTCGGGATTTCACTTTTTTTTGCTCCTGCAAAAGCTTTTCTGCTGTCAGAGGCATGGTTTCCATCCTCTTTAATTTTGTGTAAATAGAAGGGCGGCAGGCGCGCCAAACCTCCATAATATTATGCAGGATCTGGGCGCTGGGAATTTCATAGGTTTCGCGTCCTCTTAAGACCTGACGGATATCCGCTTTGCGTTCTTCTGACTCTTCTTCCGTTAACCCGGGGATAACACGGTCCAACTCTTTTTCTAAAGGGTTGTTTAAGTAATCTTCAATCATAATATGCAGTTCATTTTGATAGGTAATTCTGCGTTCTTCCATAAGCTCCTCCTCTGCGCAAACAGCGCGCTTCCATATTTAAATAAATTCCCGGATGCAGAAATTATGAGGGGGTGGCAAGTATCTTTATATTACAACACCTGCCCCTATATTCTTATTGCTTCGCTATTATTATTTTAGCATTAATAATAGACAATATCAATAAGAATGCTATGCTGAATTTAGTAGGCAAGTTTTAAATCGATTTGGTAAGTTGCAACTCGAAGCGAAAGAGTTTTTACGTTGCGTTTCCTGACAGGATGTGCTACAATGCATCTACACAATCAATCTGCGAAGGCGGTGTTGTTTTCAAAACCGCAGGCAGCACAGTCTGAACGTCGGGAGCGAAACCGGGTGCAGATTGTATGCTGCTTCCTTTCCTGCTGTTGGCAGGGCCTTTAAGGGGGTGTAAAGGCTTCGACGGGTATAGGTGCTGTATGATAAGCGAGCCGTGGTTCCATCTGCACGTTAATCGGTGGCCGTTTAAATTTAAACGCAGATAATGATTTAGCACTGGCTGCCTAAGGGCAACCCGTTCTGCCAATCCGGCTCCCGCAGGAGCGGTAAGAACGTCATTTAGCGGGATCGTCTGTGAGCGAGTTTCGTAGTTCCGGGCTAAATTTTACGAAATAGCAACGGCAAAGTGGGTCGGCACACGTTGTCAAAGCGAAATTTAATATGCTGGCTGCGCTCGGAGAAAGTTGTATGGCAATATGTTCGGACGAGGGTTCGACTCCCTCCACCTCCACCATTTTTTAATGATTCACACTTTTCAACATAATAGTGGAAGAGCTTTCAACTGCGCTGCATTAAGTTGCCGGGGCAGTTTCTTTTTGCTTAGGCGACTCTTTCATGGTCTGGCAGAAATCAATCTATATACAACTTAATTTTACAATCGGGAAAAGCGCTTTTGGACAGCAAAAATATAATTTGGGTAATAAGTGCAGTACGGCTGAATTTTCTGGAATACGTAAAGAAAAGGATAAAAGAAGTTTTAAGATTGGAAAATGACTAAAAAATGATATAATAAATATAATATGTATTACAGAAAATAGGACAGGCGGTTCAGAAAAAATTGACATGAAATTAGTTGACATATCTTGCCCGCATTGCGGTGGCGCTATGACAATAACAGATAATGTTAGAACCGTGCATTGCAAATATTGCGAGCATGATTTTCTTATTGATGATGAAACAATGCAAGTGAATCATCGAATTAGCAATGCAGAACAGGCCGGTTACTTGTTTGAAGGAGGCCGGTGGCGTTTTAAGCGGGAAAAACAGGAGTGGGAAGCCAGGATGGAAGAGGTAAATTGTCCTCTTTGCGGTTTCTTTTTTTATGCAGATTCTGATAAAAGATTTGGTTATTGCCCTGATTGCAAAAAGGAAGTGAATATCCCGCAAGCCATGCTGTTTTGCAAAGGTCTTTATTATGAGAAAAGGGGAGATTTTGAATCTGCTGTCCACTGGTACGATAAAGCGTTACAGCTTGATCCCGATACTAAATTGATTTTGGCGGCAAGAAATCGAGTAAAAAAAGATATACCGTGGATTCGTGCTATTGCCGGAATTGGTATTTTGGCTCTAGTTGCAGTTTTTATAAAGTTTACACCAGCAGCAGTAAGTGCTATTTTTATTTCGATTCTACTGATTTCTGCACTTTTATTATGCGTATTTGATAATAATGAAAAAGCAAGTGATGAAGCAACAAAATCAGAATCTGCAAATTCCCCTACTTCGTCACACAGTTCTGATGATATGGAACTTGAGAGTGAAGGCATAGACCTTGAATCTGAGTTTGCCACTCCGTCTATTATTCCTACACCCGAGGTCTGCCAAAGTAAACTGTTAGAGATAGATTGGCTGCTGACCAGATATGAAGGAGATGATACTATGACTGCTTATCTGCGTGACAAGCAGGCTGATTGGGAACAGCTTTTGTTTGAAGCGCAGACGGAAGAAGACGATATGTGACGATGACATTAAGCAGAGATTTCAACTAACTTTGCAGCAATAAGCGCTATAGTCTTTATAGTTGCACATTATAAATTATTGGGGAGAAAAATTGGATATGAAGTTAATTAGTATTACATGCCCTGATTGTGGAGCACATTTACAAGCAACAGCCAATGTAAAAGTACTGACCTGCGATTATTGCAATACTGATTTTATGATTGACGATGAGTTGAAACACTTTTGCTTGCAAGATGCAGAGCAGGTAGGCTATGAATTTGAAAAGGGTCGACAGCGCGCACTAAAAGAACTGCGCGCTGATGAGTTAATGATGAAAAAGCTGGGACCATTAGTTTAAACTTTTTTTATTTCAGTGGACAGTAGGAAAATACTTCATAATCCGTTATATCGCGCATTTAAAACCAAAAGTTTTACAGACAAGATAATCACCCTTCCTTTTTACTTAATGGATATTTTAGCCGATGGCGCGTCATTGACACTACGGGAAATTCTCCGGAGCTTAGATCGCTATGGAGCATATTTTTTTGATAATATGGTATAATACAAAACACCGGATATAAAAGACGATTTTTAGTATAATCATAAAAGGAGACTTGCATGCTTGCTTCAAAAACGATTACGAAAACAGTGACGCAGGAAATGCTGGCAGTACATGTTGGCAGTGGTACCTTAAATGTGTTGGGAACACCGGTGCTGGCTTCTTTATATGAAAACGCCGCGGTGCAATTGGCGGCAGAATACTGTGATGGTAATACGACTACTACAGTGGGAACCTCTTTGTCTCTGACTCATGACGCACCTACACCATTGGGGATGGAATTCAGTGTTACTGCGACTTTGCTTAAGCAGGAAGGCCGAATATTTACTTTTGCGTTGGAAGCACGGGATGCGGTTGGGGTGATATCTACAGGCACGCATACCCGTGTGGCGGTATTTAGCGAACGTTTTCAGGAAAAGGCGGACGCAAGAGGAAAATAAAACGCTGTAATACTGGAACTGGACAGATTTTGACTTAATATCCGGCTTGTATGCAATATCTTGAACAGATTTTTCATCCACTTAAAATCAACACCCTCCTTACCATGATTTAGTGAGGAGGGTGTTGTTGCACACATTTTTAAATTTTATCTCTGTAGCCTATTTATCTTCGTGGTTTATTTTCGTGATACTGCTGCTTCGTCTTAGTTTAACTCCTGTTATTTAGCGAATTGAGCCAGTTCTTCTGGGATTTTGATGCCTAATTTTTCTGCATGTCCTTTGTTAATGATGCTGGTAAAGTCTTTTTGGAACTGGATTGGCATATCCTGTGGTTTGGATTTTCCTGCGAGGATATCGGCCGCCATTTCGCCGCTGAGTACACCTAATTTATAGTATTCAATGTTGATGCTGGCTGTGGCGCCGGATTTTAACAGGCTGGCTTCGGCCGCGACCACGGGGATTTTAGCCTCATCGGTAATGGCCACCAAAGCCGGTGTGGCAGAGACGATGATATTATCGGTCGGCACATAAATAAAGTTTACGCCACGACTGATCAAACCACGGGCGATTTCCTGAATATCATTGACTGTATTGACACTGCCTTCTTCGTAAGCGATGCCAAGTTTTTTCAAATGCTCTTTGGCGATGTTGATCTGCACATGGGAATTCATTTCGCTGGACGTGTACATCAAGCCCACTTTTTTAGTGCCGGGAAGCAGTTTAAGCCCCAGATCCAGTTGCGCGGCTACAGGAGCCATATCGCTGACACCGGTTACGTTGCCGCCGGGGTGTTTATCGGATTTTACCAGTTTGGCTGTTTCAAAACTGGTAATCGCATTGCCGACGATGGGAATCGTCTTGGTTGCGTTCGCCAGCGTCTGGGCTGCCGGTGTAGAGATACCGCAGCATAAATCTACGTTATTATTTACAAAGCGTTGGGCGATAGTTTGCAGGTTGGATTGATCTGCCTGTGCGTTCTGGATGTCAAACTTAATGTTTTTTCCTTCGACAAAGCCTTTGTTTTTTAATCCGTCGATGAAACCTTTGCGGGAATCATCCAAAGCCTGATGTTCTACCAATTGTACAATGCCGACTGTATAGGTTTTGCCTTCCGCATTTTTCTCCCCGCTTTTTTTTGCATCACTGCCGCAACCGGCCAGGGCACCGGTCAGCAAAGTTAATACCATACTGCAAATGACTAATTTCTTCTTTTGAAAAAACATGGATCGCACCTTTCTTTCTGTCTGATTTTGTAGTCATATCGGTGTAAAGATAAAGCCTTATTAATTAAATATACCTAATAATAGAAGTAAGGTCAACCAAAAAAGCAAAATGCGGTGTACGACTGCAGACAATGTAATTTGAGTAGAGGTTCTGGTAGAGGAACAGAATATGATATAATAATAAAATAAAGGTTTTGGCAGGCTCAAAACAAAAGTGAAGGCGGAGGATATATAATAGCGCAGGGGACATATAATTAGGTAAAATAGTACCGTAAATCTGTATCCGGTGTAGAAACCGGTTTTGAAGAGGAGGAAGACCATGAATCTGTATATCTGGCGGCATAATAAGACGTATCACAGCCACAGCATGATCAATGAACCTTGTGTGCTGAACGAATTTTATCTGGATGCGATAGCTATAGTTGCGGCAGAAACCGTAGATGAAGCGCTGGATTTGTTAGCTGCACGCCAGGAAGGATGGCGGGTTGAAGACCTTCGCCAACTGGAGCCTGCGGTGGTGCCCCTGGAAGGCTCGAAAGTGGTATACACGCATGTTCGGGGCTCCATCGATCATTTATAATAAAGCATTCGGAAACGAAAAATAAAAAGGAATAACGAAGTACCGGAAAGGGAAAAAATAGTTATGAAAAAATTAATTATGATGATGTTTGACGGCTGTCCTTATTGCGCTAAAGCTAGAAAATGGGTGTCGGAATTAAAAAAAGAAAATCCTGCTTACGTCCCGGTTCTCGTAGAAGAAGTGGATGAAAATCTGCATCCGGAATATGCGGGAGCCAGGAAATTGAATTATTATTATGTACCAACGTTCTATTTGTGCGATGCAGAAGGGGAGCCTGCGCAAAAATTGTTTGAAGGTGCGCCGCAAAAAGATGATATTCGCAAAGTCCTGGAAGCAGCTGTGACAGGTTGAGCTAAAAGTCGGGAGTATCACGTAGCGCTTACACTATATTGACAGGGAAAATTTGTTTGAAACAGGAGCTATTGCAGAGGTAAAATGGAAAAGGATACCAGAAAACAACCGGTAAAGGGTGCTGCTGCACCGAAACATTGGTCCGTGGAAAGAGATAAAAAAGAAGCAAAGGTATTTAGCGATACGTTATCTGAGCAATGGAGCGCAGACAAGGTGCGTGAAGCGGAGAGCCCGCTGGAAAAAACACGTCGTTTTTTGGGCCGACATATCAATCCGCTGTTCATTGCAGTAAATAAACTGTCCAGTCTGGTACGATGTATTTTGGGGAAAGAAGAGGCGGACATTATCCCGGATTTTGCCGATTTTGGTGATATTATTTCTGTAGAGAGGGTGGGTTTCTCACACTATGCTGTATATGTGGGAAATAACCAGGTCATTCATTATGATATGGACCCCGGAGATAATTACAAAATTTGTGTCCATCAGGCTTCCATGCAAGAATTTTTAAATGGCAGTGATGTGTATACTATTTGTGAATTCCCCCGTATTTACGGGCGTCCTACAGAGGAGGTCCAGTTCAGTGATTTTTCTCTTTTGTTTAAGGACAGAGAAAAAGCACGAATTATGTGGGATACGCTGAAAGGAACCAACTATCGGTTATATACGCCTGCCGAAACTGTGTTGCGGGCCCGGGAACGTATTGGCGAGACCGAATATAACTTGTTCACCAACAATTGTGAGCATTTTGCAATTTGGTGTAAAACCGGTCTTTCGGAATCCGCCCAGATTGAAATTGTTCTGACGGCGCTGTATGAAACGGCCCGCAATATCAGGGAATCGCTGCGGGAAGGGTTAGAAGCGGCAGATGACCTGGCTGCGGATATGGCGGAAAATCTGAAACGTAAAATGGAAGAGCGTAAACGAGGTAAATGATGAAATTTGCGGATGTAAAAGTAGGAATACCTTATCCGGAGAAAAAATTTTTAGTTACGGAAGAAGCAGTGCGGACGTATTTAGCCGCAATAGAAGATGCCAATCCTCTATATATAGAGCAAAAATTGGTGCCGCCTGCCTTTGCTGCCGTTTTTACACGTTGGGAAGCGTTGAGCGGCGAAAAACTGGAAGAAGGTACGATCCATGCCCGTCAGGGATTTCACTATTTAAAACCGATCCATTGGGGAGAAACCCTGACATTGCGGGGGCAGGTAAAGGAAAAAAAGGAAAAGAGAGGCCTTTATTTTGTGACACAGCAAATCGAGGTGTTTGACGAATCAGGAGAGTTGGCGGTGGTTAGCGAGATTACGATTATTTTGCCTGCGTAAAGGGCAGATTTGCTTATTTGTATGATAACAGGTAGAGGGAAAAAGTATGCAAACACTGGAAAAAGGTCAGGTATTTACTCTAAAAGAGAAAAATGTGACACAGAATATAATCAATTGCTATGCAGATGCGGCCAGCGACCATAATCCGCTGCATGTTGACGTAGAATTTGCTGAGAAAACGCGCTATGGCGGTACTATTGCGCATGGTATGCTGAGTCTGGCTTTTGTGCAAACCTTATTGGCGGAAGTTTTTGCTGAACACTGGTTGAAAAGTGGTGCGTTAGATGTAAACTTTATGCTTCCGGTACGCCCCGGCGATACGATCACAGCAGAGGCTAAGATCGTCAAAATCACGCCGCAGGGAGCAAACCGGGAAGTGCAGATGCACGTGATTTGTCTGAATCAGCGCCGGGAAAAAGTTATTATGGGGAAGGCGCGAGTGGTTGTGTAAACGAATCTAAAATGTGGCTGTTCGCATGAAATGAGCGCCTGTGAAGTTGTTTTGATCGATCAGTATTTGGGGGTAGGGCATGAGCATTCGGTTTTCTGTTATGAAGTGGCTGGTGCAACTTTTGGGCACCAAGCGACTGACGTCGTTGCCCCCGGAGAAGATGCTACGCCGGATTCGTCATGCGAATCAGCGGAATCATTTTTTTGTGCCACAGGATGAGGAGTTTTTATATCGGGATGAAGTCATCTCTCTGACCGGGATAGATGGCGCGGAAGGATTTGCAGATCAGGAACAAAAGGCCTCTTTTCACTGTCTGACGATTTGTCATAAAGAACAGGCGGAGAACGCTCCCAAAAAGCGTGGCATACTCTGTGTTTACGGTGGGGGAATGCTTTTATCGCCGCCACGTTTGTTTGTGGGCTTTGCTAAAGATATGGCCAAAAAGACCGGTCTGGATGTATGGTTCCCTTATTATCCTCTGTGTGATAGCTACACGATCCGCGACAGCGTCCGGATGGTATATAAGGTGTATGAGTCCATGTGCAGAGAATATGAGGAAGTTTGTTGGTATGGATATTCCTCCGGCGGAGCCTTGCTTTTGTTATTAGGAGCTTATCTGAATGAGATCAAATCACCTTTGTTGGTCCGCGCCCGGAAATTGATCCTTATTTCACCCGGCGGCGTCCCTGTGAATGAGAAGGAATGGCAGGATATGCAAGACCGGGATGAGTTGGATGTCATGCTTTCCGCCCGTTATATGCAAACGATTCAACCCTTGTTAAAGCATGGTTGCCAGAACATTCCGACCTGGATGCAGACTTGTGAACAGGCAGATCTTCGGGGCTTGCCGGAGACCTGGATTTATTATGGTACTCATGAAGTACTTTTTGCCAAGGCAAAATTTTATGATGACTTACTAACGCAGGCGGAAGTGCTACACCACATGAAAATAGCACCTAAGATGCCGCATTGTTATTGTACTACCGTTTTTTTCCCGGAAGCACAGGCGGATTACGATGAAACGATGCGGATCCTGACAGAAGACTGAGTGCAGTATTAAAAGCGCGCTTATGTGCATGTGACAGAGAAGGAGGCTATGGAGCGATGTTCAAAATGAGAAAAGTCGTTATTGTAGGTGCAGGACATGTGGGTTCCCATGTGGCGTTGAACCTGGTTCAATCCGGCGAAGCGGATGATATTGTCTTAATTGATATTCTTAGGGAAAAAGCGGCAGGGCAGGCGCTGGATCTGGACGATGCGATTTCTGCCTCCCTGTGCCATAAGGATGCAACGGTGCGAGCCGGGTCCTACGAAGAGCTGAACGATGCAGACATATTGGTGATTGCCTTTGGACGGGAGATTTACAAGGGGGAAACCAGGCTGGATATGTTTGACGATACGATCCGTATGGCGAATGAAGTGCTCACGCATTTAAAAAAAGTGGACTTTAAAGGCATCATGCTCAGTATTTCAAATCCTGCGGACATTATTTGTGAATATATCCGGCGGAAAATGCACTGGCAACCGCGACGTTGTATTTGTACAGGTACCAGCCTGGAAACCTGTCGGCTTTTGCGGATTTTATCCGAATTGACCGGCTATAAACGCAGCTCCATTCAAGGATTTTGTATGGGCGAACATGGAAATTCCAGCTTTGTGGTCTGGTCGCATGTGATGATTCAGGGGATTCCCTTTGTGGAATTACGGAAAACAAAAGCGGCCTGGCGCAAAATATCGTTGACCGATCTTCAGGACCAAGTACGTCAGGCAGGCTATCTTGTAGCTGACGGAAAAGGCTGTACGGAATTTGGTATAGCCAACGCGGCCGGTATGCTGATTTCTGCTATTTTTCATGATCAGAAACTGGTATGGCCCTGTTCCACTGCTTTGGAAGGTAAGTATGGGCAACAGGGCGTAGCGTGCGGTGTACCGTGTGTGATTGGTAAAAAAGGGGTAGAACAGATTTTAGAGATAAATCTCTTGCCGGAAGAACGGGTCGCGCTGGAGAAATCCTGTGAAATTATACGAAGTTTTTTAGACCGTGCGGAACAGGTAAAATAAATAATAAGAAAAATGAAGTCAAACGCATAACAAAACCCCGGAAGCGCGTATTCAGTGCGTTCCCGGGGTGATTTTTTCTGGTACTCGGACAGGGGCTCGAACCCTGGACCTCTGCCATGTGAGGGCTAATGAAATATAGCATTGAGCCGCTTGCCCTCTATGTTCTCACTATTTTTTGTCACGCTTTTTGTCCTGTTTTGATATTTTTCGATGAGGTGCTGATTATAGCCTGGTATTGCGTGGCCATACATGTTTAAGGTGGTCGTAGCATCTGCGTGACCAAGGATTCTGGAAACTTCTAAAATAGGCACTCCACGGGCTAAAGCTGCGGTAGCAAAAGTGTGCCGGAATGTGTGGATCGTTTTATTGTCTACGCCAGCAGCCCGGCAAATCTTTACCCATTCACGGCGAATATTATTATAATTTAACGCGGTGCCTTCCTTTGACTGAAACAGTAGACCGGAAAGCCTTGTGATGTTTCCATTGATCCGCAGCGCTTTCAACCTGCTCAGCATATTGTCAAATACAATAGGGATATAACGATCGCCTGCTTTGGTTTTAGGGGTGTTAAACTTTTGTCCTGTGCGTCCTATTTTTGTTCGGCAGATATGTATTTCCCGTTTCTCAAAATCAATATCTTCAATCTGTAGCGCCAAAAGTTCGCCGACTCGGCAACCAGAAACAAGGGCCATATAGAAAAATATATAATATCGATGCCATGCCAGATTTTGTTTCATCACACGAAAGAGCCGAAGCAGCTCCGCAAAAGAGAAAACGGTAACTTTTTTACTCTGTACCTTGATCGGCTCCACCGCATCCATTGGGTTATGCTTAATTTTTTTTAGCTGGAAGGCTTTTTTGAATGCGCCGGCTAATAGCTTATGGATTTTGTATATTGTTGCACTGGCCAGAGTCGGCCTATAAAAATTGTATAATTCCTGGATTTGTTCTGAGGTGATTTGATCCAACGGATATTGATAAATTGGTTCTAATTTCCGCGCTGTGTACTTCATCCGTTCAAAGGTCTGCTCTCGTATCTTTGGCTTTTGAAAGTTTGTCATGTAATAGATGATCCACTCACCCAAAGATATGTTTGCTGGGGCGTAAAGCTCTCCGGATTCTTTTTCCCTGCGGATTTTGCGCTTCAACGCGTTTGCTTCACGCTCTCCCTGTTTTGTGTGTGGAAAACGCTTGCGTACTTCTTTGCCGGTGTTATCATAATACCGATAAGTATAGTAACAATATTTTCCCCGTTTTTCTTCAAAAACACTTCCATCACCGTACATAGCGTACCTCCTGTTAAAACTAATTGATAGAGGAGGCCGGCCATGCTATAATAGACATGACAAAGCCTTCTTCCCTCATTCGCGTGTTGGGTGGAATTTGTCGACTGGACCGTTCGGAGTTGCCGCTCCGGGCGGTCTTTTTTATTTGCCGCTATTTAAGAACGTCATTCTTTTTTCCCTTTTACTATGCTGATATACCGTTTCAATTCTTCTATTTCGTAATTGGCAATCAGGCACGCCATTGCTTCCGGGTTCTTATCATTCGCGCGATAAGAATCAAAACAATCGTAATACGCAGAACGATCGCGGAATTTAATATCAATCGGGAGCAGGCCATGTTTCACCAGCTCCAGTTCCATAAGCAGACGGCCGGTGCGACCGTTTCCGTCAATGAACGGATGAATCGTTTCAAATTCCAGATGCATCCGAGCAATAGCTTCGATAATGTGTTGGTTCCTTTGCCAAGCAGCGTAATTTTCTATCAGCTGTTCCATGGCAACGGGAACCATATATGGTTGAGGCGGAGTGTGCTCGGCGCCCATGATCCGGACAGGCACGCTACGGTAGCGGCCTTTATTTTCCGCGTCACGCATGAGCACAAGGGAGTGAATATTTTTGATCACAGATTCTGTCAGAGGTGTATCCGTTTGTGCAAGGTCAAGAATGTAGTAAAATGCATCCCGGTAACCGATCACATCCAGATGGTCACGCAGCGGTTTGGTGGCAATGGTAATACCTTCCTGTAAGATCAGGGCAGTTTCGCGCAAGGTGAGGGTGTTGCCCTCAATAGCGTTGGAGTTGTAGGTAGTCTCAATGATGAACTCCCCACGGAGACGTTTTAGCTCTGCTTCATTCAGCGGGCGCAAGGATTTCAAAGTTGTTGCCAGCTGGTCTATGGTATTGAACAATGTATTCATAATAAAATCCTTTCGCAAGGTAAACTGGTCGAATTCGATCAGTATGAACATATTTTTTGCAATTAATTTTTAAAAAAACAAAACAGAGCTTTTACGATGGCAAAAGCTCTGTAAACAAAATTCAGGCGCTTGTCCGAAGACGCGCGCCCTATAAAACCAATGGTTTTGCTTGTACTAAAATTATAAAGAATTACAGGGCATTTGTCAATAATTTTTCTCAATAGCATAGAAAAGTTTAGCAATAAACTTGTAGGTTGTCACCAATGGACAAAAGCTTTTTTTGACCATTGCATAATAACCTCCTTAAACCTACAAGCTTCTCCGCACTTCAACTACTTTGCCGATAATCCGGACGGTCTTTTTCTATTTACCGAAATATCTGGATAAGGTTTGTGTGTTTGGTATCCAACATACCGGAGTCTAAACAGCAAACTGATTCTATAAAAGTCTGGGGAAGAGCAAGGACGCTTTTAAAAGATTCGGCAGTATACACATTTTTATCCAATAAAATCTGTATGGCTTGCCGCATTAAAACAGATTTATCCGGGGCAATGCTATCATCTAGTGGTTCAACTTTGCGCCATCTTCTCCTGCTGATTTGCTTATTTAAATACAAGGCATAGTCTTCATCAATTAAATGTAGCTTTTTGCATCGCATTAGTAAGCCGGCAACAGAAATCTTCCATCTGGGTTTTAAAGAAAGAAGTCCTTGTAAACTAAGTGAAAACACTTCATTGAGAAAGCTGATGCCAGGCAATAGGAAAGCACTTGCAAAATTTTTAGCTTCGGATTCAATCCTCTTAAAATCTTGGTTTAAATCTTCTGCTCCATGGAAAAACAAATGGCATAACTCATGAGCTAAACTCATACGTAGTCGAAATGCGTTGTTGTTGTGGCTAACAAAAATATAGGGACGATTTTCGGACCAGAAAGAAAATCCATCAATATCATTGGGTAAATCTAAAAAACCAATGATAACTCCTCGTTTTTCCAACTCATAGGTCAGGTTTTCAATAGGACCATAACCAAGCCCCCATTTTTTACGAATCCAGCGTGACATTACTTCTACATCTAATGATTCTTTTCCGATAGAGAAAGATTTTTTGATATCCCAAAAAAGAGGGTCTACTTGAGGAAATGCAACAGACTTTTGTAATTCCTTCACGATTTCTGTAATAAACAATTTTGCTTGAATAAAGGAGACATCTCTTTTCACCTTTGTAGCTCTAGTTAATTTGCGATAATAAACAGGGCTATCTAAGGTTAACTCAGTATCGGGTTTAAAATAAAAGTCATAAGGCAGGTTATAAAGTGTATATAGTTTCTCGAAAACTTCAAAACTGGGAATAGACCGACAATTTTCATATAATGATATCGCCTGAGGGCTTACTCCGACAAGAGGCCCCACCGCAATAGAAGTGAGACCAGCCAGTTTTCGGGCTTCTAAGAGGCGGATTCCATTAACTGTATTGGTGTTATTATTTAGTTTCCTTTTCATCATGTGTAGCACCATCCTTGAGCAGGGTTACTAAAACTTCCTCCGCTTGCTTTGCGTTTACTATTTGAATCTTGGGAGAGGAGATGTCAAAATTTCGACGGTATGCCCAGCCATTTATACAGGGAACGCCGTAGCTGGCGAACATAAGAGAATTTTTTTGATAATCGCCATAATTAACCAAAAAACTATTTATTGGTTCAAAACTAAAGGGAGTAGGATTGAATAAATCTATTTCTGTATCATGACGATAATATACCTTTAACGGTTTTTCTTGTGGTAATGCTGCCCGGACAAAGTAAATGATTTTTCCATTTCTTAATAATTCTATGTGATGACAATTCTTAGCTTTATTTAAAGAAAAACGATAATCAAAGGGTACATTGCCGGTTTTTGCAGCGGTCACAATAGAAGCTGATATAGCATAGCGTAAGATATCTGCAGAAATATCCTTAGCCACAGGAGTGAGAGACCATTCAGGACCTCTCATTAAAAGATTGTTACGAAGCTCATAGGCATCGTTCAATAGAAGGACGATAGCGTTTTGTACCGATTTTGTAAAAACCTTATTGGTTTCTTCTTTGCAGTATTGCTCAAATTCTGTAATCATTTGGACACCTCCGCTTGTTATATATGTTATACAAGTATTATATACTTTTTTGGTAAAAAAACAAGTATAACAAGAATTTACGTGAAAAAAACAAGCGAATAACATCTTTGTTTTAAATCTGTGCAAAATTTGCACATACTGAATCTCTCTTCAATTCTTTTTCTTTAAAAAAACTAAGAATTTAAAGGTATGATAACTTAACATTGCAAAAATTGCTGATTTTGGGAAGATGACGGCTTTCAACCCGTGACGATTCGTCACAGGCTCACAAAATTCCCCACGCGGGGGATTCTCACTCTTTCTTTTCCTGCAAAGACTTCACATCTGTTTCCAATTCCTGTAGATCCTGTTTATCGGCAAGAGTCGCTTCATATCTCTTGCGTCGTTTTTCAAAGGTCTCATATTCTTTGGAAACAATTTCTTTCATGGCAGCATTGGAATATTGACCATGCGAACGGAGCAGGGGAACCTCATGATCCATCAGAATTTTATTGGCAGTGCTGCGCCAGTAATCCAGTGTCAATGTTTTACGAAGCTTCACACGGAGTTCGGCGCTTTCAAGGAAAATAGATACCAGCCGATTCAGAGAATCAATTTCATCATTCGATAAATAATTCTTTGCAATATAGATGTCCTGCTTCCGGACCCGGGTTCCCTGCCACGCAGTGAGGGCCATATTGGGCTTCGCGGCATCGGCGCGGGAAATGATAAGATCAGCAGCCATCTTACCGGTTACGGCATAGATCAGTTTGTTCTGGGTTTCCGCAAAGAAATGCTGTGTATCTTCTTCCGTGCTGACATAATCTGCCGACAGAGCGAACAGGTCGCGCAGTTTCTGATAGAATCGTTTTTCGCTGGCACGGATGTCACGGATCTGCTCCAGTAATTCATCAAAATAGTCCGGGCGCCCATCGGGATTTTTCAACCGGTCGCTATCCAGCAGATAGCCTTTTAGTAAAAACTCTTTTAATGTAGAATTTGCCCACTTGCGGAACTGAGTGCCACGAGGAGAGCGGACACGGAAACCAACTGCAAGGATGACCTCCAAACTATAAAATACGACAGGTCTATCAGAATTTGCAATTTGCATAAAACGCAAATTGCTTTTTTTATCTACTTCATTTTCATCAAAGATATTGGTAACGTGCCTTGAAATAGTAGAAATGTTTTTATTAAACAGTTCGGCCATTTGTGCTTGGGTAAGCCAAACCGTATTATTTTCAGCGTAAAGCTTTACACTGGCTTTCCCATCTTCTGTGTTATACAGAATGATATTTTCCATGATCTTTCTCCTTACCCCCTCGAATTCGAGGGGGTTAATTGGTGAAGAGGATACTATTTCCAAATCATATTATACCTACCAACTTTTTCACACTTGATTATTTTAAACTGACGCCATACATAGAAATACCACTTGGCATCCACATAGATAGCTTTTCTTGCTTCAGGTTCCTGTCCCATAGATTCTAAGATGGGCTCAATTCTGGACGAGAAATCCTTCGCTAAATCCACCTGCTTTTGAGGATCTTCCGTGATACATTCGGAAATAAAGGACGTAGATACATTTTGTAATTTCCGAATATATTTACCTTTTTCTCTTACTTCTGGATAGTGAATTAATGAGACACGATTTAAATCTGTATAGATTGTATCTTCTAATTCAGCCTCGGGTATTTTAGATAAAACGTCTAAAATATAATCCAAGGCAGGGATTTCAAATTCATGAATTTTTTTGTCCCCAATTTCAACAGAGGCTAAGTAGACTTTATAAAATCTATCCCACGAACGCTCGGCAATTCTAAGACCCTCGGGGACGCCTGCCCCTGCATCATGTAATTTAGGAAGAGTTGTAAAATAGGCACTGTACAGACCCTCATGTATCATTTTCTGGTGGCAAATAGGGCAAGGAAAGGTGTCTGGAATAGGAGCGAATATATATCTTAGCCGTTCAACCCGCATTTCGCACTTTTTGTTTTTACAATGGAAAAGTCCGTGGGTATCTTGACTATTATCGGTATAAATCCATCCTTCAGGTAACTTGGGTCTGTACGGATCGTTAATAGTAGAGGGCCAAGCTTTTCTTTCCATAAGACCATGCTCAGTTAAATCAAAATCATTAGGAAGTTTAGCGCTATCGCTAGCACTCCTAAATGGATCTTTTAGTTTTGAAAAAATTGACATGGCTACTGTTCTCCTTGCTACTTATATATTTGTGATAATTCTTGTTTATAAGCTTCTCCGTACCTCAACTACCTTGCCGATGATTTTTGCCGGTAAACTTTTAACTTCACACATCCTGCCTCAACTACCCTGCGGGTTAGTCTTTTTTTTGATTAATTTCTTTATCTCTTTGTCAAAATCAGAACTGATATGCTGAGTCCTGTTAAACTCTGTGTATTCGGCAATCGCTTTGGCGTCAGCCGCTTTTTTGGAAATGCGTCCGGAACCTTTTAAAATTTCGTATCTGCGAAAAGAGAGAAATTCATTGACACTGGATGCAAATTCTTCCATCGTAAATACTACTTCCCGCTCAATCAGATCCTCAATATAATCAAAATATCCAGATACAGAGCTTTCCAGTCGTCGTATTTGTTTCTCGTCCAAGTAATTCTTTGCGATAGTTACATCGGACTTCAAAATACGACCATCCGGTGAATTTTTCCAGGTGGTCAGTCCCATATGGTCTTTACTCCGATCCGACCGATTGTAAATAATTTCGGCAGCGGTTTGTCCGGTAATCGCATAGTGGAATTTATTTTGTACCATAGCATAAAACTGATGTGTAATTTCGGAATCCTTGTCATAGTCTATGCTGCATTCGGCAAAAATATCTGTAATCTGTTGCCAGATCCGCCGTTCACTGGCCCGTATGGAACGTACTCTTTCCAGTAATTCACGGAAGTAATCTTTACCAAATGCTGTACGGGCCTGTTTTAATCTGTCATCATCCATGGCAAAGCCTTTGATGATATATTCTTTTAGGATGTCTGTGGCCCATATGCGGAACTGAGTAGCACGGCGGGAGTTAACGCGGTAGCCTACGGAAATAATGGCGTCGAGATTATAGAATAATAGTTCCCGCTCAACCTGCCGGGTACCTTCTTGTTGAACTACTCGAATTTTTCGAGTAGTTGCTTCTTCTTCTAATTCGTGCGTCTTGAATATTTCTTTTAAATGATAGTTGATAGTATGACTTTCGACTTGGAAAAGTTCTCCCATAGCCTTTTGTGTAAGCCAGATTGTTTCATTTTGAATAAAGGCATTTACTGAAATATCTTCATCTGCTGCGCGATAGATTAAAAATTTAAATTGCGTTGTATCCATATTACTGCTCCTATACTGTCAGATATCCTCCAGCAAATTACCGTTATAAGCTTCTCCGTACTTCAACTACCTTGCCAATAATCTGTACAGGCAATTCCTCAATTTGTTTCTGATTGTAAAAGTGAGGAGAGTAGACAGCTACATTCTTACCGATTAACATAAGGCCATCCTCATGGATCTTGATTTCCTTGACCGTTGCTTCGTCGCCGTTGACTAACACAATCGCAATTTCCCCGGTTTCGACTTCCGCCTGCTTCCGGACAATCACTATATCGCCTTCTATGATAAACGGCTCCATGGACTTGCCGCGCACCCGCAGAGCGAAGTATTCGCCTTTCCGTGCCATCGCAGGGGTAATTTCTTCGTACCCTTCGATGTCTTCGATCGCTTCCAACGGTATGCCGGCCACGACTCGACCCAAAATCGGGATACGGATACCTTTGATGTGCGGAATGGGGTCAGGACTGTTGATAGATATTAATTGATCACCATCAAGCATTGCAATCAATGTGGTTAGGTTGGTTCCTGTTGCGTCAGCAATTTTTTTAACGGTTTCAATTGAAGGAATAAATTCTTTTTTTGTGTTGGGATTAATCCCCTTTTCTAAGACAGAGATATATTGCTTGCTTAAACCGCATAGATCTGCCATTCCTTGCATAGATAGACTATGTGTTTTTCTATAGGTGTAAATCCATTCATTAAATTTCATAAGCCTGTACCCTTCCTCTAAAGTCAATTGCATTATACATCGAAAAAAATATTTTGTCAATTGGGGTTGACAAGGTATTAACCGTCAATTACAATAGACACAAAGGCAGAAATGCCAAAAAGGAAGGAGAGTAAAAATGCAATACAAAGTCGAGCAAATCCGCAAAGAGAAAAAGCTAACACAAGCCGAATTAGCGCAAGAGGCAGGCGTATCAAGAGCTACTATTGTAGCGTTAGAAAGTGGACAAGAAATTGTGGTAAAAAGTAGTACGTTACAGGCCATTGCATATGCTTTGCACTGTGAAGTCCCCGATTTATTTGCCTAAAATGTCTAATACGATAGACAAAATGTACCGTGCAATCAATATTGCGAGTACCGTCAGCGGTGAGAGGGGGTGGGAAAGTGAAGATAAGTGAGCTGCTACAAATGGAATTGGAAATCGAGACAGAAAAATCCGATACTGGCAACGTTGAGGTAGAAATTACCAGTACCGGAAGAACCTCGGTACACATTGTATTAAGAATTTAGTTGCTTCTTGATCCAGTAAGCGTGCGCCTGCTTTTGCATATCTTCCCAAGATTCAAAGGCAGTGTTGCGATGGATGTAATCGTCAAATTCAGCGTCAGGAATAGCTTTGAAATCTTCGATTGATGTCACTTTAAATCCGCCAGATTCTAAGAATTCATCAAAAGAAGAACACTTCGTATATTCTCGCATGAATGTTTCATTGAACAGTTCCGCGAAGCTAACGGTTGTTTTCTTAGATAACCTGTTTACTCGATTCACGAATTCATCGAAGCTGCTTCCGGAGTGCTTTATGGATATGCCCATTGTAATCACCTCCTTTCTGCAAGCATTATACCACAAGGAGGTGTTAAGGACAGAGAGGGGGTGAGGGGATGGAAGAAAGAATTAAAAAGAGCCTCGCAAAAGGCAAGGCTCCTTGTGCTGTCTTTACCAAAGAATACATCTTAATCTTCGATAAAAAAGGAAAGCTTAGGATTCGGTTTGGGGCGCAGGGGAAATAAAGACGATATCGTCTTTCAAAGTAATTAGCCCGTTAGTAGTAAAGCTTTCTGTTGAATCGGTTAAATAAACATCAACGTTTAAGTTTTGGTAAGAAAAACGCTGGTGTTCGGGGGAATACTTAACTGTAACGTCTTGAGCCCTGATTTCTTCCCCATTAACGACAAAACGCATGGATAACACTATGATAACCTCCTTTCTGTGCAGTATTTACCTCCGGATTGAGAATGGCGGTTCGCAAGGCGGATGTATGAATTAATTATAGCACAGAACGGGGAAACAAAAAGTTATCCACAGTACTACTTTGTAAACCCAACACGCGAATGAACAATAGAAAAGTGAGGTGAAGAACGTGCAGTTAATCAAGATACAGGATTACACAGAGAAGTGCGGCCTGCCGGAAAGTACAATCCGGCGGTATTGCAGAGAGGGAATCCTGCCGGCCATGCAGATCGGACGAAGGTATTACATTGATGAGCCGGAAGCAGATGCAGTCCTGAAAGAACAGGTAAACCTATCTACGGCGCAGAGGCGGGCCAGCCCAAACGTACCGGAATTGCGCCGGCAGAAAAGCAGCAAGAAGTTTGATTTTTTAGAAGCATTAAAAAAAGCTTAAAAGGAGCGTGAAACCATGAAAAAGTTAGTTAACGCGTACGCCTGGCTGGCGGGCTGCTACATGGTGTACAGCGATGCAGTCAAAGACCTATGGGCGCATGTAGCTCACAAGGATTTTTACCTAGGCGCCGCATGTATGGCTGGCGGGTACTGCGTAGTACAGCTGCTGGTGTTCACGATAACCGGTGGATGGATAGGAGGGTAAGGCATGTTCCAATGCAACAAAATAAGACCGCCATGCAGATACAGCTACATAGCGGTCAAAGGTGAACATTTCACACGTTCACTTACATTATACAAAAGGATAGAAGTTAACGCAAGGATAAAAGTATATAGATAAGGAGGAAGCATGAAAATTACGAAAGGAATTCAATCCCGGCCAATCAAGGCTTTGATTTACGGGACAGAGGGTATTGGAAAGAGCACATTTGCCAGCCAATTCCCTGCGCCGCTTTTCCTCGACCTGGAAGCTGGTACTCATTATCTGGATGTAAACCGGGTCGATGGTATCTCTACCTGGTTAGATTTACTTGCGACTATCGCGGAAGCATCGACACAAGATGGGTTTGACACGTTGGTGATCGATACGGCAGATTGGGCAGAACGGCTGGCCATCCGTTATATCTGTGAACGGCATCAGAAATCCGGCATTGAAGATTTTGGCTATGGGGCCGGATACACGTATTTGACCGAGGAATTTGGCAAGCTGCTCAAGTACCTGGACCGAATGATTGCCCACAATAAAAATGTGGTGATCCTGGCACACGCGAATCTCCGAACGATCACGATGCCGGAAGAACAGGGCAGCTATGACCATTGGGAACTGAAACTTTCCAGTAAAACGACGAACAAAGTAGCCCCTATGGTCAAAGAATGGGCCGACATGGTATTGTTCGCGAACTATAAAACGCTTCTGGTAGACGATAAGTCCAATATGGGGGCAAAGAAAAAGGCTGTCGGCGGGCAACGTGTCATGTACACCTCTCATACCACGTTTGCTGATGCGAAAAATCGCTTTGGGTTGGCGCCGGAATTACCTTTTGAGTACAAAGAAATTGCGCATGTCGTACCGGATCCGAACCAAAAAACAAATAATAGTAAGATGCCGGAGACCATAGAGGAAGCCGAATCTTCGGTCGAATCGATTCCGGAAGAAACCGCTCCTGTAAAACAGGATCCTCTCCGGAGACAGGTACAGGATCTGATGAAAAGGGATGATGTATCCTCAGAAGAGTTACAGGCCGCTGTCGCCGCCAAGGGATATTTCCCTAAAGATATGACGTTAGAACAGTATCCCGATGATTTTGTGGAAAATGTGTTGATCGCTGCATGGTCTCAGATCCATGCATTCATTACAGAAGCAATCAAAGTTCCGTTTTAAAGGAGGAAGAAATTATGGCATTTGAGAACATGGGCAAGGACGTAGCGTTTGAGGAGGAAAATCAGGCGTTGGAATGGGATTCCACGATAGAGAACGAAGGCGGCAATTCCTTCCGTCTTCTTCCGGAAGGAGAATATCCTTTTACAGTGGAGAACTTCGACCGGGTGAAGTTCCCCGGCAGCGAAAAGATGCCGGCTTGTTGGGAAGCAGACCTGAATATCTCCGTACATGACAAAGAGGGCGACGTGGAAATCAGGGATCGTTTGTTCCTGACGAAAAAAACGGAGTGGAAGCTTAGCCAGTTCTTTATCAGCATTGGCTTAAAAAAACCGGGGGAGCCGTTAAAAATGAACTGGAACCAGGTCCCGGGCGCTCGTGGGCGGTTAGTAATCAAACATCGCAAGGGAACCGGACAATATGCAGACAAAGAATACAATCAGATCGATAAATATGTAGAACCGGCTGCTCCTGCAGTCACATCGAAATATACTGCCGGCAAGTTCTAAAGGAGACACTTTTATGGGATTAAGGCCATATCAGCAAGAGGCCTGTGATGCAATCCTGGGAGAGTGGAAAAAGGGCAATCGAAAAACATTGCTGGTATTGCCTACAGGTACCGGCAAAACGGTTGTATTTTCAAAAGTTGCCGAGGACCGAGTCAGGAATGGGCAGCGTGTCCTTATCCTGGCTCACCGGGGCGAATTGTTAGAGCAGGCCGAAGCAAAGATACAAAGTTTTACAGGGTTAGGTTGTGCATTAGAAAAGGCAGAGGTAACGTCTCTGGATTCTTTTTACCGGATCACGGTGGGTAGCGTACAGACGATGATGCGACAGTCCCGACTGATGGATTTTCCTTCTGATTTCTTTGGAACCATTATTGTGGACGAATCTCATCATATTTTAGCGCAAAGTTATCAAAACGTGCTGAACCATTTCCCCGCCGCCGATGTGTTGGGTGTGACTGCTACACCCGACCGCAGCGATCGAAAGAATTTAGGCGTATTCTTCGATTCCCTGGCATATGAATATACGTTGCCGCAGGCGATCAAAGAAGGTTATCTTTGCCGGGTCACGGCCCAAACGATCCCTTTGAATATAGATATCAGTCGTGTAGGAACGTCTGCCGGAGACTATAAAGCCGGTGAGTTGGGCGAAGCGTTAGATCCCTATCTGGAACGTATCGCTGATGAAATGCTGAAATACTGTCGAGACAGAAAAACCGTCGTTTTTTTGCCTTTGGTGGCCACGGCCAGGAAATTTAAACAGATCCTGCAAAGCAAAGGTTTTAGTGCCGCAGAAGTGAATGGAACTTCCAAGGACCGATCGGAAGTCCTTCAGGACTTTGAGGCTGGCCAATACAAAGTGTTGTGTAACGCCATGCTGTTGACTGAAGGATGGGATTGTCCGTCTGTGGACTGCATAATTTGCTTGAGGGCCACGAAAAGCAGAAGCCTCTATTGCCAGATCGTGGGCAGAGGGTTACGCCCGTCACAGGGTAAATCTGACTGTTTGCTGTTGGATTTTTTATGGCAGACTGAAAAGCATGAACTGGTGCGTCCTGCGCATCTGATCGCCAAGTCGGAAGAAGTGGCGGGTAGGATGACAGAGAAGCTTACCCAAGGCGGCGTTTTTGATCTGGAAGACGTAGAAAAAGAAGCGCAGCAGGATGTCATTGCTGAGCGGGAGATGGCATTGGCGGCGGAATTAAAAGCCATGCGGCACAGAAGAGCCAAACTGGTGGATCCGCTGCAGTATGAGATGAGCATCATGGATGAGGACCTGGCGAACTGGCAGCCATCGTTCGTATGGGAGATGGGACCCGCATCCGAAAAACAGCTGAAAACATTAGAAAAATTCGGTATTTATACCGAAGCGGTCGAGAACGCCGGTAAAGCAAGTATGTTGTTGGACAGGCTGATCAAGCGAAAGGAAAGTGGGCTTACTACACCAAAACAAATAAGATTTTTGGAGAACAAAGGGTTTAAACATGTTGGTACATGGTCTTTTAATGCTGCCACTACTATGATAGGCCGCATCGCGTTAAACCACTGGATGATACCTTCAGGCATTAATCCGGAAACATATCAGCCGGAGGTATAAAAAGTGAATGACAAAACAGAATTCGATTTGACCCCATTACTGTCATATATTGACTGCTCACGGTTAAGCTATCAGGAATGGGTTAATATCGGTATGGCCTTGCAACATGAAGGATATCCTTGTTCTGTATGGGAAGAATGGAGTCGGTCTGACGGAGAAAGGTACCATCCGGGGGAATGTCAGCGAAAATGGCAATCCTTTTTGGGAAATCCCCGGCCTGTTACGGGCGCCACCATCACACAGTTGGCCAAACAGGGTGGCTGGAAACCAAAATCAAAAATTGAAAATAATGAGCCTTTATCCTGGGACGATACGATCAACGATGAGCTTGTCGTTGTGGATACACATTACGTCCAGGAAGAAGAAATCAGAGAACCTGGCAACTGGAATCCGGTAGACGAAGTGATCCGGTATCTTAAAACCTTATTCAAGCCGGAAGATAAGGTTGGTTTTGTCATGGAATCATTTCAACGAAAAGACGGGAAATGGTCTCCGCGAAATAAAGGTTCTCATAAAGATACCGTGCAACAAATTATCGACAGGCTCAAAAAATACAACGAGATTGGTTATGCCATTGGAGACTACAATCCGGAAGCCGGGGCATGGGTTCGTTTTAATCCATTAGATGGCCTTGGATGCAAAAATGAAAACGTCACTGATTACCGGTATGCCCTGGTCGAATCAGACGATATGGAGCCCGGGAAACAACTTAATATCATTAAGTCTATGGAGCTTCCTGTGGCGGCGTTGGTCCATTCCGGGAACAAGTCGATCCATGCCATCGTACACATCGATGCTGACACATACGAGGAGTATCGGCGGCGGGTAGATCATCTTTATAAGGTTTGTGAGAAGAACGGGCTGCCGGTCGACACGGCAGACAGGAATCCTTCCCGGTTATCCCGGTTACCCGGGTGTGTTCGTGATGGGAAAAAACAGTTCATTATTGCGACAAACATAGGCAAAAAGAACTATAGGGAATGGATTGATTGGATTGAAAGTGTCAATGATGATCTTCCGGATCCGGAAGATTTGGCGGCGGTCTGGAACGATATGCCGGAACTGGCGCCGCCGTTAATTGACGGTGTGCTTCGCCAGGGACATAAGATGCTGCTGGCCGGGCCCAGTAAGGCCGGTAAATCATTCGCTCTTATCGAACTGTCTATCGCGATTGCGGAAGGCTGTAAATGGATCGGGTTTCAGTGTGCCCAGGGAAAAGTTTTATATATCAACCTTGAATTGGACCGCGCCAGCTGCCTTAATCGATTTAAAGATGTGTATCGGGGCATGGCGGTGCCTCCGAATCATATTGGCAGCATCGATGTCTGGAATTTACGTGGTAAGGCGATCCCCATGGATAAACTGGCCCCGAAGTTGATTCGCCGTGCCATGAAAAAAGATTATATCGCTGTCATTATCGACCCGATTTATAAAGTCATTACCGGTGATGAGAATTCGGCGGATCAGATGGCGCATTTTTGCAACCAGTTCGACAAGGTTGCGACGGAATTAGGCTGTGCGGTCATCTATTGCCATCATCATAGCAAGGGCTTACAGGGGATGAAGCGATCCATGGACAGGGCATCCGGCTCCGGTGTGTTCGCAAGGGATCCTGATGCGCTACTGGACATGATCCAGCTTACCAGTGAAGCCATGTCCGGAGAGGTAGATAAGAAAACTGCCTGGCGTATTTCCGGCACCTTACGAGAGTTCGCCCCTTTCGCCCCAGTCAACCTTTGGTTTGAGTGGCCTATACATAAGATTGATGAGACGGGGGTTTTGGTGATGGCGGCGGAAGATGGCGATATGAAGACATTAAGTAAACGGTCCGCACAAAAAAGAACGAGCAAGGCAGATTCACGAAAGAATGATCTGGATTTTGCCATCGCTGATAAATTAACCAAAGGACATGAAGTGAATTTAAAAGATTTGGCGGCAGAATTTCATATCAGTGAAAAAACTTTGCGAAATGATATTGCCAAAATGGGACATTACAAGATTGAAAATTTGAAGGTGGTAAGCAATGAAAATTAGTCAAAATCTCAGGGAAATTTTCAGGGAAATTAGCGCTATATATGTAAATTTCTTTCCCTCATTTACGCACCCTTAAAAGGGGGAAAAAAATATGTTAAAAAATGGGCATTAATAGCCCCATTTTTCTTAACACATTATTTTTTCCCCTTTCCTTCTAAGGGATCAAAGAGTTTCCCTCAACGAAAGGAGAATTTTAAAAATGCGATTTTTTCTCCCTATGCGGATCCCAACAAAAACACACCAGGAGAAACGGATTGTGATCCGGAAAGGAAAACCCCAGGTGTATGAAGATAAAGAACTGCAAGAGGCCAGAGCGAAGTATGAGGCCTACTTGGCTAAATATGTTCCACAAAAACCCTTAACCGGACCTGTGAGCTTGCATGTAGTATGGTGCTTTCCCATCAAAGGCAATCACGTAGAGGGAGACCCTAAGGTTACTAAGCCGGATACAGATAACCTGATCAAACTGTTTAAAGACTGTATGACGACCGCAGGTTTTTGGAAAGACGATGCGCAGGTATTCCGGGAAATCAATGAAAAGTACTATTCTTTCCGGGAAGGGATCTATGTGGAAGTCGTGGGCGGCGAAACTGATAGAGAAGCTGCATCGGAGAAAGAGAGGAGATAAACATGGATGAGCTGCGGCAGATTGGGGCGAATGTGGTACGGCTGCGTAAGCAAAAAGGATGGTCTCGGGCGAAGCTGTCCGTAGAGACAGGCATCTGTCCGGATAATCTGAGGCGTATCGAGATAGGAACGGGGAATCCAAGGGCGAAGACACTGTTAAAGATCGTTGAAGTGCTTGGCGTAACGCTGGTGGATTTGGTCGAATAGGGGGTGCCATTGATGAGTGATGAAAAGAAAAAGGACATGGTGAACCATCCGCAGCATTACCAGCTACGAGGATTCCCTGCTGGGTTTGAAACAATCGATGTACTCGAGGCGGTGACAGCGGATATGAAAGGCATGGAGGCTGTCTGCACGGCGAACGCATTGAAATACCTGATCCGCTGGAAGCATAAGAATGGCGTGGAGGACTTGCGGAAAGCACGGTGGTATCTTGATAGGCTGATAGGGGAGTGTGAATCATGACAGTAGTTGTTTTGATGATCATTGCGGCCTGGGCGTTTCTGCTGGGGTCGATTTTGACGGTGTTACTCTTAGGGTG
>OLPH01001004.1_pt1 | contig 30567 bp, 18 predicted proteins | sample 1672951 | NCBI WGS metagenome assembly OLPH01 (sample SAMEA3136740, study PRJEB25190) | human gut metagenome | reverse complement strand
GCATATAAATTGACTGGTTAATTATTTGACAAACTTATACATAAATTCTGAGATGGCCCTCTCAAACCATAAAAAGGGAGCTTCACTTTGGCTCGCATCGCTATTCGGGCAAAAAAAAGCTCAGACCAAATCGGCAAAATAAATATTATTTGGGTACCTTTGCTCTGCTACTAAAGGCAAAGGCCATCACAAAGGATTTAAAATAAGATTTAAGAGCGTGGCAAGCAGGTAGCAAGAATATTCAGAGACAAGATTAATATATGGAGACGGTATTAAGTGGGATTCGCCCCACTGGCAATTTACACCTAGGTAATTACTTTGGGGCTATGAAGAGCTTCCTTAAGATGCAAGATGAGTACAACTGCTATTTCTTTATCGCAGATTGGCACTCGCTGACTACGCACCCACACCCCGATAATATCCTCAATAATACGCATACCATCCTAGCCGAGTACCTCGCTTGTGGGCTAGACCCCAATAAAGCTACGATATACGTGCAAAGCGACGTAAAGGAGGTGCTGGAGCTGTATATGTACCTCAATATGAATGCTTACCTCGGTGAGCTAGAGCGTACCACCACATTCAAGGATAAGGCTCGTAAGCAGCCCAACAATGTCAATGCAGGGCTACTAACCTACCCTACTCTCATGGCGTCGGACATTCTGATGCACAGAGCACACAAGGTCCCAGTAGGTAAGGATCAGGAGCAAAACATGGAGATGGCACGGAAGTTTGCCCGTCGCTTTAACCATATCTACGAGGTAGACCTATTCCCCGAGCCAGAGTCCTTTAGCTTTGGCAAGGAGGCACTCAAGATACCTGGCCTAGATGGCTCTGGTAAAATGGGTAAGAGCGAAGGCAATGCGATCTATCTGATGGACGACGAAAAGACCATCAAGCAGAAGGTGATGAAAGCGGTGACCGACTCTGGCCCTACAGAGCCCAATTCACCTAAGCCAGAGCCAATTGCCAATCTATTTACCTTCCTGAGCATCGTTTCTACACCCGATACTTATCAGCACTTTGATGAGGCTTACAATAAGTGTGAGATACGGTACGGCGACCTCAAGAAGCAATTGGCAGAGGATATCAATGCCTGCTGTGCACCCATCCGCGAGAAGATCATCGAGTATCGAAAAGATACCGACCTCCTTGAGAGAGTGGCCAAAGAGGGAGCTGAGAAGGCTAGGGAGAATGCCCGCCAAACAGTAGAGATGGCAAGAGAGATCATAGGATTTCCTAAGATGAGATAACACAAAAATAGATAAAGAGAGAACGAGAAAATGAACGGAATGACAGACAATCTGAATACCCTTAGCGGGAAGGTAATCAAGATACTTCCTCTTGTATCAGGAGATAGCAAGCACAAGCCTGGAGAGAAGTGGTACAGACAGGAATTCGTAATCGAGACCTATGCTCAGTATCCTAGGCAAGTGTGTTTCCAAATATGGGGCAAGGATAGGATAGACGCTGCCAATCTCCAAATGGGTGAGGACGTGACCGTCACCTACGAGCTATCGAGCCGTGAGTACCAAGAGCGTTGGTATACTAGTGCCGATGCCCGCAACATCATGAAGGGGATGCCACAGCAGCAGGGCTACGGAATGCCTCAGCAACCTGGTTACGGGATGCCTCAGCCAGGATATGGCATGCCACAGCAACCTCAACAGCCACAGCAACCACAGCAAGGTGCTACACAAATGCCAGGCACCAATGCCCCATTTGGGCCACAACAAGGGGGTGGCGACGACCTGCCATTCTAAATAAAAGTCAGAAAAGTGACAGTAGCTACTAGTCTTTCTCCCACGAGAAAGCTAGTTGCTACTGACCTATTTACCACCAAGCTACGGGGGAGAACAAGCTTTGGGAAAAGCTAAAGTTATATACAAAGAGAGATAAAAGGAGATACCTCCAGGGCATTCATAGCCGAGCGACACCAACCAATACTAATAGTACAACACAAAAAATAGTCGACTCAAAACCACTGGAGCCTGTGATATCCTACTAAGAGAGCAGACAAAAGAAATCACAAAGAGAGAGAGAAAGAAAGGAAGAGATTGTTATGGGATTTAAAGAGGTGATGGCACTACGCCAAGAAGGAAACCTAACAGAAGCACTAACACTAGCCCAAAAAGACTACCAAGAGAATCAAGACCAATGGTCTGCTTCGGCACTATTTTGGGTATTGAAAGACCTAGCTACACAACAGATTAATGAGGAAAAGAGAGAGGAAGCCCAAAGACTGCTAGAGCAGATGGAGCAGATCGTGGGAAATATGGGAGCCACCGCTAATGTGGCACAAGAGTCCCTCTCAGCTCTCCGCATGGAGTTCATTCCTCATTATAGCGAACTTGCTAGCCTAGCAGAGGAAGCCAAAAAGACAAAGAATAGAGTCCGAGTAAAAGAGATATTCAATACCACTCTCGAATGGCTCGAGGAAAGTAATGCGACCCCCGATGAAGCACTTCATCCCGCCTATGCTGAGATAATCTACTGCTTCCTTTCAAGGTACTACCAGCATATACCATTCGAAGAGTTTGCGGGGGCCTACAACCACTACCTAGCACTACATAATGAGCGCCCCTCAGAGCTACACTCTAGGATGCTAAAAATAGCCGTGGAGGCGAAAAGAGCATTTGGGCATCACCTAAACTTTGTAGAGCTTTTGAGCAAATGGGGATATGCCAACCTTCGCCATGAGGACTGGCAGAGAGGCAAAGCAGGCTATGGCGATGTTGAGCGTGCACTAGGCGAGGAGGTGCTCTTCACAGCCACCACTGAGCTAACTGTCGAAGAGTCCAAAAAGGTACCGGAACCACTCCTACAGCTACTCAGCGATGCAATCAGCTACTTCCCTGAGGATAGCTTAGCACAGCTTTCCAAGGCACGCATCATGGCACTACAAGGTGCAGAGCAGGAGGCTCTACTTCGTTACGAACTCTTGTTACAGGACAATGAAGAGCCTATGGCATGGGCAGAATATGCCTACCTCACCGAAGATCCTGAGATACGCCTCGGGGCACTTTGCATGGCACTTAGGGAGGAAAAGGACGACTACCGCGAGTACATTACCAAGGCTAGGATCGAGCTAGCAAAGCTATTGATACAGAAGGAAATGTACGCAGAGGCACTCAGAGAGATCTCCTTTGTGGCACAGATCTGCTTGGAGAAAGCACGCACACTGCCCGAAGAGCACCCTGCCCTCATGGCAAAGATCCCTAGCGATACCGTGCAAAGCAAAGACAATAAAGACCTCTACTATACCTTATCTCGCCCGGCATTAGCACACATCTTTAGAGAGTTACCAGAGGTGCCAATGATGGTCTACGATGCGATGGCGATGAGGCTTAAAGATCAGTCCAACCAAGTAGTGCCTATGCTCAAATTAATCACCCCAGAGGGCAAGACAGCACTTGTCACCCCCAAGGAGTCAGGCATACTCCCTGGAGACAATAGGGGCAACATCTATATGGTCAAGCTACTAGAGCGCCACCGCAAGCATACCAAGGTAGTACAGCTCACCCTCTCCGAAGAGAGTGATCCCAAAGAGTTATTCCCCACTCAGGTAGGGATGATCAATGGCTATAGCGAAGCACTACACGCCTACCACGTGATGGATAGCAATAGCCGTCACCACTACCTTCCTGGCCAACCCAATGAATATACACAGGGAGAGTTTATTCGCTTTGTTCTTCTTATCGAGAAACAAATACGCAAGGGCAATAATACCCCACAAGCACGCGAATTTATCTACCATATTGAAAGGGTAAATCCTACCGAAGCCATCCTTACATTCAATCCTCTTAAGGCAGTGGTAGAGGATATCCGAGGGGATCAATACCTACTCCATACAGAGCAAGGCACCCCCAGCTTCGTCAATCTATCAGTGGCTCCAGTAGAGCTATCAGTTGGAGATAACGTGATCGTACGTGGCTTCCAACAGCGGCATAAAGATCGCTTTACAGGACAAGCAAAGTACAGCTTTGTGACGCTATCTATTGAGCCCTACTTCGAAGTGTAGTAGGCTCCCGATAATATAATATGAGAGGGTGCGTGTGATAACCATTCACACGCACCCTCTTTTTGGAGAATGTTGCACGAAGGCGATCTGCTGCGTTACTTTCGGCATTCGGCCTAGGTCACGTACGTGAGTACGCTCCCTTCGGCCTCATCCTCAGCGCCTTGCATCTCATTCTTCGTGCAACATTCTCTTCTGTATTACAGCTAACCTATGATCAAGCACCGTGGAATTCGTACGTCTCCATAGTGTGCTTTGCGATCAAGGTAAATAGGTGCTCTGTCAGCTCATCGGTCACCTCCAACACCTTATTCAGCATACGGTCCGAAAACTCTTGTAGCAAGTCCTTAGCGGCTAGCGGACGCTCCTCATAAATAGCAAGATACTCCTTAATCATCTCCTGCTCACGCTGTGCGATCTCCTCCTCTAGCTTCCGATAGGTCTCCTTGATGATTGGTGCATAACGATTATAATCCACCATACCGAGTGTCTGTACATGGCGAAGTCGCCAGTAAGCCGACTGATTATCCGAAACACCACCCCCTATTCTCCACGCTTCTGGATAGGAAGAGATGCCCTCATAGAGAGGTACAAAGATACCGAGTGCTGCCATTCCCTCACACATATAGTCCACCTGTGCAATCTCCTTTGGGAGGTTAGGCTTCCGCTGCAAAATATGCGTTTGAGTGGTGCGGAATATTGAGATAGGTCTCCACTTCTCCTTAGGATTACTGTGGAGATAAGGGTCGTGCTCCGTATCATTGTAGTGCGTGCGGAATGCCGCCTTGATATCCTCGAGGGTCAACTTCTTATCCGAACCCAAGAAGACAGGGAAGTCATTTTTAGTCACATCCTGCTCCTTGCTAGGTGTAAAGAGCTTCTGGAGATACCATACACGTGGATAGCTGTAGGTGGTATCCAGCTTCTCATCCCTAGCATAAGCGGTATGGAAGTCGAACTCACCCTCAAAGAGCTGATGCTCACGAGCGAAGTCAATCAAATCACTAGAGGCGAGATAATTCTTCTTATCCTTTGGGTCGTAGTCCCTAAACCGGCTCTGGTTGCCAGAGACAAAGTACTTATCCTCGGGGATACGAGTTGCTAGCCAACGGTGCCCAGAGGCGGTCTCGAGGTACCACATCTCATGCTCATCGATAAAGCTAATTCCGAAGCCCTCAGCAATTCCGTACTCCTCAATCAAAGCACCCAGTCGCTCCACTCCCTCACGTGCAGTGGTGATATAGGGCAGGACAATATTGAAGACACAATTCTCCCCCAGCCCACTCTCCACAAGAGGGTCACAAGCGAGTGCCTTTTCAGAGCTAAAGATACTCTCCGTGGCACTCATCCCCACGCCGGCACGATTAAATCCTGCGCTACCCCACTCTCCATGAAGGTGGTAAGGCGAAAGGGCAGAGTAACCAATGCGATGCTTAGGGAGCGGGCACCTAAATGGCGTCTCCTTTGCCACAAACTCCTCAGGTCCGTTATCAGTCGTCTCAAAGATCTCCAAATTCTTAGCCACCATTGCATCCCAATCCTCAGAGCGGGCAGCAATCATAGAGCCATCCTCCATCAATTGACTACCCACGATAATCGTAGTGCACTCCGAAGGATACTTCTTCATTTCTTCTTTCATACTTCAATCCTATTTTTAATTTACTTTCTTACTATTGAAAAAAGGGGCGTATCTAGCTGATACGCCCCTTTGTCTTTTATTCGAAGAGTACTTCATGCACGATTTCCGACACGGTTGGGTGTGGGAATACATGCCGTTTCAGTCCTTCGACCGTTAGATTTTCAGTCATCGCCATACCGATGGTCACGATGAACTCAGAGGCTGGGTTACCGATCATGTGCCCGCCAAGGATACGCCCATCGTTGGCATCAACGAGCAGCTTAAAGAGACCATTGCCCCCCTCATTCTCCACTACAAATCGGCCAGCAAAGCTAGCAGGTAGGCCCAGCACCTTGTACTCAACGCCCTTCTTCTGTAGCTCCTCCTCAGTGGCTCCTACCCCTGCAATCTCAGGGTGCGTATAGACTACACCAGGGATCACATCATACCGCATTGGGTCGCCCTCGCCACTCAGGATATGCTTCACAGCCACTTCCCCTTCACGGATAGCGGTGTGTGCCAGCATAGAGTGCCCATTCACATCACCAATCGCATAGATGCGAGGGTTGGAGGTACGGAGATACTCATCCACAATGATATTGCGCTCCACCTTTACATTGAGGGCATCTAGTCCTAGGTCCTTCAGCACCGCTCTACGGCCGGCACTCACCAAGATACGCTCGCCCTCTAGCTCTTGCTGCGTGCCATCGGGTAGCTCTACGGTCAACCCCTTAGCAGAAGCTGCCACCACCTTGGTATTGAGGTAAAACTTCACGCCACGCTTCTCGTACTCAGCCTGAAGATGGCTAGATATCTCGCCATCCATAGGGCCTAGTATCTTTGGCATCATCTCCACCACTGTGACTGGTACTCCAAAGCTATTGAATACGCTGACAAATTCCATCCCAATCACACCTCCACCCACAATCAAGATGCTCTCAGGTAGCTCCTTGGTATCAAGTGCTTCACGACTGGTCCAGTACTCCACCTCACTTAGCCCAGAGATAGGAGGTACAAACGCCTCAGAGCCAGTAGCCAAGATTACCTTGTCTGCCACATAGCTTTCGTCATTGGCACGGATCAGCACCCCATCGCCATTCTCACCAACGAGAGTAGCAGTCGCCTCTACCGTCTCCACGCCAGCATTCTTGAGCTTCTGAGCCACTCCAGCCACCAGCTTACGGACAATCTTAGACTTCCTCGACACCACTTTCTTGTAATCGGCAGTGATCTCCCCCTCTATATTGATGCCATACTTCTTTGCCTCCTTGATGCTATCCAGCATATTGGCACTATAGAGCAGAGCTTTGGTAGGGATACACCCTTCGTTGAGGCAAACGCCCCCCACCTTGTTTTTCTCAAAGAGTACCGTCTTAAGTCCAGCTTTTGCTGCGATAGCTGCTGCATTGTAGCCCCCCGGGCCACCCCCTAGCACAGCCAAGTCATATTTTTTCATACTATATATATTGTATTAGTGATTAGATATTCTGTTACCTCCACAAGATACACATTATTCCCCAAACTTCATCAAAAAAAATAAGTTGATGCAAAGTGCTAGCCGATTGGTATAGCAATTTGAGACGTTTACTCCGCAGTCATTAATCCAATCCTCCCACTTGTGGAAAGTTGAACAAACTAATCTAGCGTGACCAATTCTTAGACCACAAAAAATAGGTTAGGAGAGAGAGCAAAAAAACGCTTTTATAATGAGCTGATAACCAGTGTCCTACAAAAGCAAAATCTTAGTTGCAACTAAGCGATCGGTTAGTTGCAACTCGGCAATTGCTTAGTTGCAACAAAGCAATTGGTTAGTTGCAACTAAACTTTTGCTCTACTAACCCATAGGTTTAGATGAGGGAAAATAGGGGGCAAAAATCCATCCTCCTTTATTCTCGCCACAATTTCAAACATATTGCCCCTCCACCTCAAATATATTCAGTATATTTGTGTCACTGAATTAGAGACAAATTTATTATCAAACTTACAATAACCTACTATGGTGGAAACATCTAAGAAATTTGTGCTGGACAGCACTCTACCAGTTTATCCCGAATTTATCAAGGGAGTAAGAAGAGCACCCGACCGTGGGTACAGACTAACGAAAGAGCAGACCAAGGTGGCACTGCGTAACGCACTGAGATATGTGCCTAAGGAGCTACATAAGGAGCTAGCACCTGAATTCCTAGAGGAGCTAAAGACCCGTGGTAAGATCTACGCTTACCGCTATCGCCCTGAGGGCAATATGAAGGCGAAGTCTATTGACGAGTACAAGGGCAAGTGCCTTGAGGGGAAGGCTTTCCAGGTGATGATCGACAATAACCTTTGCTTCGATATCGCCCTCTACCCCTATGAGCTAGTGACCTATGGCGAGACTGGTCAGGTCTTCCAAAACTGGCTACAATATCGTCTCACCAAGAAGTATCTCGAGGAGCTTACAGAGGAGCAGACGCTGGTGGTGGCAAGTGGTCACCCACTAGGTCTATTCAAAAGTAATCCAAGTGCCCCACGTGTGATCATCACCAACTCTATGATGATCGGGGAGTACGATAATATTGAGGATTGGGAGGTAGCTGCTCAGATGGGTGTTGCCAACTATGGTCAGATGACCGCAGGAGGTTGGATGTACATTGGGCCACAAGGCATCGTACACGGCACCTACAATACGATTCTGAATGCAGGACGTTTGAAGCTGGGCTTGGGTCAAGATGACAACCTCGCTGGCAAGCTATTTGTTTCCTCTGGACTAGGAGGTATGAGTGGAGCTCAGCCTAAGGCAGCCGATATCGCTGGTGCTACATCGATTGTGGCTGAGGTGGATGAGAGCCGTATCCATATCCGCTACGAGCAGGGATGGGTAAATCACATTGCCCACTCTCTGGAGGAGGCCTTTGAGATGGCACGCAAGGGTATTGAGAGCAAAAAGCCTACCTCTATCGCCTACCTGGGCAACGTGGTAGACCTTCTGGAGTATGCTTATGCACATGATATTCATATTGACCTACTCTCCGACCAGACCAGTTGCCACGCAGCTTACGAGGGTGGTTATTGCCCTGCAAGTCTTACTTACGAGCAGCGTACCGAGATGCTCTTTAAGGATCGCGAAGGCTTTAAGAAGGAGGTAGATAAGGGGCTACGTCGCCACTTTGAGATCATCAAGAAGCTGGTGGCTAAGGGCACCTATTTCTTTGACTACGGTAATGCCTTCATGAAGGCTTGCTTCGATGCTGGCGTGAAGGAGATTTCTCGTAATGGCTATGACGATAAGGATGGCTTTATCTGGCCTAGCTATGTAGAGGATATTATGGGTCCTGAACTATTCGACTATGGCTATGGTCCATTCAGATGGGTTTGCCTCAGCGGAAAGCATGAGGATCTACTGAAGACCGACAAGGCGGCAATGGATTGCATTGATCCTGACCGTCGTGCACAGGATAGAGACAACTGGATTTGGATCCGTGATGCCGAGAAGAATCAATTGGTGGTAGGGACACAAGCTCGTATCCTTTACCAAGATGCTCTTGGTCGTATGAATATCGCACTGAAGTTCAATGAGATGGTACGCAATGGCGAGGTAGGTCCTATCATGCTCGGTCGTGACCACCACGATGTGAGCGGTACCGACTCTCCATTCCGTGAGACTTCTAATATCCGCGACGGTAGCAACGTGATGGCCGATATGGCGGTACACTGCTTCGCTGGTAACTGTGCGAGAGGATTTAGCCTAGTAGCACTGCACAATGGTGGTGGCGTGGGCATCGGTAAGTCCATCAATGGTGGATTTGGTATGGTCTGCGACGGCTCTAAGCGGGCCGATGAGATCATTCGCTCCGCTATGCTTTGGGACGTAATGGGCGGTGTAGCTCGTAGGTCATGGGCACGCAATGAAAATGCAATGAGCACCGTGAAGAGCTTCAATGAGACACACGCCGATGGATACCATATCACGGAGCCATTCTTGGTAGACGACGAAATTATTAACAACTTAATCAAATAAATGCAATGAAAAAGATCATGGAATGCGTTCCTAACTTTAGCGAGGGACGCAACAAAGAGGTAATGGAAGCCATCTTGGCTCCACTTCGCAACAAGGAGAATGTAGTACTACTAGACTACAGCAATGACGAGGACCATAACCGTATGGTAGTCACCCTAGTGGGTGAACCACAACCTCTTAAGGAGGCGGTACTCGAGGCGGTACGTGTAGCAGTTTCTAAGATAGATTTGACCAAGCATCAAGGCCAGCACCCACGTATGGGAGCGGTAGATGTGATTCCTTTTATTCCTATCAAGGATGTCACTAAGGAGGAGGCTATCGAGCTTTCGAATGAGGTGGGTCGTATCATCGGTGAGGAGATCGGTGTGCCCGTATTCCTTTATGAGGACTCTGCCACTTCGCCAGACCGCAAGAACCTTGCTAAGATCCGCAAGGGTGAGTTTGAGGGAATGGCCGAGAAGATCAAGCTACCTGAGTGGAAGCCCGACTATGGCAAGGCTGAGCGCCACGCAACTGCAGGTACTGTAGCAGTGGGTGCACGTATGCCTCTTGTAGCCTACAATGTCAATCTTGACCACCCAGATGTAGAGGTGGCTACTGCCATCGCTAAGCGTGTTCGCTTTATCGGCGGTGGTCTTCGCTTCGTGAAGGGTATGGGAGTAGACCTCACTGAGCGCCATCAGTCTCAGGTATCTATGAACCTCACTGACTACACCAAGACCGCTATCTATCGTGCTCACGAGATGGTACGCATGGAGGCTCAGAGGTATGGTGCTAAGATTGTAGGGGCAGAGATCATCGGACTCGTTCCTAAGGAGGCTCTAGAGCAGTCACTGGCTTACTACCTGAAGAAGGAAGAGATCGCCGAGGGTGAGTACACGCTTGAGCAGCTAGCAGAGGAGATGACTAAGTATCTACAGCTAGAGGGATTCTCAGTAGAGCAGATCCTCGAGTACAAGCTCAAGAAAGCCAATGCATAATAAGGAGAAAGGTAGTCTCTACCTATATAATATAGGACAATTGGTTACCATGGCTGGAGGCCCCCGCAAAGGGGCTTCCGCTATGGGTGACCTTGCCATGATCGAGGGGCCAGCAGTGCTGGTGATTGAGGATGGAATTGTCACCTACGCTGGCAAGCAAAGCGACGCCCCTTGCCCTAAGGAGCAGGGGATGGAGTTTGTGGATGCCCAAGGGCAATGTGTCCTCCCTGGGTTTATTGACTCCCACACACACCTAATCTTTGGCGGCTATCGGGAAGATGAATTCCAATGGCGACTAGCTGGCGAGAGCTACATGAGCATCATGGAGCGTGGAGGTGGTATTGCCTCAACGACCAAGGCAACTCGTGCGGCTAGCTTTGAGGAGCTTTCGGAACATGCCAAGAAGCACCTCGACGCTATGCTACGTATGGGCGTGACCACAGCCGAGGCGAAGAGTGGCTATGGCATGGACCGAGATACGGAGATCCGTCAGCTAGAGGTGATTCGCCACCTTGATGAGACTCATCCCATCTCGCTCTACCCCACCTATATGGGGGCTCACGATACACCAATAGAGTACAAGGGACGTCCGCACGACTACATTGACTTTATCATCCGTGAGATGCTGCCTCTAGTGAAGGAGAAGAACCTTGCTGAGTGTGTTGATATCTTTACGGAGAAAAATGTCTTTGAGCACGAGGATACACGCCGTCTGCTCAATGCCGCCAAGGAATTGGGCTTCAAGGTGAAGATGCACGCTGATGAGATTGTGCCGATTGGTGGAGCTGAGCTCGCTGCTGAACTGGGCTGTCTTTCTGCCGACCACCTACTCAAGATTTCAAACGAAGGCATCAAGGCACTTGCGGCGAGCGAAACGGTAGCCACTTGCTTGCCTCTCACCGCTTTCTCACTGATGGACGACTACGCACCAGCTCGCAAGATGATCGATGAGGGGTGCTGCGTGGCAGTTGCTTCGGATCTCAATCCCGGCAGTTGCTTCTCAGCTTCTATTCCTCTACTGATTGCCCTTTCAACGATCTACATGAAGATGACGGTAGAGGAGACGATCGCCGCGCTCACCATTAACGCAGCTAAGGCAATCAATCAGCACGACAAGGTGGGTAGCCTAGAGGTAGGCAAAGCTGGCGATGCGGTAATCCTCAAGTACCCATCTTACAAGTTCCTAAGCTATCACTTTGGAATGAACCTAGTAGACACCACGATTAAGAGTGGAAAGCTATACAAATACTAAAACTAATCACGATATGGAGAAGAAACTATTACAAAATCATACACTTGCAGAGTTTTGCAACGTTACAGCTGGAAGTGATCCAGTACCAGGTGGTGGTAGCGTATCGGCACTCGCTGGTACTATCGCCGCTTCGCTCACCGAAATGGTGGCGAACCTTACCATCGGTCGCAAGAAATACGTCGAGGTAGAGGAGGAGATGAAGGCAGTTGTGGAGAAAGCTAGAGAGGTGCATAAGGAACTTATCGAGGCGATTGATAGGGATAGCGACGCCTATGACCTAGTCTCTCAAGCTTTCAAGATGCCTAAGGAGACGGACGAGGAGAAGGCAGCACGAAGTGCCAAGATTCAAGAGGCTACTAAGGTAGCTGCATTGGTGCCTATGGAGGTAGCCAAGACTACTTATGAGCTGATTCCTCTCATCGAGAAGGTAGTGATGAAGGGCAATCAAAACGCCATCACCGATGGCTGTATTGCCATGATGAACTGCCGTCTTGGTGTGCTAGGAGCACTGCTGAACGTACGTATCAATCTAGGGAGTCTTAAGGACGAAGCCTTTGTAAAGGAGCTTGCCGATGATTGTGAGCGTCTAGAGAAAGATATCACGGATATTGAGCATCGTATCCTCCAACATACTTATCAAGCCATTAAGTAAGCATTATGAGAGTTGTCACACATCAACCATATACACTTGATGAGCCCATCTCCTACGTTGTAGGTAGTGGCAAGCTCACCATTGACGAGCTAGAGAAGATCATCTTTAGCAAAAAGGTCACCTACACCCTAGCACCCGAAGCGATTGCACGCATACAGAAGTGCCGTGACTACCTAGATAATAAGGTAGCGAAGTCGGAGAAGCCTCTCTATGGCATCACCACTGGGTTTGGATCGCTCTGCAATATCAGCGTCTCTCAAGAGGAGCTGACCACACTGCAAGAGAACCTTGTAAAGAGCCACTCTTGTAGCTATGGCGACGAAGTACCTGAGCCTGTAGTCAAGCTGATGCTACTCCTCAAGGCACACGCCCTTTCACTCGGCCATAGTGGTGTACAGGTAGCCACAGTACAGAGACTTGTGGATATGCTCAATGAAGAGATCTATCCTATTGTCTACGACAAGGGCTCGCTAGGAGCTTCTGGTGACCTAGCACCTTTGGCCAAGCTATTCCTGCCACTGATTGGCGAGGGAGAGGTGTACTACAAAGGTAAGAAGATGACCTCTAAGGAGGCCTTTAAGAAAGCTAAGCTAGAGACCATTACCCTACAGAGTAAAGAGGGCTTGGCACTGCTCAACGGCACTCAGTTTATGAGCTCTCACGGAGTGTACGCTCTGATATTAGCTCGTCGTGCTGAGCGGATGGCACTAAAGGTAGCAGCCCTTTCCCTTGAGGCATTTGACGGACTAGAGGCACCCTTTACCCCACAGATTCAAAAGGTTCGCCCACATGCTGGTCAGGCGGTAGTAGCCAAGACCATCAGAGACCTCCTCAAGGGCAGTAAGCTACAGAAGGTAAGCAAGCCACAGGTACAAGACCCTTACTCCTTCCGTTGTATCCCTCAGGTTCACGGTGCTAGCTATGATGCTTGGCAGTATGCTTGTAAGGTGATAGAGACCGAGATCAATTCAGTGACCGACAATCCTACGATCTTCCCCGACGACGACCTTATCGTCTCTGGTGGTAACTTCCACGGACAGCCTATCGCACTGGTATTCGACTACTTGGCTCTCTCTATTGCTGAAGTGGGCAATATCTCGGAGCGTCGTACCGCTCAGCTAATCCTCGGGCTACGTCAGTTGCCAGAGTTCCTTGTGGCTAAGCCAGGACTCAACTCCGGCTTTATGATTCCACAGTATGCTGCAGCAGCGATGGTTAGCCAGAATAAGATGTACTGCTTCAATGCCTCTTCCGATAGCATCGTAAGTAGCAACGGGCAGGAGGATCACGTATCTATGGGTGCCAATGCAGCCATCAAGCTACTTCCTCTTCTCGATAATCTTTATGCGATTCTTGGCGTAGAGCTGATGAACGGAGCACAAGCCTTAGCACTTCGTAAGGGCGAGGAGAAGACCTCCAAGCCACTGCAGGAGCTGTACAAGGAGTTCCGTAAGGTGGTGCCAATGGTTCAAGATGATGTAGTAATGTACAAGCAGATGCAGGATGCTGCTGACTTTGTATATGGCTATCATCTATAGTATTTTATGAGGTAAACAATATGGGCTAGCGAAGTTATCCGACTTCACTAGCCCATTTATTTTATAGAGATATGAACGAGAGAATAAAGGTAGTTGTGGGCGACCTCACCACGCTTCAGGTAGATGCCATCGTCAATGCCGCCAATGAAAGCCTACTCGGTGGCGGAGGGGTAGATGGAGCCATCCACAGAGCGGCTGGCAAAGGGTTACTAGAGGAGTGTCGCACGCTTGGCGGTTGCCCTACTGGTGCCAGCAAGATCACCGATGCCTACCTCCTTCCTTGCAAGAAGGTGATCCATACAGTCGGTCCCATCTGGAGAGGCGGAATGCAGAATGAAGACCAGCTCCTCGCCTCCTGCTATCGTACCGCACTAGAGCTAGCAGAGAAACACCAACTCAAAACCATCGCCTTCCCCTGCATCAGCACCGGCGTCTATAGATTTCCTAGGGAACGAGCCGCTAAGATTGCCCTCAAAGTGATTAAAGAATACCTCGCCACCAACCACTACTCCGGTACAGTAACCCTCTGCTGCTTTCTAGAGGAAGATGCCCAGATCTATCAAAAGCTATTAGCCGATTAAGCTAAAGAGTTTCGCAAAAACTTCAATGAGTGCTCTTTGAAGGCTCCTAGCCTTTGTTGGTCTACGGACGGGGTAGCCAACTGGTAACTAGTGAGCTCTTCTTCCTCCACAAAGGCATCGGCAGAGACAAACTGCTTGAGTGTGGCAAAGCGAGCAAGGCCACGCTCCTTATTCTCCACCACCACAAACGGCTTACCAAAGATGGTAGAGAAGACCGCTCCATGAAAAGAGTCAGTCACCACGAACTCCGCATTGAGGATATTCTCCAACCAAGTCTCAACCGGCTTCAGTTGGTAGTCCGATACCTCCTTCCACCTGTCATAGACCGTCATCTTAGGCATCATCTCAAAAGCAGTAGTGCCTACCTCGCGAGCCACCTCCTCGGCAAACCTCCGCTTCTCAGGAGTGGCATCGAGGAGATAGGCAAAGACCTTCCCGTGAGCTTGCTCCCTGAGGCTCAGCCTCTTCACATACTCCTCCCGAGGAAGCAACAGAGTAGGGTCTAGCACCAGCGTTGCCTCATGCTCTAGATGCTCTTGGCAGAAATGTACCCCACACTCCTCACGCACCGAGACTGCATCAAAGTATCGAAGTAGCTCTCGTGCCATTTGGGTCTCTTCCTCACTGAACTCCCACTCATCCGTCCCAAAAGACGATGCATAGGCCACCCTCTTGATAGACGATTCTTTCGGCAAAAACTCCAAGAAGTAATCAGGCAAATAAGGGGAATACTTTGGGCGCCACGTCTGGTCACTCCCCACAATAATGGCACCCAGTTCTCTTGACACTACCTCCTCCCTCAATTCCTGCTGAGAAAGAATAAGTGGAGTAGTCTCAATATAGTTCTCAACAAAGGCATCTGTATAGCGAGTCATTGTCGCCTCTCTACGTTTTGTGACAGGCTTACTAGGTGACTGAGGATCACGAAGAACATAGCGTAGGTAAAAGTAAGAAAGATACTTTCGCAAAGTACTACGATCATCCACCCAATCAATTCGTCGTAGCGTCACCGGCCGATGCCCCTCCTGCCGTAGCACCTCTTGGAGAGCATAATTCTGTACAATACCACCATAATTCAAGCCCAACGGCTGAGTAAGAATACCTACTTTCATCATCCTTGTTTTCTAACGACCCTAACTAATTCCCCTATGAGTAGCACCGGCGAGGTGAGCACAAAGGTGAGCAACCAATCCTTCCACGTGAGAGGAGTGACACTAAACATCTCTCCTCCAAAGTTCACTATAAACAGCTGCCCTACCAATATCACAAGAGCAATCAACACAAAGCCCCTTGCCCCCTTAAAGTGAAATGCCGAGCGACCACTCTTAAAGGCACGGGCATTGAACATATTCCAAAACTGTAGCCACACAAATAGCGTAAAGAAAAGACTCTGCTCATACCTCGTAATAGTCGGCAAACCATCCACCATCGAAAGTGAGAAAAGGTCCGTCATACTCCTAATATTATACGTATGAAAGAGGTAATAGAGCACTAGTAGTATCACAAAGAAGAGTCCTCCGACCATTAATATTCCACGCCCCATCGCCTTATCAATAATAAAAGAGCTGCGATCCCTCGGCTTCTCATGCATCACCCGAGCAGAGGGTGGCAACGAAGCAAGTGCCATCGCCGCAAAGGTATCCATAATCAGATTGACCCACAGCATCTGCGTCACCGTCAAGGGAGTATCAGTGCCTAGAAAAGCTCCAGCCAACACAATCAAACAGGCCGCCACATTGACCGTCATTTGGAAAAGGATAAAGCGCTGAATATTCTGATAGAGCGAGCGTCCCCACATCACCGCCCTACCGATGCTAGCAAAGGAATTATCCACAATGGTAATATCACTCGCCTCCTTAGCGATAGAAGTCCCATCACCCATAGAGAGTCCCACGTGTGCCGACTTAAGTGCTGGGGCATCATTCGTGCCATCACCCGTCACCGCCACCACCTGATTCCGCCGCTGCAGAGCCTCCACCAATCGCTGCTTATCCAGAGGTCTCGCCCGAGAGATCACCTTAATCTTCCCGATACGCTCCTCCAGCTCCTCATCACTCATCTCAGCCACCTCAGGACCCGTCACAACCTGCTGCTCCCCATCTCCATTTTGCCAAAGACCTATCTGTCGTGCCACCTCCCGAGCGGTTGCCACCGTGTCCCCCGTCACTATCTTCACATCAATTCCTGCCGCCAGACACTCCCTAATGGCCGGTGGCACATCCACCCGCACAGGATCCGAAATAGCCACAATTCCTAGGAAGGAGAGCTCCTTAGCCACCAACTTTCCTTCAGATATCCCCTCCTCAATACGCTCTAGCTTCTGATAAGCAAAACCCAGTGTACGCATCGCTTGCGACTGGTACTTCACCAGCCCCGCCTCAATTGATTGGCGGTCAATAGCCCCCTCCACCTGGCTAGAGAGTCCCAAAACCATCTCCGGTGCCCCCTTCACATAGAGGATAAAAGAACCCTCAGGCGACTGCACAATCGTAGCCATATACTTCCTCTCCGTAGAAAAGGGGATTTGTGCCACCACTTTAGCCTCCGAGACCATCTCGTCGATAGCCACCCCTTCACGATCCAGCCACAAGAGCAAAGCCCCCTCCGTAGGATTGCCAAATACCCTAGTGCTACCATCCGAAGCCTTGTCCAGCGTAGCCGTACTATTGAGCACCAACCCCTCTTGTACCAATCGACTCCCAGCTCCTTCCGCACCATAAAACTGTGCTTCCGCCACCGTCATCAGGTTCTCTGTAAGCGTCCCAGTCTTATCGGTACAGATCACAGTCGTCGCCCCCATCGTCTCACAAGCGTGCATCTTACGTACCAGATTATTGGTCTGCAGCATCTTCTGCATACTATAGGCAAGGCTCAGCGTCACCGCCATTGGTAGCCCCTCAGGTACCGAAACCACCACCACCGTCACAGCAATCATAATGGTCTGCAAAAGGTAGGTAACAAATTCCGACCACTCAAAAGGCTCCATACCACTACCCCAAAGATAGACCGACATCCGCCCCACCAACACCAAGAGAGCAATGCCATAGCCCAGCTTACTAATCATACTCCCAAGCCGATCCAGCTGCTCATTGAGCGGAGTCCGCACAGAGTCATCAATCTGGGTAGCGTGAAATACTTTGCCATTTTCAGTCGCATCACCCACAGCAAAGACCCTACAGACTCCATGCCCCTCCACCACACGCGTACCACGCAATAGGTGATTCGTTGGAAAAGTTGCTTCACTATCCGAGGCCGTAGGAGCGGCCGACTTAGAGGCAATTGGTTCCCCCGTCAGCATCGATTCATCCACCGACAGACTCACCGAGTCCAGTAATTCCCCATCGGCTGGCACCTCATCGCCACTCTCCACCACCACAATATCCCCCACTACCACACTCTGTTTGGGCACCTCCATAGTATGCCCATTACGTATCACCCGCACCGGCTCATCGTCATTCACCTTATTAAGGATTGTAAATTCCTTATCGGCCTTTTGCTCAAAGTAAAAGGCCAAGCCAGTCGCCAGCAATACCGCAAATAAAATGCCCATCGGCTCCAAAAAGGCCTCACTACCACGCCCGTGATAGTAGACCTCATACACCGACACCCCAATTGAGAGCAGTGCGGCCACCAATAAAATAATGATGGTAGAGTCTTGAAACTTCTCAAGGAACTTCCGCCATACCGATACCCGAGCTACCGGAGTCAGCAGATTGGCACCATCCTTTGCCCTACTCTCTGCCACCTCATTATCGCTCAATCCCTCCCAGTGCTTTATATCCATCACTTGCTAATCTAATCTATTATCATAAGTAGCAAAGGTACACAATTATTAGAGACTATTGCGTGGTATAAATCTGTATCATCAGGGTTACGCACTAGAGTTCAACTAAACTTTTCGCCCGACCACCACGTCCGACTTGTCTGACTCGTCCGACTTGTCTGACCCGTCTGACCTGTCCGATTAGGCACCCCCGCCTTGCGACCCCCGCCGAGGAGTCAGACAAATCCTTACGACAGTCCCAATCCTTTACGCAAAACACTCAAAATAAGTTAAAAATCAGGCTCAACTAGCAGTTTCACAGAGCTAGGTGGCTATAATACCATAACCCCACTAAAAACCAACTAGTTATAGAAAATCAAGAAATCCATTGCAACTAGGCCATCGCCGAGTTGCAACTAAGCGATCGATGAGTTGCAACTAAGCAATTGCTGAGATGCAACTAAGCAAACAGCGAGTTGCATCTCACTTCGACCTTAGATAGAGTCCTGAAAACCAATGCATTACAAACCGTCCTATTTTCCCTCTTAACCCAGCTAATATTTCACATTATTTCACAAATATTGACCTTCCCAATCCGACTTACCTAAGCCTTCCGACTAGTCCGATGAGGCACCCCTAGTAATCGGAACCATTCCCCAAAACACAATGAATTGGCACCCCCATTAAGCAAATATAATCATTGGCATTTCATCTTTATAAAATATTTTGCCAATTCAAAATAGATTGGTATGTTTGTAGGCAGTTGATTATCACTTAGAAGAAAGATTCCCCACGGATAGTTACAGTAGAAGCAAGGGGAAAAGCGACGCTCAATACCGCATAATGAGAAAACCACACTCTAGAGCTACATTGAGCAATACGGTAGAGGAATAGTAAAGGATTAAGAATAATACAATAGTTCCATTTTTTTGAAAAAGCAAGGTATGAATTTAAGTCAAGCAAAATGGCTCAGAAGTCTACTCTGTACACTCTTTCTGAGTCTTCTGGCACCTATGGCTCTTGCGCAGACCATTACCGTGAAGGGAGTGGTCACAGATGCGACACACAATGAGCCCGTCATAGGGGCAACTGTAATGCTGGTAGAGGATGCCTCCAAAGGTATGCTCACCAACCTAGATGGCCAATTTACACTCACGGCTGTCCCCGCTAACGGACACATCAGGGTCTCCTACATTGGATATAAGACCATAGAGGTGCCCATCAATGGACAGAGCTCCATCCAAATAGTTCTACAGGAGGATACAGAGCTCCTTGACGAAGTAGTCGTAACGGCACTCGGTATCAAGCGCTCTGAGAAAGCCCTCTCCTACAACGTCCAAAAGCTCGATAATGAGCAGCTTACCACCGTCAAAGACGCCAACTTCATCAACTCCCTCAGCGGAAAAGTAGCCGGCGTAAATATCACCAAGTCCTCAGCCGGTATTGGTGGTGCAACCAAAGTAACAATGCGTGGTTCCAAGTCCATTGCAGGTAGTAATAATGTACTTTACGTGATTGACGGTATGCCTATTGGCAACCAAAACCTCGCTGGTGATGGGAGCGAATACGGGCGTCCAGGATCAGGTGAAGGCATCTCAGACTTCAACTCTGAGGATATTGAGTCCATTTCGGTACTGACTGGACCATCAGCTGCAGCACTCTATGGAGCAGCAGCAGCCAACGGTGTTATCCTGATCAATACCAAGCAAGGTAAAGCAGGTGCACTAAGAGTTAATGTCTCTACGAACACAGAGTTTTTATCCGCTGGCATTCTTCCAGAGTTTCAAAACACCTACGGCACCACTCCTAATACCTATATGAGTTGGGGTAAGAAGCTAGACATACCTTCCACCTTTGATCCAAGAATATTCTTCCAAAAGGGATACAACACGATTAACTCCGTGAATCTCTCTGGTGGTACAGAGAAGAGCCGTACCTTTGTTTCGGTAGCCACAACTCACTCCAAGGGTATTATGCCAAATAACGAGTATTACCGCTACAACTTTACTGGTCGCAATACATCGGACTTCCTTAACGACAGGCTTCATCTAGATCTAAGTGCAAGCTACGTACTACAAGGAGACCAAAACATGATGTCGGGCGGACGCTATTTTAACCCACTTCGCCCTCTCTATCTATTCCCTAGAGGAGATGACTTCTCAAATATCCAAGTTTGGGAGCGCTATGATAGCAACCGCCGTATTTACACTCAATACTGGCCTTATGGCACCGCAGGCGAAGACTTTGAGAACCCCTATTGGATTGCCAATAGAGAGCTATTCTATAGTCAAAAGCATCGCTATATGTTCAATGCTCGTGCACAATACGACATTTTTGATTGGCTCAATATAGCTGGTCGTGTTCGTATTGATAATACTTATACTACTCAAAACACTAAATTCTACGCTTCTACACTCTCTCTATTTGTAGGAGACAAAGCTGACCACCCTATGGGTAGCTTCGGCAAGTCCGAGCAAAGGTATAAGCAAACTTACGCCGATGTGATGGTCAATATCAATAAAAACTGGGGTGACGATTGGTCATTAACCGCCAACATTGGTGCTTCATACGATGATCACTATACCACAGGAATGGGCATTGGTGGTAGATTGCTAATGATTCCCAACTTCTTTTCTGCCAACAACATAGATCCTACCGTAGGACCAGGTGGAATGAATTATTATCGCACCCGTAACATTGCTGCCTTTGCATCGGGAGAATTGGGTTGGAGAAACCAACTCTATCTATCTGTTACAGGTCGTTCAGATTGGGCATCACAATTAGTAAGCAATGGCAAGACTCCTGCTATTTTCTACCCTTCGGTAGGTCTTTCGGCAGTGGTATCAGAGCTCCTGAATATGCCTAAGTGGTGGAGCTACCTCAAAGTTCGTGGATCATTTACAGAAGTTGGTTCACCTATCTCCATGACAGGTGTGACCCCAGGATCAATAACCTATTCAATGAAGCCAGGTAAGATTGATCCAAACACTATCTATCCATTCCCTGAGTTCCGCCCTGAGCGCACTCGCTCTTATGAGTTTGGTATCAACTCTAAGTTCTTTAATGGAGCCTTGACGCTAGATGCTACCATCTACCAGTCTAACACTTACAACCAGACCTTCCTACAAGAGCTGGCCAAGTCAACTGGCTACTCTGGGTTCTACGTACAAGCTGGTGATATTCGCAACCGTGGTATTGAGCTAGCCCTTGGCGTTAATAAAAGCTGGGGTGACTTTAACTGGTTTAGTAATATAACCTATACCCGCAACATAAACCGTGTGATGGCACTTGCCAAGGGATTCAAGAATCCTATTGATGGCACCACCTTTGATATTGACGTCCTAAAGTCACCTAAGTATATGCGCGTTGGAGACTCAATGGACGACATCTTTGTTACAGGCATTCTCCTAAAAGACAAGGATGGTAAGCTTATCGAAGAGGGTGATGGCTATAAAGTAGACCGCTCTCAGATTATTAAGGTAGGCAAATCCTCTCCTGACTTTATGATGGGATGGAATAATACCTTTGCGTACAAAGGAATTTCACTTAGCTTCCTTATCAATGCCCGAGTAGGTGGACTTGTTTCGTCTACTACCCAAGCTATGATGGACGGCTATGGCGTATCCAAAGTTACTGCAGATGCTAGAGATGCTGGTGGTGTGATGATTGATGGAGTGAAATATGATGCCGAGCGTTACTATCGTACCATTGGACTGAATCGTCTTGGAGCGTACTACCTCTATGATGCTACTCAGGTAAAGCTTCAGGAGCTATCTCTTGGCTATTCTCTGCCTAAAGCATGGCTAGGCAATTACGTGCAGAATGCAAGCGTGTCTCTTATCGGACGCAACCTACTCACTATTTATCGTGCAGCTCCTTACGACTCCGACATGTCGGGTGGTACAGGGACTTACTCCGGAGGTGGTGACAACTTTATGCCACCAAGCATGCGCAGTCTTGGCTTTAGCGTAAAAGTTGGCTTCTAATCTTTAATTGATAGATAAGTAATTCATATGAATAATAAAATAAAATATATACTTCCTCTGATAGCTGGTGGGCTACTCTCGCTCAGCTCTTGCACAAGAGACTTTGGAGACATCAACCGTAACCCATTAAATCCTAATCTGGAGGATTTGAATAAGGATAATATCCTAGGTAGTGCTTACTTGCCAGACCTTCAGTACCACGTGGTTTGGACGGCGACTGAAGGCACTGATGCAGTCAATAACTATCAGGTTCTTAACAACTTAACCGCTGAGTCTTGGATAGGCTATCACGCACCACGCGATGCAAAGTGGCCCTCCCGTAACCTCACCCAGTTTTACTTTGATGTTGGGTGGAATAATGGTGGCTTTAGTGGCACTATGGGAGCTATGAACCCTTGGCTACAAACCAAGAAAATCGCCATGGATGGAGAGGTTAAAAATGAAGAAGTCTTCTCAATAGCTCAGATTTGTAAAATCTTTACCATCCAAAAGGCTACAGATATGTTTGGTGCCATCCCCTATTCAAAGGTAGGTAGCGGCTCATTCAATGTCCCTTATGACTCTCAAGAAGATGTCTACAAGTCATTCTTCACTGAATTGTCTGAGGCGGTAGACGTACTCTATGCTGCATCTGGTCGTACACTCGTTGTTAAAGACTATGTGTATGAGGGAAATGCCTCTCAGTGGGCAAAGCTAGGCAACTCTCTCATGCTTCGACTTGCGATGCGTGTACGCTATGCAGCTCCAGAGCTAGCAAAGACCTACGCTCAAAAAGCAGCTACACACCCAGCAGGGCTAATAGACCAAGTGGCCGACCAAGCACAGATCGATGAAAAGAGTGGAGTAAGGGCCAAGAACTCTCTCTATGTGATCGCTAATTCCTACGACGACACTCGTCTGGGTGCTACAATGCAGTGCTACTTACGTGGCTACGAAGATCCTAGAGCGGAGAAGTACTTCACTGGGGATCTCTCCATAGCAGTACCACCGGCAATTCCCTCAACAGCAAGGCAATACGATAAGGCAGCAAAGCCTCTAGTTGAAGAGTTTGACCCTTCGGTATGGATGACCGCTGCTGAGGTGGCATTCCTAAAGGCCGAAGCTGCGCTGGTTGGATATATTCCAGGAAATGCTGAGCAGTACTACAAGCAGGGTATTCAGCTCTCTTTTGCTCAGTGGGGACTAAGTAGTGAAGAGGCAACAGCCTATATGGAGAGCACCAAGCAACCTGCTGCTTTCCAAGACAAGATTAATGCCAACTACAGCCAGTCTGCTCCCTCTACGATCACTCCAAAATGGGATAATAGTGCCGACGAGGAGGTAAAGCTTGAGCGCATTATCACTCAAAAGTATCTAGCGATCTACCCTAATGGGCAAGAGGCATGGTCGGAGTGGAGACGTACTGGCTACCCACGCCTACTTAAGCCATTGAGCAACATTTCAAACTTTGGTGTAGTAACTTCTGATGGGCACAAGGATGGTGTGCGTCGCTGGCCATACCCACAAAGTGAGTTGACACAAAATAAAGAAAACGTACAGGATGCCATTAATAAGTACCTAGGAGGTAATAACATGGCAAATATTAATGTTTGGTGGGATGCTAAACCCAAGAACTAATAAGATTATATTACTGATATGAAACATATATTATCGGCTCTATCCTCTATAGCTATCATGCTAGGATTTGCTTCGTGCAATCTTGCCGATGGCGAAGGAATGGGGGTTTATTCAAAAGATGGCTCAGTGATGAATAATGGCATCTATATGAGTCAAGTAGATGGCAAGGAAGCCGTTGCTGTACTAGTTGAGAAAGACAAGGGAGGTTTCTCCACTTTCACTCCTAGACTAGCTGCACCTATTGATAAGGATGTCAAGGTAACACTCCATGTAGATCCAAAAGTGATTGAGGACTACTCTCTAGCCAACAACCTTAAGCTGAAGTCAGTAGATAAGGACGATGTGCTTTTCATCGACTCTGAAGGCAAGGAGCATAAGGGCGAAATCACTGTGACTATTCCAGCAGGAAGTATTTCAACTAGTGTTTCGGCTGGTGTTAGAGAACTAGATGTCAATAAGTATTCATTTAGTGAAAAGTGGGCTTTTGGAGTAAAGATTGCCAAAAGCGATGCTACTGATGTGCCACTACTATCGAATCAAAATAGCAGTGTCGTTACTTTCAACCGCTTATTTAAGACCTCAGCATTCCATTGGATCAGTTCAGGTGAGTCCTTTAAGATCCAAATGAATGAGCCTATAGCAGAGGATCTGACTGAATGGACCTTCCAAATTCAGCTCTACTTCTCTCGTTTGGCTCGTAACGACTGCCATGTAGCAAGTCCTAACCAAACGATCTCCAATATCTATGGCGTGCCATCTGGTATGGAGTGGTATACTCGTATCAGCTACTCAGGTGGTATCCAGCTGAAGACAGGTCGTGATGGAGATGATACGTGGACTAATAAACCCTTGAAGGATAAGACTTGGATGCAGATTACCTGGACTTTCAAGCGTACAGGTCTTAACCGTGGTATCACTTCTGTCTATGTAGATGGTGAGCTACAGAAGTCTTGGGAGACTCAAGACTATATGTGGGCTAAGGGCACAAAGGAAGCTGGTTGGGCAATTGGTGGCTGTCCATGGGGTAACGACTACATCCGCGAGGCGAAGATGTGGAATAAGGTGTTGACCCCTGCAGAGATGCAAGACAAGCTCTATCTACCAGAGGATCCCAATGATCCAAACCTGATTTTCTACGTACCATTTACTAAGGAGACAATGTCCTTCGATCCAATAGTGATCCAAGAGCTTACTGGTAGGGCAACCGTGATTGTACCTAATTCGCTATCAGCTGATATGCAGGACAATATTGTCTTCCCCAATACTAAGATGGTGATTGAAGAAGAGGACTCAGCAACTGAAGGTGAAGAGCCTCAAAACCCTTAAGACATAAAGAGTTGTATGAATAATATATTTAAACTTATATCCATCGGATGTGCAGTGGTATTTCTAGGCGCGTGTACCAACATTAAGCCAATAGACGTAGATGACCAAGCACAGAAAGAGCTCTGGGAACAGAGAGATAAGAAGAAGGCTGAGGCTGAAGCAAAAAAGAAGGCTGAAAACGAGGCCAATGCTAAGAAGATTGCAGAAGAGAATGAGATAAACAAGCAGAAGTACTATGCGGCACTAAGGGAGTACAAGAAGACTGACCACAAGCTCATGTTTGGTTGGTTTTCGAATTGGAACCCCCAAAGCCCTGACCCTGTATTCAATCTCGATCTTTTGCCCGATAGTGTAGACTTTATCTCCAATTGGGGCCAGCAATGGGATCTTAGTGAAGCCAAAAAAGAGCAACTAAAGCATGCCCACGAACGTGGAATCCGCATGACCATTGGTTGGATCATTGAAAACGTAGGACAAGGTATCAATGCACCTGAGGGTGGCTGGCTGCAATGGAAAAAGGAGGATGGCTCCGTGGATGTTTATAAGGCGATTGATGTATATGTAGCATCACTTTGTGACTCTATCCAAAAGTACAATTACGATGGTATGGATATCGACTACGAGCCTAGCTTTGCATCACCATTCAAGAACGGCAACCACTGTGGTGACTGGGGCCAAGATGGAGATGGACTGCTAGCCCTTATCTCGTGTAGCTCCTCTAGCAATAAAGAGAGAGAGAACTACTTCTTTACGGAGCTAAGAAAAGGCTTTGATGAGCTTGAGAAGAAGATGGATAAGAAGCTAATGCTCAATATCAATGGGTCAATTAGTTGGATCGATCCGCAAGTAGCCCACCTATTCGACTACTTTACAGCTCAAAGCTACAATAACTCCGCTGGTCGCTGGGTCAATTCTTTAAGTCGCTTTGGCTACGGCCCTGAAAAGCTACTAGTTACAGAGACTTTCCAAAACAAGGAGGGCAACGCCAATAGTTTTGCAAAGAACTACGCTGTCTACGCCAACGAAAAAGGAATTGGCGGGATTGGAGCCTTCCACATTAATGAGGACGTAATCTATGGGCCCAATTACAAGAATGTAAAGGAGGCAATTCAGATAATGAACCCTGCCAACACATATACCCCAGAAGAGTAAGTAGCTAATCAATTGAAGATATATATAATATGAAGACTAAATATTTTTCGTATGCAACATGGGCGATCTCAGTGATTGGGCTAATGGCTTCGTGTCAGTCACCAGATCCAGAGATTGTTGAGTCCAACTACGAATATGCCATTGATGAGAAAAAGGTGGCAGTAGATACTCCCGATCCTTTCCAATTTGATGACACCCCCTACGTTTATATGGCTAAGGAAGATCAAGTAGCCAACTTCTCTATCCTTAAGCAAACGAATGGTGATATGTCAGTTGGCAATCCAAAAACAATTGACCTTAAGGTACAATTGACTAAGGCGCTTAGTGAAGAAGTGACTCTCACACTAGATGTAGATGCCAAAAAGACTGAGGAGCTGCTCACTGGCAATCCAATGTATAAAGAGCTGACTAAGGATGCTCTTACTTTTCCTCAGGAGATAAAGATCCCAGCAGGGGAGAAATCTGCCAAGGTCTCTATCACCCTTGAAGAGAAGGACTTGGAGCGTTATGAGATGGAAACCACCTACGCCTTAGTCCTAGACTTTTCAACAACTTCTAAGACACTGAGGTTTGCAAAGGGTTTCAACCAGATTGAGGTCAAAGCGACAGCTTCAGTAGCTCTTCCACAGGGCAACAATGTAACTGTTGCAGACAAACTACCTGATGGGCTGACCAAGTATCCATCCGGTGATATCACTCCTAAGTCCGATTATCAATTTGGAAGACTTTGGGTAATGTTTGATGGCAACACTCGCTACTATAGTAGTAACTGGTGGGTACAATCGGGAAGCTCCACCACTCTAGAGCTCAAGCTAGCTAATAAAGCAAAAGTGAAGACTATAGTAGTATGGGGAAATCCATACAGCAGTGAAGGCGATAAGTCCTTGAAGGGAGTAACCGTCCACGCAACCAATAACGGTGGATCCACTTATGTCACTCAAGGCTCTATCTTAATGGACAAGTTTGCTAACCCCGTATACATTGTCTTCAACGAAGCAATTGACGTGGATGCAATTCTATTATCCGACTTCATCAGTAGAGTTAGTTATGCCGATATCGTAGAGATAGAAGTGTACACTGAATAACTAATAAAAGGAATAGAGCGGGGTACTGATATGCCCCGCTCTATTTTTATCAGTTGAATTAGCATTATGAAAAGGTTATCATTTCTCACTTTATTATTCGTTATCTTTATGAACATCTCTTGTGCGAGGAACAGCAAGACTAAGCACGAAGATGCCATACTTGGAAGGTGGGAGCTGCGGGAAGTAATTAACGGAGTAAAGTATTATATCTCCTTTAACCCCAACCAAACGATCACCCAAGTCTTCGTAGCACCCGATGGGTACAAGAGAATATACTCCGGAAGATGGTCCATAGATAGTGACACCCTCTTTATGCAGGATTCACGAGGAGATTATAAACTTCTTATTTCCGAAACTTCGGATAGCACCTTGATGCTTATTCGCCAAGACTCTCTCGCCATGATTTGTGATAGACTGTCGGAGAACAAGGATTACATATTTGAGCCTTAGAAGGTATAACATCTAATGTACTACGTCCATTATATCAGCTACTTCATTGACTGAAAGTTGGTGGGTGGTGATATATTTGTTATCTTTGTGGAGAGTATGGGGAATTAGCTCATCTGGCTAGAGCGCTACAATGGCATTGTAGAGGTGACCGGTTCGAGTCCGGTATTCTCCACTTTCTTTATATCCTCGGCGTTACTGCCGGGGATTTTTTGTTTCTGAATATAATGCTATCAGGTCTATAAAAATAGGTATCTTTGTAGTGCATTTGTGGAGGTGATAGAGTTCACCTCTTGGGAAACTGGTGTGAGTCCAGTACAGTACCCGCTGCTGTAAGTCTTGATGGGCTGAGAAGCCTTGACAGCACCCCGATCGTTTGCCACTGCCCATGTGGGCGGGAAGGTACGGAGGTGTATGAGATAAGTCAGAAGACCGACAGATGCATTTTACCGTGTTATAAAACCTATTTAATCAACTTTCGGGAGTTAAAGTAATATGAATAATCCAGTTCTTTACATCATTAAGAGGGATGGCGTGCAGGAGCCATTTACCCCCTCTAAGATTGAAAACGCTATTCTCAAGGCCTACGTAGCGAGTGGCAATGGAGATAATTATGGTGAGGTGCAGCAGGTAACTCGCCAGGTATTGTCGCGCATAGAGCAGACAACCATTTCGGTAGAGGAGGTACAAGATATTGTGGAGGGCGAGCTGATGAAGGTGCGCCCCGATGTGGCGAAGCGCTACATTATCTATAGGGAGTGGCGCAATACGCAGCGGCACAATCGCACCGACCTCAAGAAGTCTTTTGATGGGATTGTACGGATCGATGAAAATGATATCAATCTGAGCAATGCCAATATGAGTAGCCACACTCCAGCTGGTCAGATGATGACCTTCGCGAGTGAGGTCTCCAAGGACTATGCTTACCGCTATCTACTCTCCCCCGAATTTGCCGAAGCACACAGGCGTGGGGATATCCACATACACGACCTCGACTACTACCCCACCAAGACCACCACTTGTGTACAGTACGATCTGAAGGATCTCTACGAACGGGGTTTCCACACAAAGAATGGGAGTATCCGCACTCCCCAGAGCATCCAGAGCTACGCCACTCTTGCAACGATCATTTTCCAGACCAATCAAAATGAGCAGCACGGAGGGCAGGCAATCCCCGCCTTTGACTACTTTATGGCACCTGGGGTATACAAGTCGTTTGTGAAGCACTTGGCAGAGCTGATTCCCTTTATAGTAAAGGCAAGAAGTGGTGAGGGAAACCTTGAGAGGAAGGCACTGCGAACGATGATTACCAACACAATGGGCAACATCATGCCGAGTGCGGGGGAGATTCGCGGGCTATATGATGAGCTCTCCAAGGTGACTAACGATGCTATCGCCTACGAAGATCTGGAGATGATGGTGGCGGAGGCTCGCGAACTAACCAGGCGAGATACGCATCAGGCGATGGAGGGATTTATCCACAATCTCAATACCATGCACTCCAGAGGTGGCAACCAGGTGGTCTTTAGCTCAATTAACTACGGTACCGATACCAGTGCCGAGGGGCAGATGGTGATCGAGGAGTTGATGGAAGCGACTATGGAGGGACTAGGAGCGGGAGGTGAGGTGCCAGTCTTCCCCATTCAGATATTTAAGGTGAAGGAGGGGGTCTCTTATTCGGAGCGTGACTATGAATTGGCAATGACCGACTTTGATGCTGCGATGAGGGGCGAGCTAGAGTTTGAAGCACCCAACTTCTATCTATTCCTAAAAGCGTGCAAGACCACAGCAAGGGCACTCTTCCCCAACTTCCTATTCCTCGACACCCCCTTCAATCAAAATAAACTTTGGCGTGCCGATGATCCTAATCGTTATCTGTATGAGATTGCAACGATGGGTTGCCGCACCCGTGTCTTTGAGAATATCAATGGGGTACAGAGTTCAGTGGGAAGGGGCAATCTCTCCTTTACTACTATCAACCTACCAAGGCTGGCGATTGAGGCTCGTCGTGCTGCGGAGCGCGAGTGCGGTTCGGTTGCCGACTCTGGCCGGATCTTGAGCGTATCTATCCAAAAGCTAAAGGAGTCGCTACGAGAGATGGCACTACTAGTTGGCGAACAGTTGCATGAGCGATATCTCTACCAACGGAGTGCACTGGCACGTCAGTTCCCATTCATGATGGGCAACGATGTATGGAAGGGAGGCGGTGCTTTGAAACCCAATGACAAGGTAGGCTCGGTATTGGATAGCGGTACGCTGGGAATTGGATTTATCGGCGGTCACAATGCGATGTATGCACTTTATGGTATGGGACACGGCGAGAGCTCTGCTGCGTGGGAGACTTTGCGGGAGTGCCTAGTGGTACTGAATGAGGTGGCAGGCGAGATGAAGGCGAAGTATCACCTCAATTACTCGGTACTCGCCACTCCTGCCGAGGGGCTTTCGGGTCGCTTTACTAAGCTCGACGTGAAGCGGTACGGCAAGATACCTGGGGTCAATGATCGAGAGTACTATATCAATTCATTTCATATCGATGTAAAGGAGGAGGTACGCATCGC
>OLPH01001001.1_pt1 | contig 30610 bp, 30 predicted proteins | sample 1672951 | NCBI WGS metagenome assembly OLPH01 (sample SAMEA3136740, study PRJEB25190) | human gut metagenome | reverse complement strand
GATCGATTACGTCATCCCCGGCAACGACGACGCTATCCGCGCTGTCAAGCTGATCGCTGGCGCTATGGCTGACGCTGTTCTGGAAGGCAAGCAGGGCAACCAGGAGGCTCCCGCTGAGGAAGCTGCCAACGCCTGATTTCTGGCTGTACAGAACAAACCCGTGAAATAACGTGTAAGGGAGACTACAAAAATGGCTATTTCTGCAAAGGACGTTATGGAACTGCGCAAGCAGACCGACTGCGGCATGATGGAGTGCAAGAAGGCTCTGACTGAGGCTGACGGCAACTTCGAGAAGGCTATTGAGATCCTGCGCGAGCGTGGTCTGGCTACTGCTGCCAAGAAGGCAAGCCGCGTTGCTGCCGAGGGTATGGTTTACGCTGACTACTGCCCCAAGTGCAAGGTCGGCGTTGTCATCGAAGTCAACGCTGAGACTGACTTCGTTGCCAAGAACGACAAATTCGTTGATTTCGTCAAGGAAGCAACCAAGGTCGTCATGCTGCAGAACCCTGCTGATGTTGAGGCTCTGATGGCTTGCAAGACCGAGACTGGCGAGACCGTTGACGAGGCTCTGAAGAACCTGATCCTGGTCATCAAGGAGAACATCAAGATCCGTCGTTTCGTCCGTTACGAGGGCGTTTGCTCTGCTTACGTCCACGGTGGCGGCACCCACGGCATCCTGGTCAACTTCGAGACCACCAACGACATCGACAGCAAGGACGAGTTCACTGCTTACGGCAAGGACATCGCCATGCAGGTCGCAGCTGCTAACCCCAGCTACGTCGATGAGGCTTCTGTCCCCGCTGAGGTCGTTGCCAAGGAGAAGGAGATTATGCTGGCTCAGATGGCTGGCGATCCCAAGAACGCCAACAAGCCTGATGCTGTGAAGCAGAAGATGATCGAGGGCAAGATCAAGAAGTTCTTCAAGGAGAACTGCCTGGTCGATCAGGAGTTCGTCAAGGACAGCGATCTGTCTGTTGCTCAGTACACCGCTAAGGTAGCTAAGGATCTGGGCGGCGAGATCAAGATCGTCAAGTTCACCCGTTTCGTGAAGGGCGAGGGCCTGGAGAAGCGTGCTGATGACTTCGCTGCTGAAGTTGCAAGCATGGTGAAGTAATTCAGTCTGACTGAATGAATTTAAGAGCTGTGGTACCTGTAACAGGGTGTCACAGCTCTTTTTGTTTGTGTTTGAACGGGAAGTGTGTTATCATAGGAACAATTACAATGAAGAGAAAGCTGGAAGTGAAGAATCTCGACCAGCCGCTGTATCGAAAAAAGGAAGGCGGCATCTGACAGGAGATGTTACGATGAAAACACAGAAACTTGAGATCAGCGGTATTCCTGCTTTGCTGTACGGGAAAGAAAGCCGAAAAGTATATCTCTATGTCCATGGCAAAATGGGATGCAAAGAAGAAGCCCTGCCTTTTGCAGAGCTTGCCTGCCCAGCAGGGTATCAGGTTCTTGCTGTTGATTTGCCTGAACATGGAGAGCGCAGGGGCAGCTCCGAGAAGCTGCTGCCGTGGGTGGCGGTTCCAGAGTTGGAAGCGGTCTATTCCTATGCTGCAGAGCGTTGGAGGAATGTCTCGCTGCGGGCTACAAGTATTGGAGCCTGGTTTTCCATGTTGGCCTTACAGGCAAAGCCTTTACGGAGTGCTCTCTTGCTCTCACCAGTGGTAGATATGGAGGATCTTATCACCAATATGATGCAGTGGGCAAATGTGAGTGAGGCCCAGTTGAAAGAAGCAGGGGAGATTTCCACGGATTTCGATGAGACGCTGTCGTGGCAGTATCTCTGCTGGGTGAGGGAGCATCCCTACCGCTGGAAAGCGCCCACGCAAGTGCTCTATGGCGCAAGGGATAACCTGACTTCCAGGGCAGTGCTTGAGCAGTTCAAACAACGGACAGGTGCGCATCTGACCATCATGGAAGAAGGAGAACACTGGTTCCACACCGAGCTGCAATTGGCTGTTCTGCAGGAATGGGAGCGAGCACATATCTGAAAGAAGAGGAGAGAGAAACATGAAGATCGAACCCAGAATGTTCACACTGCCCAACGGGGAAGTGCTGACGGTGCGCAGCTTATGCGCCGATGATGCGGAGGCATTGAGTGCATTCCGCAATGCAATCTACAGCGAAACACATTTTATGGCCCGATACCCGGAGGAAGGAGCGAGTCTGGAAGCGATGCGGAACTGGCTCGCAGGCTTCGTGGAAAGCCCTGTGAACTTTGAGGTGGGCGCTTTTGCCGGAGAAAAGCTGGTGGGGGAGTTTGGTGTTGCACAGGTGCGGCCGCATATCAAATACCGCCATCGTGCTGTACTAGGCATCTCCGTACGGAAAGATTACTGGGGCTGTGGTCTGGGCAGCTATCTGATGCAGTTGGCCATTGACCAGACCCGTACCAACGGCTTCGAACAGCTGGAGCTGGGGGTGTACAGCGATAACGCCCGTGCCATCCATCTCTATGAGAAGTTTGGGTTTGAGCGCTATGGCATCCAGCCCCGGGCCTTTAAACTGAAAGACGGCACCTACCGGGATGAGATCATCATGGTGAAGATGCTGTGACCTGAAAAGGATAAAATAAAATCTCCCACTGACGGGGTTCGATGTCGTCAGTGGGAGATTTTTATCGTTTTACGGTAAAACCGTGAAAACCTCAGATTTTGGCCTCGCTGTTGTGCTCAGCCTTTTTGTAAGCAGAGAAGGAGTGGAACACAATGTTCAGACCCAGAACGATCAGCAGGACAGCCAGGATCAGCTGCAGGCCGTTGGCAATGAACACGGCACCCCAAGTGGTCTCGCCCGCAGGAATGCTGACAGAAGCGGCGGTGCTGATGGCCTTGACCATAGCAATCAGGCGCTGCACCAGAGCGGTGAAGGTGACGCACAGCATGATGATCAGCGGGGGGAACAGCATCTTGTTGCTGCGGCCGGTGACCTTCAGGAAAACGCACAGGGTAGCCAGAACCAGAGCGCTCAGCAGCTGGTTGGCGGAACCGAACAGAGGCCAGATGTTTGCGTAGCCGATCTTGGTCAGCAGGAAGCCGAAGGCCAGAGTGAGGAAGGTGGAGAAGTAGACGTTGCAGAACAGCTTGCGCCAGCCCTCAGCGTGCTCCATGTCGTCCACACTGAACAGCTCCTGGAAGCTCATGCGGCCGATACGGGCCACAGCATCCAGACTGGTCAGGGCCAGAGCGGAAACACACATCGTCATAAAGACCGTTGCTGCATAAGCGGGAACGCCGAACATCTCAAAGAAACCGGCAACACCACGGCTGAAGATCTGGAACGGGGTACCTGCAGCGGGGGTACCGTCCGCAGCAGCGGCAGCACCGGCAACGCACAGGGCCAGAACAGCCAGCAGGCTCTCCAGAATCATTGCGCCATAGCCGACCTTCTGCATATCCTTCTCGTTCTCAACGGTCTTGGAAGAAGTACCGGAGGAGACCAGGCTGTGGAAGCCGGAAACAGCACCACAGGCAACGGTGACGAACAGGATGGGGAACATGGTGCCCAGCTTCTCGTTGGTGAAGCCGGTGTAAACGGGCAGATTCATGGTGGGGTGTGCAACGACCAGACCAACCACAGCGCCTGCGATCATGGCAACAAACATGAAGGTGGTCATGTGGTCCCGGGGCTGCTTCAGCAGCCACATGGGAAGCACGGCGGCAAAGAAGATATAAACAAAGGTGATATAGCTCCATGCGGCCTTGCTCAGGATGATGGGCAGATTTGCGCCAATGACAAAGGACAGCACGATGAAAACGATGCTGATGACGCTCTCCTTCCAGCCGGAGAAGTTGAACTTCTTCTGGATCAGGCCAAAGACCACAGCGAAGACCATGAACATGATGGAGACCATGCCGGCAGCGCCGTTGGTCTGAGCAGCGTCCACTAGAGCGCCGTCCGCGCCATAAGCATTGAAGGTGCCGGCGACCATGTCAGCAAACGCTGCAATAACGATGCCGCAGAACAGCCAGCAGAACAGCAGGAACAGCTTGCGGCCAGTCTTGCCGATATACTTTTCGATCAGCATACCCATGGACTTGCCGTCATTCTTTACAGAAGCATACAGAGCGCCGAAGTCGGTAACAGCACCAAAGAAGATGCCGCCCAGCAGGACCCACAGCAGAACAGGCAGCCAGCCAAAGGCAGCAGCCTGAATGGCACCGGTAACAGGGCCGGCACCTGCAATGGAGCTGAACTGATGTGCAAAAACGGTCCAGCCGTTGGTGGGAACGTAATCCCGGCCGTCCTCATGGACGACCGCAGGGGTCTTGGCGGTGGGGTCGATGCCCCACTTGTTTGCCAGCCAGCGTCCGTAGAGGGTGTAAGCACCAAACAGACACACGGCTGCAATCAAAACGATGACCAGCGTGTTCATTTCTTTTACCTCTTTCCTTTGCTTTTCATGCGGCAAAGAGGTCACGCTGTGGCTCCTTTGCCTGAAAATTGTGTCTACTTTATCCCCATTTTCATAATTTGTCAATATTTTTCGGAGCAGTTCAGAGGATGTGCTAATTCGACAGAAAATCCGGCAATAAATTTTAGGTGATTTTATTTCACTTGTGAAGAGAAGAAAACTGTGGACACGCTGAATTGAAAACGATTCACGCAAAAGACTTGACTTTCACACTTTCGTGTGCTAAAGTGATAACATGATATGATTCTTTCTGTCAGAAGTTCCGGCGTTTGCCGCAGAGGAGACCGCAATGACTGAGAAAAATTCCAGAAAAAACGAGACCGTAGATGCACTGTTCGATGCCATCCTGAGCCTTGAGAGCCGGGAGGAGTGCTATGCTTTTTTTGAGGATCTGTGCACAGTAAAGGAGATCTCCGATATGGCACAACGGCTGGAAGCGGCAAAGCTGCTGCTTGGCGGCCGCACCTATGACCAGATCGTGAAAGAGGTAGAGATCAGCACGGCGACCATCAGCCGCATCAATCGCTGTATCCAATACGGAACCGGCGGTTACCAGAGCGTAATTGAAAAGGTCTCTGCACAGGAGAAAAAGCAGTAACGGCTGCACGGCAGAGGACATAAGATGGGGTACACCTTATATAGAAAGGATGAGTCCCCTATGGCAACGATCAATTGTCCCACTACGTTGGAATGTCCGGCCCTGCCCCGTGTTACCCTGAGTCAGGCTGTGATCGATCTGATGGAAAGTATCGCGCTGCAGGAAAGTGCTCTGAGCCACATCCTCTGCGCCGAGAGCCAGAAGATGAAAACCGCACTCGCCATGAACGAGATCGACCTGTGCAAGCTGCTGGAAGTGAACGATTCGGCCACTAACATGGTGCACGCCGTGGCAAATCTGGAGCTGGTGCTGAAGGAAAAGCTGGAGTTTATCTCCAATAACCTCTATTATCCCTCCGCTGATAACGGCGCTGCAGCCCAATAAGCCTGCACGACCCCCTGCCTGTCCGCATTCTGGCGGGCAGGCATTTTGCGTTTTAAGGCCAGATTGTGACCGATTTGTATAAAAAGTGCAAAAACGATTTGTTGGAATTGCTGAAAGCGCAATTCTGTGCTATACTATACCGTGTATATGTGTGAAAGAGAGGGAAACGAACTTGCAGCACTATGACGTGATCTTATTTGACGTGGACGGAACCCTGATCGATTCTGCCCCCGGCATCCTGAATACACTGGAAGAAGTTTTTACCAAGATGGGCGTGGATGTCACCCATGTGAACCTGCGGCGCTATCTGGGGCCGCCGCTCCGCAAGAGCTTTGGAGAGCATTTTTCTGACCCTGTAAAAATCGAGGAGGCCACCGAGCTCTATCGGGAGAGTTACCGCGAAAAGGGTAGCCATGAGGGTACGGCCTACCCCGGTGCGGCAGAGATGCTGCGCCGCCTGAAGGAGGCAGGATTTGTGCTCTGCACCGCAACCTCCAAGCCGACTGTGGTCGTGACCCCCATTCTGGAAGAACAGGGACTGGCCCCTTACTTCGATTTCATCGGCGGCGCATCCATGGATGAGAGCCGGGATACCAAAACGGAAGTGGTGCGCTATGTTCTCACCCAGCCCTGTGTACAGGGCAAGCGGGTGCTGATGGTGGGCGACCGCAACGATGATATGCGCGGTGCTGCTGATTGCGGGCTGGATGCCGCCGGTGCCCTGTATGGCTACGGCAGCAGGGAAGAACTGGAGCCCTTTGGCCCGGTGCTGCTGGCGGAAAGTTGTGAAGAACTGACGGACAAGCTCCTGGCCTGCCGTGCAAACGGTTGAACGATAGGATAAGTGGTGAATATAACATGAATCATAAGAATCAATCGGACAAACAGTCTATGACATCGCTGCAGCGGCAGGCCGTTCTGGTCTGTGTGGTCTGCGCACTGGCGGCTTTGCTGACCGTAGGCATTACCCTGACCCTGCTCAAACGGGGAAAACCGGAAACGCCCGGCACACCCGCAGACTCCGTGCCGACGGACACCACCGGGGACGGCGAAAGTACAGATCTTGCCAATCACTATCAGATCGATAACACCTCCAGTGCTCTGCTGACTGAAACAGCGGATGCAGGCACGGAATATCTGGACAGCACCCTGTTTCTGGGAGACTCCAACACCGTGCGTCTGTATAACAACGGCCTGATCTCCTTGCAGCAGTTCTGTGCCAAGGAGGGCATTGGCACCCATGTGGCCCTGAACGAAGGAATCGTCACCTTTAAGAATGACACCACCCACTACACTATCGCACAGGCGGTGGCAAAAATGAAGCCCCGCCGCGTCGTGATGACCTTTGGCACCAACGACACCGGCATGGAGGTGGCTGATTTTATCAGTAACTATACCGCGCTGGTGCAAGCCATTCAGGAGGCTTACCCCTACACTGATATCATCGTGAACACGGTGCCTCCTATCCCGGAGAATCACTCCAATTACCCCCACATGGATCAGGCCAAGATCGATGATTTTAACATGGCGCTGCTCAACATGTGTGAACAGCTGGGGGTCAGATTTCTGAATACGGCAGAGGTTCTCAAGGGAGAAAATGGCTACGGCCAGCCGGATTACTACACGGACGGTGATATCCACCTCAAAAGCGCCGGTCTCAAGGCTGCGCTGAACTATCTGCGTACCCACGCCTACCAGACCGAGGATCGCCGCCCGGACACCAATAATATTCCCACCCGTACGCTGGAATATGTATCCAACCCCAGCTCGGCGGTGCAGGCCCCCAGCTCGGAAGAACCCGCTTCTTCCAGCGAGAGTGAAAGCGTCAGCAGCTCTGAGACTGCCAGCGTTAAGTTTGAGGCCCGTTATCAGGTGGAAAAGAGCGGCGGCGGCACCCTGAGCTGTGGGAACGAGAGCGGCAAGACCAGCCTGACATACGGTATCACAGATGCATCCCAGTCGCTGACTGTCACGGCCACCCCTGCGGAGGGCCATGTGTTCGTCAAGTGGAGCGACGGCGTGACCAGCAAGACCCGTACCGATACCGGCTTCAAGCAGAATCTGGACGTAACAGCCGTGTTTGCCGCTGCTTCCGTTCACATCTCGGAAGGCAAGGCTTCCGCCGGCTCCTATGTCTTTAAGGCTGCGCTGGAGGGTAAATATGCCAAGAGAGAAAACCTGCATTGGTTCGCCAACGGTCAGGAAGTGAAGGAGGCCGCGGGCCAGACAACGGTCACCGTGTCCGCTTCGGCTATCACCAGCGGCAGCTATAAGATCTATGCGGTGGTTGTGTACAACGACTGCGCCGTGGCCAGCAATGCTCTGACCATCACGGTCAGCCCGGAGCCCGCTTCCAGCTCAAGCTCCGGCAGCTCTTCTACTTCTTCCGGCAGTACATCCGCGTCCTCTTCGGAGAGCAGCAAGTCTGAGAGCTCGAGCAGCAGTTCTTCCCACAGCACGGCGGAAAGTGAGAGTAAGAGCGAATCCAAGAGCGAGAGCACCTCTTCTTCTCACAGCAGCTCAGAGAGCAAGGCAGAGAGCACTTCGTCCTCCAGCAGTGCTGCCTCTGAGAGCAAAACGGAATCCAAAGAGCAGACCAACAGTGAATCGGTCTCCGCTTCGGTTGAAAATGATATTGAACCCGCAGAGGGGGCTTCCGCTTCCACCGAAGCTGAAGCCAGCCGGTAAACCTTTTTCTGTCTGCCCGCATAGGCTGGGCAGAAGGGAGGGAGCCGGATGTTCTGTGAAGAGATCAAGATCCCCGGGCTGCCCGGTGAGGGAACTGTGACCGATGGCAGTGTGGACTGGTATGAGATGGACTGGGAGAATGTGGACAACGGCGTGACCGAGGAGCAGATGCCCAGAAACGTTGACAAACCCTGCACCGCGCAAGATCCGTGCACGGACAATTCCCCGGTGCAGACCGATGATGAAACCTATGAGATAGTTCAGGAATAACCGGAAGCCAGCTCTGCCAGGGCGGGGCTGGCTTCTCGCTGTTCTTTTGATCTGGGAAAAATTCCCTGATGATCGGGGACAAGCGTCCCGGAAAATGACACAAGTATGAAAGAGGGGTAACGAACCATGGCAAAATACTATTGTGTTCTGTTTGATGCTGATAATACGCTGCTGGATTTTGATGCAGCGGAAAACAAGGCGCTGACTGACACCCTGCGGGAGTACGGCATTGAGCCGGATGCCGAGACGGTGCAGACCTACCGCACCATCAACGAGGAGCTCTGGCGGCAGCTGGAAAAGGGCCAGATCCGCCGGGACAAGCTGATGGGGGAGCGGTTCACCCGCTTTCTGAAGGCAGTGAATGCCGCAGGCAACGGTGTGGAGATGAACAAATTCTATCTGGATCAGCTCTCTACCCACCCTGACCTGACATCTCCCAACGTGCTGGACGTGCTCCGGGAGCTTTCCGAAGTGGCAACATTGGCTGTGGTGACCAATGGCTTTGACCGGGTGCAGAGCCGCCGTGTGCGGGAATCTGGCATTCTGGATTTTGTGGAGGATGTGTTCGTTTCTGAAAAAATGGACAGTGAAAAGCCCAACCGCAAGATTTTTGATGCCGCGCTCCGTGCGCTGGGCGTGGAGAACCGTGAGCACGTGCTGATGGTGGGCGACAGCCTGAGCAGTGATGTGCAGGGCGGTGTGAACGCCGGGCTGGATACCTGCTGGTATAACCCCAACCACGCCGAGAATCCCGGCAAGGTCGTGCCTACCTATGAGATCAGCAGCCTGGAAGAGCTTTACCCGCTGGTGATGGAGCCGGAGGAACTGGCCAATGTGGGCCTGAAGAATCGCCGCCACCAGCTGTAATGCTGTGCGGCCTGTGTGAGAGATTGGAAAACGAACAATGTTGATACATTTGGAAAAGCTGGGCAAGAGCTTTGGCGAGAAGATCGTCCTGCATGATGTCACGGCCAGTGTCGAACGGGAGGACCGCATCGGCATCGTGGGCCAGAACGGCGCAGGCAAAACGACCCTGCTGAAAATCCTGACCGGCGAGTATACGGACTACGAGGGTGAGTTCAGTGTGACCCATGGTGTGACGCTGGGCTATCTGGAACAGAATGCAAAGCTCGACCCTACGTTGGATATCTACGGCGAGATGCGTTCCTGCTTTGGCCATGTGCTGGATGCCATGGCCCAGATGCAGATCCTTGAGCGCAGAATGGCCGCCAGCCCGGAGGATGCCTCTCTGCTGGAACAGCACGATGCCTTGCAGAACATCATTGATGCCGCTGACGGCTACAATATGGATGTCAACATCAAAAAGGTGCTGTCCGGTATGGGGTTTGCGCAGGATACCTGGACGAAGAATATCGCTGTGCTTTCAGGCGGTGAGCTGACGCGCCTTCGTCTGGCAAAGCTGCTGTTGGAAAAGCCGGATGTCCTGATTCTGGACGAGCCCACCAACCACTTGGATTTTGCCACCATGGAATGGCTGGAGAATTACCTCAAGGGCTATTCCGGTGCCGTGCTGGTCGTTAGCCATGACCGCTATTTCCTGGACAATATCTGCACTAGGATCTGGGAGGTCTCCTTCCAGACCATGACCACTTATAAGGGCAACTTCTCGGCCTATCTGCCCCAGAAAGAAGCTGCCGATGCCCTGCGCCAGAAGCAGCACGATGCAGATGTAGCACTGGCTGAAAAGCTGCAGGATTATGTAGACCGCAATCTTGTGCGCGCTTCCACCACCAAGATGGCCCAGAGCCGCCGCAAACAGCTGGAAAAGCTGGAGATCACGGAAGCACCAAAGGATGAAACAAACCAGCTCAAGTTCCGCTTTGAGTATGATGTGGAGCCGTGGAACGAGTTGGTGCTGATGAAGAACCTGACCATCAGGATCGGGGAGCGCACCCTGTTGGAACCCTTTACCTACACGGTCTGCCGGGGTCAGCGGCTGGTGATCGCAGGCCCCAACGGTGCGGGCAAATCCACTCTGATGCAGGTGCTGGATGGTAAGCGCCGTCCCTCCGGCGGCATGGTGCGGCTGGGTACGGGAGCCCGGCCCAGCATTTTTGCCCAGCAGCAGAACCGTCTGGGACAGGGCCGGGTGATCGATGTCATCTGGAACAAGTATCCTCGGATGACGGAGCTGGAAGTGCGCAGCCATCTGGCAAAGCTGGGTTTCCGGGGCGAGACAGTGTTCAAGCCCTGCGAGGCACTTTCGGGCGGCGAGCTGGCCCGCCTGCGCTTTGCTGAGATCGTGCTGGAGCGGCCCAATCTGCTGTTTCTGGACGAGCCCACCAACCACCTGGACATCTACACCCGCGAGAACCTGACCGAAGCCCTGATGGCATACACTGGGACCCTGCTCATGGTCACCCATGACCGCCATCTGATGAACAGTCTGGGCTGTCCGATCCTCTATCTGGAAGATGGCAAGGCCACCCTGTATCCGAGCTACGATGCCCTGATGGGCCGTGCCGCTCCTGCTGCCGCTCCGGAAAAAGCCGGGGATCAGCCCGCCAAGGCCGGTTACGGCAAGGAGCAGCGCCGCCGCCGCGCGGAGCTGCGGGCCAAGATCAAGGCTTGCGAGGATGAAATGGAAGCCTGCGGGGCAAGGGAAGTGGAGCTTGACAATGAGATCAACTCCCCGGAGGTCTACAATGACCCCGATCTGCTCCGCCAAAAGAGCGATGAGCTCAGTGATCTGCGCTTCCATCAGGAGGAGCTGTTTGCTGCCTGGGAAAAGGCAATGGAAGAGCAGGAGCAGTACGAACAGGCTGCTGGTGAAGAATAATCCGCTGCAAAGGAGAACAATGATGCCTCATAACCGCCGCAATTACAACAAAACGCACAGCATCGCCCTTTCAGGTCTGCTGTTTGCTCTGGCGATGGCGCTTTCCTTCATCGAGGGCACATTGGTCATCCCCGGGCTTTTGCCAGGCATGAAGCTGGGTCTGGCGAATATTGTGGTGATGTATGCCCTGTTCTTCATGGGGCCAAAACAGGCCCTTGTGCTGGATGTGCTGAAGGCGTTCTTCGTCTTTCTGGTCTCCGGCTGGACGGCAGGTTTTCTTTCCCTCTGCGGCGGCCTGCTCTCACTGCTGGTGATGTGGCTGCTCTACTATCACTGCCCGCTGCGGCCCACTTGGTTCATCCTGTCGGTCTGCGGCGCGCTGGCCCACAACATCGGCCAGCTGCTGGGAGCCAGTGTCATCCTTTCCACAGCAGTGTCCCTTTACTATGCACCGATTATGCTGGTGCTGGGTCTTGTGATGGGAATGCTCACCAGTGTCACCCTGCGGGCTATGCTGCCTGCACTGGGACGGCTGGGTTATAATATCCAGGAAAACCGCAAAGGATGAGCTGCCCGGTTGCAACCGGGGCTGGAATCCGATATAATAAATCAAATCTGAATTTTTACCCAACAAAAAAACTGCCCACGGGATAGCGCACTTTGGCGCGGGGCAGCTGGGAGGTATGAGTTTATGTCTGAAAAAGTGACTGTCAAGGTGGAGCGCAATATCCTCCATCTTCCCGCCATTGCCCTGCGTGGGCTGGTGGTGTTCCCCAACAACCTGCTGCATTTTGAGGTAGGTCGTGACAAGAGCATTGCCGCTGTGGAATGGGCCGTGCGGAATAAATCCGAGGTGTTCCTCATTGCGCAGAAGGATATGAAGGCTGAGGACCCCAAGGCAGAGGAAATGTACCAGTACGGCGTTGTGGCCGAGATCAAGCAGGTCATGCGTGTTTCGGATGATCTGGTGCGCATTCTGGTGGAGGGTAAGTTCCGCGCCAAGCGCACCGAGCTGGATACCGACGGCAGCTTCCTGCTGGCATCGGTGCGGCCGGCTCCTGTGCGCCCCATCAAGGCAGAGGAAGAGACCGAGGCGGAGGCCCTGCTCCGCAACGTAAAAACGAGCTTCGACGCGGTGCTTTCCATGAATCCCCGCATCAGCAAGGACGTGGTGTTTGCTGTTACCTCGAATAACGACCCCGCCTTCCTGTGCGAGTATATCCCTGCCAATCTGCTCTTCCGCTTTGAGGATAAGCAGGCTGTGATGGAAGAGAGCACCCTCATCGGCCGTCTGCGCCTGCTGGTGGAACGCCTGCATCGGGAGCGCCGGATGCTGGAGATCGACAAGGAAATCGCCCAGAAAGTGGACGAGGCCATGGATAAGAACCAGCGTGATTACTACCTGCATGAGCAGATGCACATGATCAGCCAGGAGCTGGGCGAGGACGATGATACCACGGCAGAGGCCGAGGAGTACCGCCGCAGGATCCAGGAACTGCATCTGGACGAGGAGCGGGAGAAGAAACTGCTCAAGGAAGTGGACCGCCTTGCCAAGATGCAGAGCAGCAACCAGGAGGGAACGGTCATCCGCACCTATCTGGATACCTGCCTGGATCTGCCCTGGAACAGCTTTACCGAGGACGACCTCGATATCGCCAAGGCACAGCGCATCCTTGACCGCGACCACTACGGCCTGAAGAAAGTCAAGGACCGCATTCTTGAGGTGTTGGCTGTCCGCAAGCTGGCTCCGGATGTCAAGGGTCAGATCATCTGCCTGGTCGGCCCTCCGGGTGTCGGCAAGACCAGCATTGCCCGCTCTATTGCCGAGAGCCTGAACCGCAAGTATGTGCGCATCAGCCTGGGCGGTGTGCGGGATGAGGCAGAGATCCGCGGCCACCGCCGCACCTATATCGGGGCCATGCCCGGCAAGATCATCAACGCCATGATCTCCGCCAAGAGCTCCAACCCCCTGATGCTGCTGGACGAGATCGACAAGCTGGCAGGCGATTTCCGGGGTGACCCGGCCGCCGCCCTGCTGGAAGCTCTTGATCCCGAGCAGAACACCACCTTCAATGATCACTTTATCGATATGCCGTTTGATCTGAGCCATGTGCTTTTTATCACCACGGCAAATGATCTGAGCGCCATTCCCGGCCCTCTGCGTGACCGCATGGATGTCATTGAGCTGCCCAGTTATACCCGGGTGGAAAAATACAACATTGCCCGCAAGCATCTGGTACCCAAACAGCTCAAGGCCTGCGGTCTGGCCGGGAAGGTCACCTTCTCCCAGAGCGCGCTCTACGGCATCATTGACGGCTACACCCGTGAGGCTGGTGTCCGCACCCTGGAGCGTACCATCACCAGTGTCCTGCGCAAGTGCGCCCGCAAGATCGCGTCCGGTGAGACGGAAAACGTTTCTGTGACCGGCAGCAGCCTGGAAGAACTGCTGGGGCCCCGCTTCGTCAAGCCCGATTTCCTCAACCGGACCAATGCCATCGGCATTGCCAACGGTCTGGCCTGGACCAGCATCGGCGGTGAGACCCTGCCCATTGAGGTGCAGGTCATGGACAATGGCAGCGGCAAGATCACCGTCACCGGTTCGCTGGGCGACGTGATGAAGGAAAGTGCCCAGCTGGCCATCACCTATGTCCGTGTCCACGCCGAGGAATATGGCATCGACCCTGAGCGGCTGAAGAAATGCGATCTGCACATCCATGCCCCCGAGGGTGCCGTGCCCAAGGACGGCCCCAGCGCCGGTGTTACTCTGACCACGGCTCTGGTGTCCTGCCTGTCCGGTATTCCGGTGCGCGGTGATGTTGCCATGACCGGCGAGATCACCCTGCACGGCAATGTGCTGCCCATCGGCGGCCTGCGCGAAAAGAGCATGGCCGCCTACCGTGAGGGGATGAAGACCGTGCTTATCCCCAAGGATAACGTTCCGGACCTGTACGAGGTGGATGACGAGGTGAAGAAGAATCTGACCTTCCTGCCCATGTCTGACCTTGCGCAGGTGCTCAATGCCGCTCTGCTTAAGCCCAAGAGCGTTTCTGCCCGTCATCCGCACCCCGCCAAAAAGGCAAAGCCGGTGGAAGCGGCCATCCCGCCTACACCGGAAAAACCGAAGCCGGGGGCTGTCTGCTAATCAAAGGAGCAAACGATGAATTACAACAAAGCGGATTTTATTGCAAGCTACGGCATTTCCAGCCAGCTGCCCGAAAGTGACCGTCCGGAACTCAGCTTCTCAGGCCGTTCCAACGTGGGCAAGTCCAGCCTCATCAACAAGCTGTGCAACCGCAAGAACCTTGCCCGTGTATCCAGTACACCGGGCAAAACGGCCACCATCAACTTCTATGAGGTGGACAACTGCTATTTTGTGGATCTGCCCGGCTATGGCTATGCCAAGGTCAGCAATGCGGACCGCGAGCGCTGGGATGACCTCATCAACAGCTATTTTGAGGCCCCCCGGCATCATACCCTGCTGGTGCAGCTCATCGACTGCCGCCATGCCCCCAGCGCGGATGACCTGCAGATGCTGAAGTATCTGCACTACCATCAGATCCCCTTTGTTGTGGCATTGACCAAAGCCGATAAGCTCAAAAAGAGCCAGCTGGCCAAGACACAGGAGGATTTTGAAAAGGTCTGCCTGCCCTATGGCTGCCAGAAGGTGGTGCTGACCAGCGGCGAGAACGGCTACGGCATCCCGGAGCTGCAGGCGGTGTTGAACGAGGCCGTGGCGGCTGAGTTCACCGATGACGAGGAAGCGGAGTAAACCATGGCCTACAATGAATTTGCCTATTTCTATGATGAATTCAACGGCGAAGCCGACTATGATGCCCTCTATGAGCAGATCCGGCAGGAACTGAATGCTCACGATATCCGGGATGGCATTCTGGCCGATCTGGGCTGTGGAACAGGGGAGCTGACCCTGATGCTGACCCAGGCGGGCTATGATATGATCGGCATCGATCAGTCCGAGGAGATGCTCTGTGTTGTGCGGGATAAGGCGGAACAGCTGGGCCTTTCCGGCAAGCTGCTGCTTTTGCAGCAGGATCTGCTCAAGCTTGACCTCTACGGCACCATCCGGGGCGCGGTGTCTACCTTCGATACCTTCAACCACATTCCTGACCTGGATACCGCCATTGCCAACGCGGCTTTTTTCATGGAAGAGGGCGGGGTGTTCCTCTTTGATATGAACACCCCTTACAAGCACCAGAAGGTGCTGGGGGAGAATGTATTTACCTTTGAGGAGGAGGATGCTGCCTGCGTCTGGCGCAACCACTATCACCCTGCGGACCGTCGGGTGGAGATTACGGTGGACATCGACTACCGCGAGACCGGCGAACACTTCCATGAACAGTTCTATGAATATACCTATGACCTGGATACCATCCGAGCCGCATTGGAAAAACACGGCTTTGTGCTGGAAAAGGTCTGCGACGGTGAGAGCTTCGGCCCCCTGACCGAAGAGAGCGAGCGCTATTTCTTCTGTGCCGTCAAGCAGTATACCCAATTGGAGGAAAAAGAAAATGTCTAATCTGATCCGCGGTATTTCTGAAAACGGCGGTGTTGTGTTCTGCGGTGTGGACTCCACTGAGATCGTCCGCACGGCCGAGCAGCTGCACCACACCAGTGCGACCTGCAGCGCAGCCCTGGGCCGCCTGCTCACCGGTGCGTCCCTGATGGGCTCCATGCTCAAGGACGATGGCGATTCCATCACGCTGCGTGTGGCGGGCGGCGGCCCCACCGGCACGGTTGTTGCCTGTACCGATGGTACCGGCAATGTCAAGGGCTGCATCGACCACCCGCTGGTAGAGCTGCCTCTGAAAGCAAACGGCCATCTGGATGTGGGCGGTGCTGTGGGCAAAAACGGCGTGCTGACTGTCATCCGTGACAACCGCCTGCAGAAAGAACCCACTGTGGGCCAGGTGCCGCTGGTCTCCGGCGAGATCGCCGAGGACCTGACCAGCTACTATGCTTACAGTGAGCAGGTGCCTACCGTCTGCGCTCTGGGGGTGCTGGTGGATACTGACCTGACCATTGCCTGCGCGGGCGGCTTCCTGCTGCAGCTGCTGCCCGGTGCCACCGATGCCGAGATCACCCAGCTGGAGCAGAACATCGCCGCAATGCCTTCCGTCACCGAACTGCTTCGGGAAGGCAAGACCCCCGAGGATATGATGAACCTTGCACTGGCAGGCTTCAACCCCAATGTTCTGGATGAGCGCGAGGTGCAGTACAAGTGTGACTGCAGTGCCGAGCGTACCGAAGAGATGCTGCTGAGCCTGGGCCGCAAGGAGCTGGAAAAGCTCCGGGATGAGGATCCTGACTGCGAGGTCGTCTGTCATTTTTGCCACACCAAATACCATTTTGACCTGAATCAGCTGGTGGAGAAGGCTGCTTATAAAAAAGAAGCGGCCGAAGAGCCCGCCGAAAATGCATAAGATGTAACATGAAAATGGCCCGGAGTTTCTCGCTCCGGGCCGTTTTCAGGTGCAGATATCAGCAATGATGGTGTAGACCACCCGGTAATGCAAGGTGTCATTCTCGGTTGTAACATCCACTTTCTGCGCCACAAATTCTGCGTCCGGGTAATCATTTTGTAAGGTCTGTAAGCCATGCAGACGGGCCAGTGCACTGGCTTCATCCTCTGAGGAATGAATTTCATTTTCTGCCTGTTCGTAATAGGTGGTTTCCTCGATGGAAAGCGGGAGCGTCAGCCCCAGAAGCTCCGGCTGAAGATGCCGTGTGACCGCCGTGGAATCGTCCGCAGGGGAGAAAAGGGAAGGCAATGGGAACACCCGCCCGGCAAGGAAAAGCCTTCGCTGAACGACAGTGTTCCCGGTCAGCTGGTATGTGGCAGCCGTCAGCGGAAGATCTTCCGCAAACTCCCACTCGAACTGTGCCCGGACGCTTCCAGCGGCAGGCTGAAAGATCAGCGTGCCGTCCCGTTCAGCCCGGGCAGTGCCGATGAGTCCCTGGCCTTTTTCCACTGCCTGCCCGGGAACCACCAGCATCGTCCCGCTGACAAGGTTTGTGCTGACCACCGTGCCTGCAGTCTTTGCCCGCAGGCCGTGGAGCGTTCCGACGGCGATCTCCGGCACCGGTTTGGCTTCTGCCGCTTCCAGTTCCAGCCGCCCGTCCTGAAAATTCAGGCTGACCCACGAGAATTCACCGCTCTGCAGCAGCGCATATTCCCCGGCGGCAAGTTTTTCCTGCGTGACGATACTGCCCGGCATCAGGGAAACGGTTTCCCGTAGGACGGAAGCTGCCCGCGCCTGTTGGCCGGTCGTCAGGCCGGAATCATCCACAGCCCAGACAAGGCCCTGGGACCAAAGCAAAAGCGGCACAAACAGCAAAAGCCCGGCCCACAGCCCTCGCCGCCGGAGGTAGGGCCGCAGGAGAAAAAACAGCCCTGTCTTTTTGCGGATGCGCAGATGCACCCGCCGCTTGCGGGCAAGTTTTGCCAGCCGGAGGTAGTGCCATGCCGCGCACCGGGCCGTAAAGCCGCCGGGAGCAGGGAAGATGTCGGTGAGGTGCAGGCCTGTCCGTGCAGCTTCGGAGAGCAGGCCCTCGGTATCACCGTTCCGGGCAGAAAATGCTGCCCCGGCCCAAAGCTGTAAGATGCTGCATCCCTCCCTAATCGCTGGAAAATTCTGTGCGTAAAAACCGCCCCCGCAGGGTAATTCGGTGAGCGGCCAGTGTTTCGATTCTAAGCCCGTCCCCATACACGGTGAACAGCCCGCCCGCGAATTCCAGGCAGAGCCTGCCCTCCTCATAGGTGCGCACCCTGCGGAAGTGCTCGATCTCCATCACACCGCCGCTCAGATAGACAGACGGCTGGCCGTAAAAGCCTCGGGGAGGCTGGCGCAGCATCCGGCCAAACCAGCCGCGCAGGGAGAGCCGCCCGGTTTTCTGCTGTTTCACACCCGCTCCCTCCCCGCCGGGCAAAACTGCGCCCCGTATCACATATATATGGAACCGGAGGGCGTGTGTATGAATCAGCTTTTCAGATGGGATCAGACGGGTTTGTTTTTGCTGGCACTGGCGGCAGGGATTCTGCCGTTTGCAGTGCCGGAGGTTTGTGCCGCTGCTCTGCGGGAAGGGCTGACCCTTTGCTGCGGGCCGCTGCTGCTCTCGCTGTTCCCGTTTCTCGTGGTATCGCGCCTGCTCGTCCAATGCCCGGAAAGTGACCTGCTGGCCCTGCCGTTCCGTCTGGCGGCGTGGGGCATCGGCATCCGCACACCCTGTGCGGCACGGGTGCTCTGCATCGGGTTCCTGGGTGGCTTTGCACCAGCGGCCAGTGCTGCGGCGCAGGCAGTCAGGACCGGTCAGCTTACGGCTGAGGAAGCGGATACTTTGCTGCCTGCCTGTATCTGTTCCGGGCCATCCTTTGTGGTTCTGACGGTGGGGCAGAGTCTGCTGGGCAGTGCAGAGCTTGGCGTGCTGCTGTTTGCGTCACAGATCACCGCAAACTATCTGACCGCCGCCCTGCTGAACCGATTTGCAGGAGTGCGTTCGGTCAAACCGGGATCTGCAGCGCCAGCATCCCCTGCACCGCCGCGGCTGGATGAGATCCTGGCCGATGCCGCCATAACGTACTGCAAGCTCTGCGGTTTTATCCTCTTTTTCCGGATGCTGGCCGCCGGGGCAGGGGCGCTTTTGCCTGCCGGTGCGGGCACACTCTGTGCCGTTCTGCTGGAGGTCTGCTCCGGCTGTGACCTGGCCTCCCGTACCGGACGATGGGGGAGCCTGCTCTGCTGTGCAGCACTGAGCGTGCAGGGTCTTTCCGTGTTGCTGCAGGTGCGCACCGTCTGCCCGCCGGAAATGACCCTGCGCCCGCTCTACCGGTCCAGGTTGCTCCATCTGCCGCTTTCACTGGCCCTGTTCTATCTGCTGCTGCCGGGCGGGGAGGCGGATGTGTTCAGTACCCTGCCTGCCCGGGTCCTTTTGATGCGGCGGGTGCCGCCGGATTGTGCCCTGCTCGTTTTTGCAGTGTGTTGTATGGCAGCCTGCACTTTGCGCAGTGGAATCCGTCAAGTTGAACAGAAACAGATGGCAAGAAATGCAGGTGGGTGTTGTATAAATTCCAAAACTTTGCTATAATAAGACGTAAGCATTCAATGACAGGGAAGCTTCCCTGAACAGATGGAAATAAAATAAATGAGCACACGCTTATTTTAGATGGAGGACCATAGAATGGATTTACAGAATATGGATCTTAAGGGCGGGAGCCTGCAAATTTCCACCGAGGTCATCGGCAAGATCGCACGCTGTGCTGCACTGGAAGTGGACGGTGTGTCCGAGGTTTCCTGCGGCAAGCAGAACAAAAAGGTCAAGGAGCTGCTGGCTGCTGCCAGCATCCAGCCCCCTGTTACCGTGGAGATGCGGGACGGCACCGCTGAACTGACCCTGAATCTGGTGGTCAAGTTTGGTGCAAAGATCCCTGCTGTGGCCGAAAAGGTACAGGAGAATGTCAAGTCTGCTGTTCAGAACATGACCAATGTCACGGTAAGCCGTGTGAACCTTGTCATTGCCGGCCTTGCGGCTGAGGAACAGGAATAAAAAGTAGAAGAGGAAGATTATGGAAAATATTTTGCCCCGTCGTGAAGCCCGTGAGAATGCGTTCCTGCTGGCTTTTTCCCAGACCTTTGGTGATGTGCCCCTGCAGGAAGCACTGGATACGAACAATGAGTGTGGGGAAGAGCGTCCTGTGGATGTGTTCGGCCAGCGCCTGCTGAGTGCCTATTACAGCCACTCTGCAGAGGTGGACGACCTCATCCGTGACCATCTGCGCAACTGGACCATGGAGCGCCTGCCCCGTGTCAGTCTGACTGTCCTGCGTCTGGCTCTGGCTGAGATGCTGTATGGCGACGAGCGTAAGCCCGGTGTTGTCATCAATGAGGCTGTGGAGCTGACCAAGAAATACGGCGCAGATGAGGACTATCAGTTCGTGAATGGTCTGCTGGGTGCTGTTGCCCGTGAGCAGGGTCTGGATACGGAGCCGGTGGAGTCGGAAGAACAGTGAGCCACTATACGCTGGGCATCGACACAAGCAACTATGCAACCTCTCTGGCGGTTTTTCACACAGCCGGAGAGGTTGTTTGCGCAAAGAAACGTTTTCTACCGGTCAAGGAGGGCCAACTGGGCCTGCGGCAGAGTGATGCGCTCTTCCACCATACCGCGGCTCTGCCCGAGATGCTGGAGGAGCTTGGCCGGGAGTTTGATCTGACCCAAATCTCGGCAGTGGGCGTTTCCCAGAAGCCGCGCCCCGTGGAGGGAAGCTACATGCCCTGCTTCCTGGCGGGTGTCAGCGCGGCCACAGCCTTTGCGCAGGCCCGGGGCATCCCGCTCATCCACACCACCCATCAGCAGGGACACGCGGCGGCAGCGCTGTTTGCAGCAAAAGGGGAAGAACTCTTCCGCCAGAAAGTGCTACTCTTCCACATCTCAGGCGGTACAACGGATCTTCTGCTCTGCAATGAGGTAAAGGAGATCATCACACTGGGCACCAGCACCGACCTATACGCCGGGCAGGCAGTGGATCGTGTGGGAGTCAAGCTGGGGTTTGGCTTCCCGGCAGGTGTGGAAGTTTCCCGTCTGGCTGCCTTGTGTGAGGAACCCATTAAGCCCAGATCCAGCGTGAAGGGGATGCAGTGCAGTCTTTCGGGGCTGGAAAATCAGTGCAACGCCCTGCTGAATGAGGGCAAAACCCCGGAGTATGTCTGCAAATACTGCCTGCTCTGTGTGGCAGACACTGTGGTCAAGATGACAAAAGCCGCCCAGAAGGAATACCCCGGCCTGCCGGTGGTTTGTGCGGGCGGTGTGATGAGCAGTGATATCATCCGCGCCTGGGTGCAGCAGCGCCTGCCGCAGGTGTATTTCGTGCCCGGGCAGTATTCCAGCGACAACGCCATCGGTGTGTCCATTCTTGCCGCACAGGGGGCTGGATTATGGCTGAAGTGATCTCAGTCTCGGCCCTGAACCGGTACGTCAAAAATCTGCTGGACGTGAATGATGTTCTGTTCGATCTGGCCCTGCGGGGCGAGATCGCCAACTTTGTGCAGAACGCCCGGAGCGGGCACTGCTACTTTTCCCTGCGGGACGAAGCCGCCAGCGTCCGGGCTGTGATGTTCCGCTCCGATGCGCGGCGGCTGGGTTTCCAGCCCGAAGAGGGTATGAAGGTGGTGGTGCGCTGCCGTGTGACCCTCTACGAGCGGGACGGTGCGTTTCAGGTCTATGTCAACGATATGTTTCCGGACGGCATCGGTTCGACACAGCTGGCCTTTGAACAGCTGAAGGCAAAACTGGACAAAGAAGGACTGTTTGCACCGGAGCATAAAAAGCCGCTGCCCCGGTTCCCGCAGTGTATCGGCCTTGTTACCAGCAAGACTGGTGCTGCACTGCAGGATATTCGCAATGTCATCGGTCGGCGCTGGCCCGCAGTGCGTCTGCTGCTGGCTCCTGTGAATGTGCAGGGCTTTGAAGCGGCAGAGGAGATCGCCGATGCCATTAGCCGGCTGGACAAAAGCGGGCGGGTGGACGAGATCATTGTAGCGCGCGGCGGCGGAAGCCGGGAGGACCTGTGGGTATTCAACGCCGAGGTCATTGCCCGGGCGGCCTACCGCTGCAAAACGCCCCTCATCAGCGCCATTGGCCACGAGATCGATTTTACGATCCTGGATTTTGTGGCAGATCAGCGCGCGCCCACGCCCTCAGCAGCGGCAGAGCTTGCTGTGCCCGACCGTGCCGAACAAGGACGGAAATTATGCACTTTGGAAGAAAATATTCACAATTGTATCCAATTTAAGCTGAGTTTATGTTATAATAGGCTGGAACAGACCGAACAGCTGCTTTCCCGTGCTGGTGTACAGGCAGCGCTGGAGGAGCGTGCTGCCCGCCTGGATACTCTGGCCGGGCGGCTGCAAACTGCCGCCAGAGGTAAGCTGCAGGCCGGAGAGCTGCGTCTGAAGCATACGGCAGCACTTGCCGCATCCCTGAACCCCTACGGTGTGCTGGCCCGCGGCTATGCCATGGTGCAGGACAATAGGGGAAGGATCTGCACGCCGGATGCGCTCCGGCCCGGGCAGACCTGTAAACTCCGGGGCACGGAACACCGCGTGACCTGCACGGTCAATACAGTGGAGGAACTGGATGAGAGCACCCAAAAGCTTTGAGGATGGAATGACCCGGCTGGAAGCCATCCTTGAACAGATGCAGCAGCCGGAAACAACGCTGGCGGAATCGGTCAAACTCTATGCCGAAGCCGCATCCCTGATGGATTATTGTAACGGTACGCTGGAAAAGGCCACGCTGCAGCTGGATGAGATCGACGCGCAGCGGGCCCCCCGGCCGGATGCCGCACATTAAGGAGGAAGTTTCATGGATTACGCGAAGCAGTATCAAGAGTATCTTGCCAGGGCAAATCAGGCACTGGAAAAGGCCTGCGAGACTTTTTTGCCCGAGGAATCTGAGGTCTGCCGGGCTGCACGTTACAGCCTGCTGGGCGGCGGCAAACGCATCCGCGCAGTGCTGGTTCTGGCCGTGTGCGATATGCTCAACGGCAGCGCTGAAGCAGCCGAGCAGTTTGCGGCGGCGGTCGAGATGCTGCACTGCTATTCTTTGATCCATGATGACCTGCCCTGCATGGACAACGATGACCTGCGCCGGGGCAAGCCCAGCTGCCACAAGGCCTTTGGTGAATCCACGGCTATGCTGGCCGGCGATGTACTGTTGACCGAGGCGTTCAACGTGGTTGCAAATGCACCGGCTTCGCCCATTGTCAGTGTGCGGGCCGCAAGGGCCTTGGGCGCTGGTGCGGGCAGCCATGGCATGGTTTATGGACAGGAGCTTGACCTGAAATATGAGGCACTGGCTGCCACTGAAGAGCAGCTGCGGCTGATCCACCGGAACAAGACCGGTGCGCTCATCAATGCTGCTGTTCAGATGGGTGCTGCCGCTGCTCAGGCCAATGAGACTCAGTGCAAGGAGCTGGAGGACTATGCCTTTGGCATTGGTCTGGTGTTCCAGATCGTGGACGATGTGCTGGATGTGACCAGCACCGCCGAACAGCTGGGCAAACCCATTGGCAGCGACAGTGAGAACGGCAAGACCACCTTTGTGACCTTGTATGGGGCCGAGGGTGCCATGGTGCTGGCAAAAAAACTGAACAACGAGACCTGCGCCTCCCTGCACGCGGAATTTGGCGAAAAGGCCGCTTTCCTGGAGCAGCTGGCAAAAGAGCTGCTGGTGCGCCGCAGCTGATCCGAAAAATAAGAAGGTGGAACTACCATGCAATTTATCCATAGCGTCCTGACGTTCAATGAGATCCTTACAGTATCCCTGTTGTCCTGGTTTGTGGCGCAGGTGCTCAAGACCATCATCAACTTCGTCCTGCTGGGCAGGTTCCAGCTGGAGCGGATGTGGGGCGATGGCGGTATGCCCAGTGCCCACAGCGCCACGGTAACGGCTATGGTCATTGCTACGGCACGCAGCGAGGGCATCCATTCGGCTATCTTTGCAGTGGCCGCAGTTGTTGCCATCATCACCATGCATGATGCTATGGGTGTGCGCCGCGAGACCGGCGAGCAGGCCAAGGTGCTGAACAAGATGCTGGAGCAGTGGATCGAAGTGACCGAGAAAAACAATCCCTTCCTGCAGAATATGCACCTGAAAGAGATGGTTGGTCACACTCCGCTGCAGGTTATGGCCGGTTTTGCACTGGGTATACTGGTCGGCTTCCTCTATCCTATGGGCCTCTGAGCGCCCCATTTCAAAACGTGAGAAGGACGTGAATTTATGAATTCGCCTTTGCTGGAGAAAATCTCTCAGCCCAGCGATCTGAAAAAGCTGTCCAGTCAGCAGACCGTGCAGCTTTGCGCAGAAATCCGTGAATTTCTTCTGGATAACGTATCAAAGACCGGCGGCCATCTGGCATCCAATCTGGGTGCTGTGGAGTTGACGGTGGCTCTGCACCGGGTGCTGACTACCCCCACGGATGAGATCGTGTTTGATGTAGGCCATCAGTGCTATACCCACAAGCTGCTGACCGGCCGCCGCGAGGGCTTTGCCAAGCTGCGGCAACTGGATGGCATTTCCGGTTTCCCGAACCCCAACGAAAGTGAGCATGATGCTTTTATTGCCGGTCACGGCAACACCGCGCTCTCGCTGGCCGTAGGCATTGCCTGGGCCAAAAAGCTGCGGGGCGAGCCGGGACAGGTGGTTGCCCTCATTGGTGACGGTGCCTTTACCGGCGGTATGGTCTACGAGGGCATGAACAATATCGGCGGGCTGGACAATCTGCTGGTCATCCTGAACGACAACAAGATGTCCATTTCCAAGAATGTGGGCGCGTTGTCCCGCTACCTGAGCCATCTGCGCACCACCAGCCGCTATTACGATGCCAAGGAAAATGTGCGTTCCTTTCTGGATGGCGTGCCTGTCATTGGACCGCCGCTGAAATCTGCGATCCAGAACAGCAAGGCTATGGTGCGCAGGGCAATGTATCACTCAACCATGTTTGAGGATATGGGCTTCCACTATTATGGTCCTTTTGATGGTAACAATGAGCCGGAGCTTGAAGGGATCCTGCGCGATATCCACAGGCAGCCCGGCCCCCATTTCCTACATGTCGTGACCAAGAAAGGCAAGGGCTATGCCCCGGCTGAGAGCAACCCCGGTAACTTCCACGGTGTTTCGACCTTTGATCTGGTCAACAGCATCCCAGACCCTGAGGTGGCTCCCAAGGAGTCTTTCTCGACGGTGTTCGGCAATGTCCTGAACAAGGAGGGCGCGGAAAACCAGAAGATCTGTGCCATCACGGCCGCAATGAAGTATGGTACGGGCCTGCAGTTCTTTGCACACACCCACCCCAAGCGCTTCTTTGATGTGGGCATGGCAGAGCAGCATGCTGTGACCTTTGCAGCGGGCCTTGCCAGCCAGGGAATGCTGCCGGTAGTCTGCATCTACTCCACCTTCCTGCAGCGTTCCTATGACCAGATCATCCATGATGTGAACCTGCTGAAGGAGAATGTTGTCCTTGCCATCGACCGTGCCGGTTTTGTTCCGGCAGACGGCGAGACCCATCAGGGAATCTTCGACCCGGCCTTCCTCAGTCAGGTGGGGATCCCTGTCTATTCGCCCTCCAACTATGCCGAACTGCGGCACTGGCTGCCCATCCTGCTCAGTGATGAGATGCAGGGCCCCCGGGCAATCCGGTATCCCCGCGGTGGTGAGAGCGTAGCACTGGCGCAGTTTGGCTGTTCCGGCAGGGAATATGACCGGCTCTATACCGCCCCTGATGCCAAGGCTGTAATGGTCAGTTACGCCGACGAAGTCGAGGATGTGCTGACTGCGGCGAAGCTTCTGGGCAAAGAGAACGTTCCCTGTGATGTTTATAAGCTTGTAAAGATATATCCCTTTACACCTGAGCTTATTTCTGAAATTTCAAGATATGACGTTGTTTTGTTTGCGGAGGAATGCGTAGCCTGCGGCGGCATCGGTGAGCATCTGGAAATGGCTCTGCAGAAAGCAGGCTGGCAGGGTGCTTATATCCACCGTGGTGTGGAGGATGTGCGTCTGCCCCATGCGACGGTTCCGCAGATCAAGCAGAGCACCGGCCTGGATGCTGAACATCTGGCACAGGCCATCCGTACATGGAAAGGAGCAGAATCTTGAAGATTCGTTTGGATCAATATCTGGTTCAGCATGGTCTGATCCAGAGCCGTGAGCGCGCCAAGGCGATGATCATGTCCGGCGTGGTCTTTGTCAATGAACAGAAGGTAGACAAAGCCGGTGAGATGATCAAAGAGGATGCCAAGGTGGAGGTGCGCGGCCATGATATCGGTTATGTCAGCCGCGGCGGCCTGAAGCTGGAAAAGGCGATGCAGTGTTTTCCGCTGACCCCCAAGGGGAAAGTCTGCATGGACATTGGCGCATCCACCGGCGGCTTTACCGACTGTATGCTGCAAAATGGGGCAGTCAAGGTCTACGCAGTGGATGTGGGCTACGGTCAGCTGGCATGGAGTTTGCGCACCGATGAGCGAGTGGTCAATATGGAGCGCACAAACATCCGCAACGTGACCCTTGACCAGCTGGCAGAGCCAATCGAGTTTTTCAGTGTAGATGTCTCTTTTATCTCGCTGCATCATATTTTCCCGGTGGCGCAGGCCATCACCACTCCGGACGCTATGGGTGTCTGCCTGGTCAAGCCTCAGTTTGAGGCTGGCCGCGAAAAGGTGGGCAAAAACGGCGTTGTCCGTGACCCTGCCACCCACCGTGAGGTGCTGCACAATGCCATGGGCTATGCTGCTGCCAACGGCTTCAAGGTCTGCGGACTGGATTTCAGCCCCGTCAAGGGCCCTGAGGGAAACATTGAATATCTGATGTTCGTTCAGAAGAGCGATGAACCCGGTGCGCTGGATGATTCGGTTGCTGAACAGGTGGTGGTATCCAGCCATTCTACGCTGGACCGCTGAACCATAATCCATAAAATCAGGGAGGGCGCGGACGATGACCGTCTACATTTCCCCAAACCCCGGCAAGGCTATGGCCTACGGCATTTCCCAGCGTGCGGCGCAGATCCTGCTGACCCATGGGGCACAGGTGCTGATGCAGGACGGCCTGCAGGCCGAGTGCATGACCATGGGCGTGGAGTATCTGACCCAGAAGGAATGCCTGGAACGGACGGATGTCATCCTGACCATCGGAGGAGATGGCACCATCCTGCATGAAGCCAACCTCTCACTGGAATACAGAAAGCCCATTCTCGGCATCAATCTGGGCCGGTGCGGCTTTCTGGCTACCTGTGAGGTCGATGAAATGGAAGCCAAGCTCTCCGCCGTAGCCCGGGGTGAATATTTTCTGGATAACCGGATGCTGCTTTATGTCCGTGTGCTGGGGGATGACAGCTGGGAGGGCCATGCCCTGAATGATGTGGTTATGACCAAGGGCCGCCTGCAGCAGGCAGTGGATTTCAGCATCTATTGTGATGATATCCTGGTGGAGCATTACCGGGGCGATGGTGTCATTGTGGCAACGCCCACCGGCTCCACCGCTTATTCTCTGGCGGCAGGCGGGCCGATCCTTGATTCTCAGACCAAGGGCATCGTTGTCACACCCATCTGCCCCCACAGCCTTGCCAGCCCGGCCATGGTTTTTGCGCAGGAGCGCAAGATCAACCTCTGTGTGGGCCAGGTGGCAGATGAAGAAGTTTTTATCAGTTGTGATGGGAATGCGGGCTATTCCGTAAAAGCCGGAGCCACCGCGGAGGTGCGGCTGTCTGATCAGGTCGTGCAGCTCATCACCTTCAGCAAGGCCGACCAGTTCCAGGCCATTGACCAGAAACTGCGCGGCAGACGATGACACAAACACAACGAAGGGAGAAGATCACATGGGACGCACCAGCCGAGGGGATAACAAAAGCAAGCAGCAGCGGCAGCAGACCATCCTGCGTCTGATCCAGGAGAATCCCATCAGCCGACAGGAGACTCTGTTGGAGTACCTGAGCAAGGAAGGTTTTGATGCCACACAGGCGACCATTTCCCGCGATATCCGGGAGATGAACCTTGTCAAAGCTGCCACCACCACCGGCTACCGCTATGTTTCCAGCCACAGCGAGGCACTTAACCCCAAGATGCAGGCCCGGTTTGAGACCATCTTCCATGAATCTGTCCTGGGGGTGGACTTTGCGGGCCATGTGGTGCTGGTAAAGTGCTACTCTGGCATGGCCAATGCGGCCTGCGAGGTGTTTGACACACTCAAGTGGAAAAATGTGGTCGGCACCCTTTCTGGTGACGATACCTTTCTGATCGTGGCCCGCTCAGAGCGGGACGCAAAGACCATTTGCACCGAGCTTGGGCATTACATCGGGCAGAAATAAAGGCAGGAGAGAACGAACATGTTGAGCAGTCTGCAAATTGAAAATGTTGCAGTCATCCAGAAGGCCAACGTGCATTTTGAGAAGGGCCTGAATGTCCTTACCGGCGAGACCGGTGCGGGCAAATCTATCCTGATCGACTCCATCAATGCCATTCTGGGCAACCGCACCTCCAAGGATCTGGTGCGCACGGGGGCTGCAAAAGCAGTCATCCGGGCGGCATTTGATGATGTTCCGCCTGCAGTGCTGGACAGCCTGGAAAAGGCAGGATATGAGCGCTCAGAAGCGCTGACCCTGAGCCGTGAGATCACTGCCGAGGGCAAGAGCACCTGCCGCATCAACGGAATGCCTGCCACAGCAGCCATTCTGCGGGAACTGTGCGGTGGGCTCATCAACATCAACGGCCAGCACGATTCCGTAGGCCTGTTGAACCCGGCCCGCCATGAGGGTATCCTGGATGCCTACGCCCAGAACGGGGCGGTGTATCAGGAGTATTATGCTGTTTACCGGGAGCTTATCAAGGTCAAAAAGGAGCTGGATGCCATCATCACCGATGAGGGTGAAAAACAGCGAAAGATCGATCTGCTGAGTTATCAGGTACAGGAGATCGAGGATGCCAGCCTGACCGCAGGCGAAGAGGAGACGCTGATGGCCCGCCGTAAGGTGCTGGCAAATGCCTCCACCATCCGGGAGCGCATCTCCCAGAGCTATGCGCTGCTTTCGGGCGGAGATGATGCCCCGGGTGCCGTTGATCTGCTGGGGGAAGCCTCCAATGCGATCGATGGAGCCGCCCAACTGGACAGCGGCCTTTCTGCTGCCGCCGGACAGCTGCTGGATCTTTATTACACCGCAAAAGATCTTTCTGCTGACCTGATTGGGCGGCTGGAGGGCTACGAGACGAATGATGCAGAGCTGGATGAGATCGAACAGCGGATGGATCTGATCTACAAGCTCAAGCGAAAATACGGTGATACTGTGGAAGATATCATCGCCTTTGGACAGCAGGCAAGGGAAGAGCTGGACCGCATCCAATTCTCACAGGAGCGGACAGAGCATCTGCAGGCTGAAAAGCATCGGCTCTATGTACTTGCCCGGGATAAGGCCGAGGTGCTGACCCAGACCCGCCTGAAAGCCTTTGAGGAATTGAACAGGCGCATCTCCGGCACACTGGATTTTTTGAACATGCCAGGTGTCCGCATGACCCTGCGCCATACCCGCGGCCCGTTGGCCAGCCATGGCCAGGACAGCGTGGAGTTTTATATTTCCACAAACCCCGGTGAGGATCCCAAGCCGCTGGCAAAAATCGCTTCCGGCGGTGAACTGAGCCGTATCACGCTGGCAATCAAAAATGCCATGGCCGATAAGGACGCAGTGCCTACGGTCATCTACGATGAGATCGACAGCGGCGTATCCGGCAAGGCGGCCAGCCGCATCGGTGAGGTGCTCAAACAGAGCGCAAAAGATCACCAGATCCTCTGCATCACCCACACAGCGCAGATCGCTGCACTGGCCGACTGCCATCTGCTTATCCAGAAGAATATCACGAATGAGCGAACCTATACCGAGATCCACCCGCTGGATACCGAGGGAAGAGTGGACGCACTGGCGCATATCATTTCTGGTGACCATGTCACGGAGCTTTCCCGTGCCAATGCCAGAGAGATGCTGGGGCTGGCCGAGCATGAAACCGGTGATTGACAACCCTGCTGATTTGTGCTAAACTGATTTTTGTTGAAAGACGTTGAGGGGAACAAGTACCTTGTTAGTGTCTGCCCAGAGAGACCCCGGTTGGTGCAAGGGGTGTGCAGAACAACAGGGGAAATACCTCCCGGAGTTGCAGGCTGAATGCTTTGGCTAGTAGGCTGTGCCGCGTGCGAGCGTTACAAACGCAGGAGTGTATCCCATCTCTGTGGGGCGCACTCGTGAGGCCGTTTCCGTGAGGGGGCGGCAAACAGAGGTGGTACCGCGATTTTCTCGCCCTCTGCCAAATTCATTTTTGGCAGGGGGCGTTTTCTTTTGTCCTCTGCCCGATAAAACAGGAGGATAATCCCATGACCCTTTACGAAGAACTGCAGGCTCGCGGTCTGGTAGCCCAGATCACCGACAATGAGATCATTGACCTCATCAACAACGGCAAGGCCACTTTCTATATTGGCTTTGACTGCACTGCAGACAGCCTGACTGCAGGCCATTTTATGGCCCTGACCCTGATGAAGCGCTTGCAGATGGCTGGCAATAAGCCCATTGCCCTGATCGGCGGCGGCACCACCATGATCGGTGACCCCTCTGGCCGTACCGATATGCGCAAAATGCTGACCAAGGAGGATATTGCTCACAATGCAGCCTGCTTCAAGAAGCAGATGGAGAAGTTCATCGATTTCTCTGAGGGCAAGGCTCTGATGCTGAACAATGCCGACTGGCTGCTGAACCTGAATTATGTTGAGCTGCTGCTTGATGTGGGTGCCTGCTTCTCCGTCAACAACATGCTCCGCGCCAAGTGCTATGAGCAGCGCATGGAGAAGGGCCTGTCCTTCCTCGAGTTCAACTACATGATCATGCAGAGCTACGACTTCTACTACA
>OLPH01001000.1_pt1 | contig 30637 bp, 25 predicted proteins | sample 1672951 | NCBI WGS metagenome assembly OLPH01 (sample SAMEA3136740, study PRJEB25190) | human gut metagenome | reverse complement strand
TTCTTATCGACACTCTTGAGGTAGAGACTAAGGATAAGGGCGAAGACTCCAAAGCTAGTGAAGATCAGCATAGAGGGGGTGAAGTTCATAGGTTCGCCAGCAACAACACCCACGTTGGTCTTATCGAGCACTGATCCAATAATCATTGGCACCGACATCAAACCGATATTCTGTACCCAGAAGATAGCAGAGTAGGCAGAGCCGAGCACCTTATTATCGATCAGCTTTGGCACACTTGGCCACAGGGCAGCAGGCACCAAGCTAAAGGAGATACCCAGCAACACAATGGCCGAGATAGCCACCACAAAAGAGGTGGTACTATTATCAAATGGATAGAGCGCAAAGGTACCGTGGCAAAGAATCATCAGCACCGAACCGATAATGAGCATAGTAGCTCCCTTACCCTTCTTATCAAGGAAGAAGCCGAGGAAAGGAGTGATCACCATTGCCCCGATAGGGAATAGGCTAAAGATACTTGAAGCGGTGGTATTCTCAATGCCAAGGTTACTCTCTAGCATGCTGGTGGCAAACTTCTGGAATGGGAAAATAGCAGAGTAATAAAGCACACAAAGCAGAGCTACAATCCAGAAAGCACTACTACCAAAGACCTTACCAAGGTCGCGGAAGTGGAATGGCTCCTCCTCTTCTTCTACCAGTGAGCCAGCAGCCTCTTTCTCCAACTTGCGGTCGAGCACGCCATAGATAAGGTATAGGAAGAGTCCAATACAAAGAAGGATAAAGACGAAGAGAACTGGTGCCTGTACCGTCTGCAGTGCATCCAATCCTTCAGAAACGCCAAGTTTATTCACCATCCATTGGTTGATACGAGGAGAGGTCTGGAATACAGCAAAAACACCAAGGCGGGCAATCGCCATCTCAATACCCATCGCCATCGCTAGCTCATAACCAGTAAACCACTTTACAATAGCACGGGAAACGGTCACGCCACCCATCTCGGTACCCATACCGAAGATAGCAAAACCTGCACATGCTAGGGCTGCAGAAGGTGGAAAGTTGGGGAACCAACCGGCTAATAGATCGTAAGGGAAGGCACCGGCATTGAAAGCAGAACTCAGGGCATATACCTTGATACCGGCACCGATCACCATCAGAGAGCCTGAGAGGATAGCGGTGAAGCGAACCCCCATCTTATCCAGGATAATACCAGCAAAGATAAGGAAGAGTAGGAATACATTGACGAAGAATTCACTCCCCGCGTAAGTACCAAAGACGGTACTATTCCAGCCCAATACCTGATCGAGCTGTGTCTTGAGAGGTGAAAGGACGTCTACAAACATGTAGGCGAAAAGCATCGTGAGGGCGATCATTATCAAAACGGTCCACCTCACTGCGGCTTTGTCACGTAACGTGTGGCCTTTAGTAGAAGTTGTCATAATAGTTGTGTTATAAGTTTGAAAATTTCAGATGGGACAAATGTAAGGTTTTTTGGGCAGACTGCCACAAGATGGTCTCAGAAAAGTGGGGTTACCGCTTAAGGCTCTCTTGGAAGTCAATTCGCTGTAAGATGCTACGGCCGAGGGTGAGATCATCGGCATACTCCAGTTCATCACCTATCGCAATGCCTTGTGCAATAGTGGTGATCTGCACCTCTATATCCTTGAGCAGGCGGTAGATGTAGAAGTTGGTCGTCTCTCCCTCCATAGTGGTACTGAGGGCAAGGATCACCTCCTTTATCCCCTCTTCTTGAATACGTGTAGGGAGGTCGTGGAGGAAAAGGTCTTGAGGCCCCACCCCATCCATAGGAGAGATCACGCCTCCCAATACGTGATAAAGCCCCTGATACTGCCCAGTCCGCTCGATTGCCATCACATCACGCACACTCTCCACCACACAGAGGATATGGGAGTCGCGTGTCTCATCACTACAAATGCTACAGATCGGCTCATCGGAGATATTGTGGCACTTCTCGCAGTATTGTATACCATCCACGAGGTCGCGTAGAGCATCGGAAATACGATAGGTAAAAGTCTTCTCCTGCTTTAAGAGAGAAAGAGCCAAGCGCATCGCACTCTTATGCCCCACCCCTGGAAGAGAGGCAAAAGCATCAATCGCCCTTTGTAGCAATTGTGAGTAATCCTCAACGCCCGACATCTTCGCCCCTCATGGTCACGTGGTCAAACTTACGGCGGCGGAGCACGAAGTCCTTACCAAGGTACTTCTCTCGCACAGTCGGATTCTCTGCTAGCTCCTCAGCACTCCCTTGGAAAAGCACCTGTCCCTCAAATAGTAGGTAGGCACGGTCGGTAATGGATAGGGTCTCGTGGACATTGTGGTCGGTGATCAAGATACCGATATTCTGCTCCCTCAGCTTGGAGACAATCAACTGAATATCCTGCACCGCAATAGGGTCAACACCAGCGAAAGGCTCATCAAGCATAATAAACTTCGGGTCAATAGCGAGGCAACGAGCAATCTCCACACGTCGTCGCTCTCCACCAGAGAGGCGGTCGCCGTTATTGGTCCGCACCTTCTCCAGACCAAATTCATCAATCAGCTTCTCCAACTTTTCAATCTGCTCCTGATGATTCAGCCCCGTCATCTCCAGCACTGCTAGGATATTATCCTCCACACTCATCTTACGAAAGACAGACTCCTCCTGAGCGAGGTAGCTAATGCCCATCCTCGCACGCTGATAGATAGGTTGCTTGGTGATATCCTCATCATCAAGGAATATCCGTCCGTTATTGGGGGTCACCAGCCCTACCGTCATATAGAAGGTAGTGGTCTTGCCAGCCCCATTAGGGCCTAACAACCCCACGATCTCCCCCTGCTCCACCTCAATGGAGACATGGTTGACCACGGTACGGCTCTTGTATTTCTTTACTAAATCCTCTGTCCTTAGCTTCATAAGTATCGCATATTATTTCCCACAAGAGACTGTTGCACGAAGGCGATCTGCTGCGTTGCTTTCGGGATTCGGGCTCGGTCACGTACTTGAGTACGCTCCCAGCGCTCCAGTGGGGCCTTGGCACCTATACAGGTGCCTAGCCCTCACCCTCAGTGCCTTGCATCTCATCCTTCGTTCAAAGTCTCAGCACATTTGAATCAAATGTGCGAGAATGGCACTTCGTGCAACATTCTCCACAAAGATACCAATTTAAGTGGTTTATAAGGTAAAAAGCAAAGGCAACGCACAGGGGTATGCATTAGGAAGTTCTTACCTTAAGGTTTTTAGCGAGGTGTCTATGAGGAAGGACCTCGGCAGAGGTCCGTGCTAAATAGGCACAGGTCAAGGCACGCAGTGCCGAAGACCTGTGTATAAAGAGGTACCACACACCCTTGCGACCCCGGCCGAGGGGTCGGACAACCCTATCTCTAGGTCTGACCCCTCAGCCGGGGTCAAGCAGGTGGTGAATATGCTCTTGCACACAGGTCGTTCGGGGCTAACGCCCCTCCGACCTGTGCCTATTTAAGAGGGACCTCTGCCGAGGTCCTTACGCCATTACCCTCAACAGATTGTATATCATCATTCGTACAATAGTCTTTTCTAATGCGTAACCCCTGTTAAAATGCCTCTATTAAGTGGTTTAGCGGTGCAAAAAGACGCCTTGAGATAGTCTATCCCAAGGCGTCCACTATATTTCTTAATTGATAGGTAGCTTATACCAAACCAGCAAAGCCCATAAAGGCCATCGCCAAGATGCCTGCCGTTACAAGGGCGATAGGAATACCAGCAAGTGGAGCAGGTACATTGGTCTTCGCCAATTGCTCCCTAATCACTGCAAAGATCACAATCGCCATGGTATAACCAATAGCGGTAGCAATAGCATAGACGATAGACTCCCCTAGATTAAAGTCCTTTTGGATCACCGTAATCGCCACACCTAGGATCATACAGTTAGTAGTAATCAAAGGCAAGAATACACCGAGTGCCTGGAATAAAGCCGGTGAGATCTTCTTCAGAATCATCTCGAGCATCTGCACCACAGAGGCAATCACTAGGATAAAGGCAATATTCTGCATATACCCTATCTCGTAGGGGTCTAGCACCAGCTTCTGAATCGCATAAGTCACGAGTGTCGCAATGGTCACCACAAAGGTCACCGCAGCACCCATGCCCACCGCAGTATCCAACTTCTTAGAAACACCCAAGAAGGGGCAAATCCCCAAGAACTGTGAGAATACGACGTTATTAACTAGGATCGCACTGATAAATAGTAGTAAATATTCCATAAGTCGTTAAGCTGTCTTATTGCGTTTGCGGTCAATCGCATTCTTAATTCCAATCACAAAGCCTAGCACGATAAAAGCACCAGGAGCCAGCACAAATACCAGTGCCCCATACTCCTCAGGGAAAAGGACATGGTCAAAAGCACGGCCTGAGCCCAGCACCTCTCTCACAAATCCAATAATGGTCAGAGCGATAGTAAAGCCAAGACCGATACCAATGCCGTCAAGAGCTGAGTCAAACACATTATTCTTAGCTGCGAAAGACTCCGCACGACCTAGCACGATACAGTTCACCACGATCAGAGGTAAGAAGATACCGAGCGATGCATAGAGTGCAGGCACATAAGCCTCACAAAGCATCTGCACCAAAGTGGTAAAGGCGGCAATAATCACAATATAGGCAGGGATACGTACCGCATCGGGGATCAGCTTTTTCACCGAGGCCACCACCATGTTGGAGCAGATCAGCACAAATGTTGTTGCCAGCCCCATTCCCAGACCGTTATTGGCACTAGAGGTGGTACCAAGTGTCGGACACATACCTAGGAGCAATACCAGCGTAGGATTCTCCTTAATCAGTCCATTGAGTAATATCTGTAATTTCTTCATAGTCACTCACACATTTACTTTAGTTGACCATCGGCGATGGCTTGTTGCATCACACTGTAGGCACTATTGAGGGTTTCCAAGAAAGCACGGCTTGAGATCGTTGCGGCACTAATGGCATCCACGCTACCGCCATCCTTCGACACCTTGATCGGCTCCGCTAGATTGGCACCTAGCACACTTCTCGCAGTTCCTTCCGTGCGGAACCACTCCTCCATCTTACTGCCCAGTCCAGGGGTTTCGCTCTGCTCTTGCACAGCGTAGTCGATGATATTGCCCTCCATATCCATTCCTACCAGCACACTGATAAAGCCATCAAAGCCATTATTGGTAAAGCTCTTCACCGCCACACCGATCAATTGATCACCTTGGCGTGCAGGATAAAGGACATACTCATTCATCTCCACCCGCTCCTCGTAGGGGTCATTGTCATAGCCCTCGGGAAGTACTTTGGCGATACCAGCCTTGAGGGCTTCCGTCTTGGAGGCGTCAATCACCGGCTTAGTAGTCTCGTATACAAAGGCGAGCAAAGCTGCTGCCACTGCTGCTATAATCGTAAGCGAAAGCAGCATATTGGGTAAGGTTGATTGTAACTTCTTCATCACTTTTTAGCTTTTCCAAAGAGGTGAGGTGGCATATACCTACTGATAATAGGCACGATACCATTCATAAAGAGAATCGCAAACGACATCCCCTCGGGGTAGGCACCAAAGAGACGGATCAGCATCGTAATGATACCTATCATCACTCCGTAGAGCAGCATACCGCTATTGCTCATAGGGCTGGTGACATAGTCAGTCGCCATATAGATAGCACCGAGTAGCAAGCCACCGCTTAGGATATGGAAGAGAGGACCAGCATAGACTTCAGGGTTGGCGAGATTCATAATGCCAGCAAAGATAGCTACCGTAGCGATAATGGCTACTGGAATGTGCCAAGTGATCACCTTGCGAATCAGCAGATAGGCGAAACCAATGAGCAGTGCCACCGCACTCACCTCACCTAGCGAACCACCCACAGAGCCGAGGAGGTTATCCACCAAGCTAGGGAGCTTATCCATCGTAAAGCCTTCCGACCCACGTACCACCCCCTTAGCAATCGCCAATGGAGTAGCACCAGAGGTAGCATCCAATGTAGCCTCCATGCCCCTAGGCATCGGATAGCTAGTCATCTGCACTGGGAAGGAGATGAGTAGCATCACACGACCCACGATAGCAGGGTTGAAGATATTACTACCAAGGCCACCAAACGACATCTTGCCGATACCAATCGCCACCGATAACGATGATCCATAAAGGAAGAGTAGAGGGCACGTTGAGCGCCAGTAGGAGACCCGTGAGGATCGCCGAACCATCCAAGATAGTTAGCTCCTTACGCCCCATCAAGAAGCGACTGATCAGCCACTCAAAGAGCATACAAGCGGCCACAGAAGTAAGCGTCACCACAAAGGCGCCCCATCCAAAGAAATAAAAGGAGACCGCCAGTGCAGGAATCAATGCAATGATCACATCATACATATTGCGCTCAATCGAGTCGCCACTATGTATGTGTGGTGAGGGTGATACGAGTAGTTTATGACTAGTTGACATATCTCTATTACTTATATTCGTTTAGGACTTACGGCTTCGCATAATACCCATCACCGTCCGCTTACCTTGGCGGATATGGTCGAGCAATGGTCGATTAGCTGGACAGCTGTAGCTACAAGAGCCACATTCAATACAGTCCACCACATGATTCTTCTCCAATACCTCCCAATCCTTAAATACCGTATCTCTCATCAAGAAGGCGGGATTGAGCCCCATAGGGCAAGCGTGTACACACTTAGCACAGCGGATACAGCTACGCATTGGCTTACGTGCAGTCTCCTCCTTCTTCAAAACTAGGATACCGCTACTACCCTTGGCAATAGGCACATCATCAGTCACCAGGGCTTTACCCATCATAGGACCACCACTGATGATCTTGCCACTCGACTCAGGAAGACCGCCGGCCGCCTCAATCAGCATAGCCGAACTGGTGCCGATACGTACGAGGAAGTTGGAGGGCTTCGGAAGGTCCACTCCCGTTACCGTCACAATACGCTCAAAGAGAGGCTTGTGCTTCTGTACCGCCTCATAGACAGCTAGGGTTGTCCCCACATTCTGCACAATGGCTCCCACCGTAATAGGTAGCTGCCCACTCTTCACCTGTCGCTTCAGTACCGAATCAATCAGCTGCTTCTCACCACCTTGTGGGTACTTCACCTTCAGCGGTTGGATCTCAATCCCCGCAAAAGACTTCGCTAGCTCCGTAAGGTGCTGTATCGCATCCTTCTTATTATTCTCAATACCGATCACCCCTCTTGATACCCCTGCGGCCTTCATCAGGATAGAGAGCCCCACCAAGAGCTCCTCACCACGCTCCAGCATCAGCCGGTGGTCGGCAGTTAGATAAGGCTCACACTCCACACCATTGATGATCACCACCTCTGGTTGGCTTCCCTTAGGGGGCAGTAGCTTCACATTGGTTGGGAAGGTAGCACCTCCCATACCCACGATACCACACTCCTGAATACGAGCCACAATATCCTCAGGGCTCATCGTCACCTCTCGGATCACTTCGGGTGAGCGGTCAATAGTCTCCTCCCACGTGTCCTCGCCATCGGTCTTGATAGTGATGACCGTCTTGGGATAACCCGAGGCATCCACCACCTCCTCCAGCTTCTCCACCACACCCGATACGCTCGAGTGGATATTGGCCGAGATAAAACCGCCAGCCTTGGCGATAAGGGTACCTACCTTCACCGTGTCGCCTCGCTTCACAAGTGCCTCGGCAGGTGCACCAATATGCTGACCAAGCGGGATACGGACACGCTCTGGCATAGGCAGCTCCTCTATCGCACGGTCGCTAGAGAGCTTCCTCTCTGGTGGATGAATACCACCGATTCTAAATGTCTTCAACATACTCCTATATATATAAGGTATCTATATTTCGTACTGATCACGCCTCCGCTGTCTCTACTACAGGCTCCGCCTTAGGTTTGCGGGGAGGGAAATTAACCTCGTGGATCGCTCCAGTAGGGCACGCCTCTACACACTTGCGGCAGAGACGGCACTTATTGGGATCAATATAAGCAAGGTTATTAGCAATGGTGATCGCTTCAAACTTACACTCCTTGAAGCACTTCGAGCAGCCGATACAGGCATTATCACACGCCTTCTTAGCCACACCACCCTTCTCCTTATTCACGCAAGAGACAAAGACACGGCGGCCCTTAGGTCCCTTCTTGCGGAGTTCAATAATCATCTTTGGGCAAGCCTTCACACAGGCGCCGCAGGCAGTACAACGCTCCTCATCCACCTCAGGCAGTCCCGTAAGCGGATTCATCTTGATCGCATCAAAGCCACACGCCAGTGTACAATCGCCTAGGCCGAGACAGCCAAAGGTACAACCCGTCTCACCGCCATAGGTCGCTGCTGCTATCGCACAGCTACTAGCTCCATCGTACTGATTGACCTTGGGGCGGGCATCGCAGGTACCATTGCATCTCACCACCGCCAGTTGGGGCTCCGCCTCTACCGCAGTACGCCCCAAGATGTCAGCCACCTTGAGCATCGTATCATTACCACCTACGGTACAAAATAGCCCCTCCATCGACTCCGCTTCCACACAGGCACGTGCAAAGCCAGAGCAGCCAGGATAGCCACACCCTCCACAGTTAGCACCAGGGAGCGCCTCATTCACCAGCTCAATACGAGCATCCTCCTCTACGTGGAACTTCTTAGAGACCACAAAGAGAAGCAGGGCTGCAAGGGCACCTACAATGGCAAGGAACAGAATCGTCACTATCATAACTTATTGCTTATTGATATATATAATTCGCTGTGGCATACTACCGCCACCATACATTCACTTCACCAACTCCGCACGGAGCTTAAACGTCTGGTTGAAATAGCCACCCAACAACTTCAGGAGCCCCGCATAAAGCAAAAGCACCCCCACAAGCGATACCAATAGGATCTCTTCACTCACCCCCGCCATATTCATCCCGATGGAAAGCACTGCCAAGAGGATAATCGGTATCACAAAGGCAAAGAGCACCGCCTTCAGAGGGCTACCCCCCTTAGCTGGGATCAAGCGAACCCGATCACCCACCTGCACTCCGAGGGGGTAATCCGAGACCTCAATCAACTGTTCATCCTTATCCGAAGAGAGACAAGCGCCACGAGCGTGGCAAGTGCTACAGGCCGAGCGACGCTCTATGAGCACCACGATCCTATCGTCCTTTATCTGACTAATTGTCCCCTCTTTGCAGTCCATAATGTAGGTGTGTCGTTATAGGTTGTTGTTAAGTCGCGTAGCCTTTTTATCTCTCCTCTACAGAGTCGGTGAGTAGAGGGTTCAGCTTCCCATATGACCAAACTGTAGCAAAAGTACAAAAAAAATACAACGCCTCCTAAAATACAATGACGAATGATTTCCGTAATCACTCCAAAAGCACCTCAAAGAGCCCTTTAGGGAGTGCCTGATCGGACAAGTCGGACGCCGCACCGAATAGGGGGAGATAGGGTATTGTCCGACCTGTCTGACTTGTCCGACTCGTCCGATGAGGAAACCAACTATTGGAGGTGGCGGGAAAACGGTCGGAGAAGGGCTTTTGCAACTCTCTGATAATCAGTACGATCATCTGATCAAAAACTGAGTTGCAACTAAGCAATTGCTTTGTTGCATCTCGCCGTTTGCTTAGTTGCAACTCGCCGATCGCTTAGTTGCAACTCAACTTTTGCCCTGCTCCAAGGAGAAAATCTATGGGTGTGTTTATTGAGAAGAAAACCCCTCTGGAAGATGGGGATCTTTATCGGGAGCGTCTTATCGGACAAGTCGGACAGATCGGACAAGTCAGACAGGTCGGACGTCGCGCTAGATGGGGGTAGATAGGGGATTGTCCGACTTGTCCGACTTGTCCGATCTGTCCGATAAGGCACCCCCCCGACTAGGCCCCCCGACATGGGGCTTACTGGTGGTTGGCGAGGCGGTCGAGGGCGAGCTGCTCGAACTTGGTGCCAGGGCGACCGTAATTGGCGTAGGGGTGGATGGAGATGCCTCCTCGTGGGGTGAAGATACCGGTTACTTCGATGTAGCGTGGGTCCATTAGCTCTACGAGGTCGTCGAGGATGACGTTGACGCAATTCTCGTGGAAGTCGCCATGATTTCGGTAGCTAAAGAGGTAGAGTTTGAGGCTCTTACTCTCGACCATCTTGATATCGGGGATGTAGGAGATGATGATCTCGGCGAAGTCGGGTTGGTGGGTGATGGGGCAAAGGCTGGTAAACTCTGGGCAATTGAACTTCACCCAGTAGTCTCGCCCAGGGTGCCTATTCTCGAAGGTTTCCAGAACGGTAGGATCGTACTCTGTAGGGTATTTGGTGCTGCCACTCCCGAGTAGGGAGAGGGATTGGCGTAGCTCTTGCTCTGTTGCTTGCTCTTTCATATATTTAATTGGTATATATAGAGCCACACCTCAGCTATCAGATTGAGGTGTGGCTCCTTGTATTACTTTATAGTGGAGATCTCCTCTCTTTGAGACTATTGCACGAGTGCGATCTGCTGCGTTGCTTTCGGAATTCGGTCTCGGTCACGTACGTGAGTACGCTCCCTTCGGCCTCATCCTTTTGTGTGTGCCTGGTGCCCTACGTGCACCTTGCCCTCAGCGCCGGGCATCTCATCCCTCGTGCAAAGCCTCAGCACATTTTACAAAATGTGCGAGAATGTGGCACTTCGTGCAACATTCTCCTCTATCACTTTTTCTCGGTGGTCTCCTCCTTCTTAGCAGGAGTGTAGCGGTCGTTGAGGTACTTAGTCACCTGAGTGGTGATGTCGTAGCTCTTATCGGCACAGAGGATATTATCGTGGGCCTTATTGCTCAGGATCATCTGGTACTTACCCACCTCGTCATTGTACTGCTGTACGTGCGCCATGATGGTGTCGGAGAGGGCTTGCATCTTATCGGCCTCTAGCTGCATCAGTTCTACCTGTAGCTTTTGGCTCAGCTCTTGGAGTTGCTGCTGTAGCTTCATGATGCGCTCTTGCTCGCGCTGTGCACGTCCTTGATCGAAGAAGGCATTATTCTCCACCTTACGCTGAAACTCCCTAGCCTCGCTCTCAAAGTTACGCTGCTTTTGATTGAAAGTAGCTTGGCGGCTCTCCATCTCGCGCATCAGCTCGTCCTGTACTTGATTGGCATACTTGTAATTGGCGAGCAGGCTATCAAGGTCTACATAAGCTATAGGAAGGCGTGCAATGGTACTATCGCCTACTGGGGTAGCTGTAGCTTGGTTGTTGCTCTGCTGGTCACTCTTATTACAACTGATGGTGGCCAAAGCTAGCACGAGGGCTAGCGTGAGTGCTGATAGGGTGTTGGATTTGATCATCATTATTACTAAATCGGTAATTAAAGTGTGCAACTACTGTATACGCTCCTCCTTGGCTACACGGTCGAAGAGATTCTGGTGCCGCACCGCATCTTTGTGCTGGTGGCGGTGGCAGGTGATCCCCTGCGCCTCAAGCTTTGGCTGGCCCTCTACGTGTGTATTTGGGAAGCCCCAACGCTTGGTGAAGAAGACCCTCACTCCAAGGAGTAGGACGCATATAGCAACGACTACGAGCGTTATGAGTAGTATCTTTATCATCATTTCTCAAAGATTTAACGGATACAAAGGTAAGTTTTTTATCAACAGCCGCAAAGGTTTTAAGTCTTTTTACACATATCCGCTCCTCTATTAGGAGAGAAAAGGGTATCTTTACCACTGAAATGAATTTTGAACAATCATAATATAATCGTAAGACGTATGACAACACACGAACCAAAAATTGTCTTTAAGTACTTTGATGAGATCACCAAGACTCCTCGCCCAAGCAAGAAGGAGGAGAAGATGATCGCTTATCTTGAGAACTTTGCCAAGGAGCACAATATTGAATACCACAAGGATAAGGTAGGTAACATAGTGATGAAGAAGGGGGCTACCAAGGGGATGGAAGACCGCAAGAGCATCATTATGCAGAGCCATATTGATATGGTATGCGAGAAGAATAATGATGTGGAGTTTGACTTTGAGAAGGATGCAATCCGCACCAAGATTGTGGATGGCTGGCTCAAGGCAGAGGGAACGACACTGGGTGCCGACAATGGTATCGGCGTAGCTACTCAGCTGGCTGTATTGGCAAGTGATGATATTGAGCATGGTCCGATCGAGGCACTCTTCACTGTAGATGAGGAGACTGGTCTTACCGGTGCGATGAATGTGGAGAAGGGCTTCTTTGATAGCGATATCCTCCTCAACCTCGATAGCGAGGACGAAGGAGAGATGTTTGTAGGCTGTGCTGGTGGTATGGGTACCATGGCGGAGTACTACTATGAGCCTGCCTATACCGACCCCAATCTCACCTATATTGAGATCAAGGTGAGCGGTCTGAGAGGTGGTCACTCGGGTGGTGATATCCACCTAGGTAGGGGCAATGCGGTGAAGATCCTTGCTCGTGCACTCTATGGTCTGGCTGATGATGTGGACTATGTATTGGGTAGTATCCAAGGCGGTAACCTCCACAATGCGATTGCTCGTGAGGCACATGCGGTGATCGGTATTGACCCAAGTGACCGTGAGCCGGTAGCAGCTTGGATCAATACTTTCTCTAGCGAAATTCATAATGAGCTGAAGGCGGTAGACCCAGAGGTAGAGGTGCGTGCTTCTACTACGGAGCAACCTAAGTGGTGCATCGACGCTCAGACTTCTGCCAACCTGATCAATGCTCTGATCGCTTGTCCTCACGGCGTACTCGGCATGAGCCACACCATTGAGGGATTGGTGGAGACCTCTAATAACCTCGCTTCGGTGAAGATGATCGAGAGTGAGGAGGGATACCCTGTAATCTATGTAGAGACTAGCCAGCGTAGCTCGGTAGAGAGTGCTAAGCGTATGGTAGGGGATATGGTGACTGCGGTATTTGACCTCTCGGGTGCTTATGTATCGGAGCGTGACGGATATCCAGGTTGGGAGCCTAACCCTGAGTCGGAGATTATGGAGGTAGCGAAGAGAACTTACAACGACCTATTCGGCAAGGATCCAAAGATCATGGCGATCCACGCCGGTCTGGAGTGCGGTCTCTTCAAGGAGAAGTACCCACACCTAGATATGCTCTCCTTTGGTCCTACGATGCGTGATGTACACTCCCCAGAGGAGCGTCTGGAGCTGAAGACGGTAGAGATGTGGTGGAAGCATCTGCTAGCAATCCTCAAGAATGCACCACGCAAGGCGTAAACCGATATTTACAATTAGCTATCCAAAGCCACCACAAGCCTTCGTGCTGGTGGTGGCTTTGTGGCTATTAAGTGCTTTTGTAGTCCCTCCCCTATCAGCTCAAGAGAGGACGAATAGCAAGGAGACGATCGGGCGTATGATGTTTTATAATGTAGAAAATCTATTCGATACGATTGACGACCCACTCACCGATGATGATGCCTTTACCCCCGAAGGCATCTACCATTGGACTGAGGGGCGGTACCGACGCAAGTGCGAGCACCTGGCATGGGTGATCAGTAATGTAGGGGAGTGGGGATTCCCCTCGCTGATTGGCATGGTGGAGGTGGAGAATAGTGACGTGATACGGGACCTCGTGAAGCACCCGACGCTTAGCTCAGTGACGTACGACTATGTGGTGACAAATGGCTCTGACCCTCGTGGTGTGGATGTGGCACTTATATGGGACCAAAAGCGGTTTGCCTATATTGAGGCACACGAGATTCCGCACTACGGAGCGACCGACTGCTTCCCTCTAGGTCAAGACCCTCGCACACCGAGCGAGGCAGATGGAAGTGGGCGAAATACGCTGTGGGTGACGCTGGAGCACAGAGCTACAGAGCGAAAGCTGGAGCTATTTGTGATGCACAACCCGAGCCGACGCGGAGGGGTACGAGCTACTTCGCGAAAGCGGGAGCGGGTGAATGCCAAGGTGCGGAAGCTCATCGACCATCTGCTGGAGGAGGACTCTAGCCGCTATGTGGTGGTGATGGGCGACTTTAACGACAACCCCTCTGACCCCTCAATGCGACGGGCACTCAGAGCGGGGGGTATTGAGCACAACACCCAACCTAAGCAGCGCTTTCTCTACAATCTCGCCTACCCACTTTATAATGGGGGTAAGGGGACGCATCACTTTGGGGAGGAGGTGTGGCTACCCGACCAAATCATCGTATCAGGGGGGCTTTTCCTCGGAGAGGAGCCACTACTGAGGGAGCGACGCCAGAAGATCTTTTCGCACCCCGAGCTACTGACGAAGGATGGGAAGCACCTCCATCGCACCTACCTCGGCACGCATTACACTGGGGGCTACTCCGACCATTTACCTATATATATAGACTTATACTGATGCAAGGGATCAAACTACTCTTTGTGGGCAAAACGGATAGCCCGGAGATACAGAAACTGATGCAGGAGTACCAGAGACGCCTCTCACGCTTTGTGCCGATAGAGGTGGAGGAGCTGCCAGACCTGAAGAACCGAAAGCGGCTGAGCCAAGAGGAGCAGAAGCTGGAGGAGGGGCGGCTGATCAAGGCTGCGATAGGTCCGCAGGATCAGGTGGTGCTACTCGATGAGCGGGGCAAGGAGCCGACCTCTCTGCAACTCGCTAAGATGGTGGAGGGGTGGCAGATGACGGTGGCACGCAAACTGGTACTGGTGATCGGTGGACCTTACGGTTTTTCCGATGAGATCTACCAAGCCTATCCGGAGCGTCTCTCCTTGAGCTGTCTCACCTTTAATCATCAGATGGTGCGCCTCTTCCTTATTGAGCAAGTCTACAGAGCCTATACGATTATCCACAACCACCCTTATCACCATGAGTAGATTTCTGATTGAGTTACAATACGATGGCACCGACTTTGTCGGCTGGCAAGAGCAACCCAATGGCCGTACGGTGCAGGGAGAGCTACAGGAGCGGCTCTCGACCATCCTCCGACAACCGATTAAGGTGGTGGGGGCGGGGCGAACCGATACGGGGGTTCATGCCACTTCAATGGTCGCCCACCTAGATGTGAGCGAGGAGATAGGGGAGCGACTCCCAGAGGCGATCTTTCGGCTCAATCGCTTCCTTCCGCCCGATATATTGATCCTGAAGCTGCAGAGCGTTGCTCCCGACTTTCACGCACGTTTTAGTGCCACCAGTCGGAGCTACGGCTATTACCTCACCCTCTACCCTAGCCCATTTCGGCGGAAGTACCATACGCTGGTGACCACTCCGCTTGACTTTGAGCAGATGAATCGGGCGGCAAGTCAGCTCCTAGGTCGGCACGACTTCTCTTCCTTTGCCAAGAAGCACTCCGATGTCACCAACCACTTCTGCTCCGTCACCCAAGCGGAGTGGCAGGACTTGGGCGATGGGGAATGGGTCTTCAAGGTGACGGCCAATCGATTTCTCCGAAGTATGGTTCGGGCACTCGTAGGCACACTCCTAGAGGTGGGGATGGGCAACCTCACCCCCGAGGAGTTTGCGGCGATCCTAGAGCGTGCCGATGATGAATACCCCTTCAATACCGCCTCCGCCACTGGCCTCCGCCTAGAAGCGGTCACCTACCCACCCCACCTCCTCGGCACCCCCCTCTTCCAAGGCACCTAATCAGGGGGGGGGGAGAGTGCCTAATCGGACGAGTCAGACAAGTCGGACAGGTCTGACGAGTCGGACAGGTCGGAGGAAAGGACCTCGCAGAGGTCCTTTACCCATAGACACTCCAATGAATACCACACAAACACTTCTAATGCGTAACCCCTGCATCCTCCTTATCCATAAACACGTCTATGAAGACCAATCGGTAAGACCTTTCTAATGCGTTAACTCTGACCTAATAGTTGACATCGGGCATTAATTTTCTTATATTTGTAAAATTATTTCCCAACTCACTGTAGGTTTTCAATATAGCCACATTGAGAAGGGTCAACCCAATATTAAGATATTCACATATCACCCACTCAGAATTAAAACATGAATAGAATGACAAAATGGAATGCTCCACGTGAGCTAATGGGCCTACTCTCAGTGGGTCTGCTACTCCTATTGCTACCTATTTCTCTACACGCTAGTAGGTCAGTGCTCCCCACTTCAGAGGAGCTAACCGAGCTTCAGAGCGATGGTAAGAAAGTGGTTAAGGGAGTGGTTTTGGACGACCTAGGCGAGCCTCTCCCTGGCGTCGGAATCCGCATCAAAGGGATGAAGGGCGCTTGGGGCACTAATGCCTCTGGTAGGTTTGAGATCCCTGTAACCAAGGAACGAGTAATCATGACCTTTTCGTTCGTGGGCTTTAAGACCGTAGAGCAAGAGGTAAAAGCTGGCGCTGAGGTCACCATTCAGTTGGAGGAGGATGTGGATCTCCTTGACGAAGTGGTGGTGACTGGTTACATGACTAAGAATAAGAGCAGCTTTACAGGTTCGCAGACAACTGTGGATAAGAAGCAGATCATGAGCATCGGCACCAAGAACATTCTGCAGAGCCTTGAGGCATTTGTCCCTGGTATGGTGACGATGGAGAATAGTGCTATGGGATCTAACCCTAACGCACAGCAGGAGATCAACATCCGTGGTCGTGCCACCTTTGAGGGAAAGGCCAATATGCCGGTCTTTGTGGTGGATGGTTCTATCGTCTCGAGCGAATTTGTCTTTGATATGGATATGAACGAGGTGGAGAGTGTGACGGTACTTCGTGACGCCTCCGCTACAGCACTATACGGTGCTAAGGGCTCGGCTGGAGTGATTGTGATCACCACGAGAGCACTGGAGGGTGGTAAGCTGAAGCTCCGCTACAATGGAACGATACGTACCTCTTTCCCCGACCTTTCGGACTATCACCTTCTCAATGCATCGCAAAAGCTAGAGTACGAAAGACTGGCAGGGCTCTACAATGATGCAAACCCTCAGCACCGATATGAGTTGGATAAGAAGTATGCAGCTCTTGCTACAGAAGTGGCTAGAGGAGTGGATACCGACTGGCTCGCAAAGCCACTGAGAGTGGGAGTTTCTCAAAACCACAATATCAATGTGGATGGAGGTGACGATTACGCTCGCTACAGCCTTGGGCTTCGCTATGGTAAGGACGCCGGTGTGATGAAAGGCTCTGGTAGAGATCGTCTTAACTTTACCTTTAACCTCTCCTACAGTCGTGAGAATCTATTTTTCATCTCTAATCTAGCTCGTGTGAGCTTTGTGAATAGCTATGATTCGCCTTATGGTGACTTTACCAGTTTCGTGAATGCCAACCCCTATGATAGTCCTTACGATCAGACTGGCGAATTGCGTCAGCTCCTGAATCATAATCTCCGCAACCCTCTCTACGAGGCGTCGGTGGGGAATAAGAGCAACTCTAGCAACTTCGACTTTTTCAATACCACAACTCTACGTGTGTGGCTTGGCGACTTTCGAATTGATGGTGATGCGACTTTCCAAAGAGGGCGCTCTAATAGCCTAAGGTTCGTCTCCCCACGATCGGGCGAATTTGCTACTACTAAAAACTTAAGCCAAAGGGGTAGGCTCTCAGAGACTTTCCGACGCTCTACCGACTTTGCAGCGAAGCTACTGCTTTCGTACAATAAGAATGTGATTGACGACCTCTTCCTCAGCGTGATGGGCGGTAGTAACATCGAGTATCGCTCCTCTCAACTATCGAGCTACTCCTCTATCGGTTACTTCTCTGAGAAGCTAGCCGACCCAGGCTTCTCCTCGGGATATAGTGCCGGTAGCCGCCCAGTGAGTAGTGATGAGATCGTGACGGGTGTGGGCTTCTTTGTCAACCTCAATACGATCTACAAGGAGCGCTACTTCCTTGACTTTATCTACCGCTATGAGGGATCCTCGCTCTTTGGTAAGAACACCCGCTTCGCCCCATTCTGGTCGGCAGGCGCGGGCTGGAATATCCACAAGGAGCCCTTTATGGAGGGGGTGAATGTGGACCTTCTGAAGCTAAGAGTAAGTACAGGGTATCTTGGAAATGTTTCCTTCTCGCCCTACCAAGCCCTTACTACCTACCAGTATGGTGAGCGATTTACCTATGTAAAGGGAGCTGGCTCGGTGCCTATCACGATTGGTAACCCCGATCTGAAGTGGGAGCGGACCATGAATAATAACCTCGGACTAGACCTTAATATCTTCAACGGTCGCTGGGATATGTCGCTCGACCTTTACTGGAAGATCACCGACAACCTACTTCTAGATGTGACGAAAGCCCCATCAGTAGGTGTGCAGACGGCTAAGCAAAACGTGGGCGAGATAGAGAATAAGGGTATCGAGCTCAGCACTAGAGTGGTGCCTATCCGTACTAAGGATTGGAACTGGACCCTTTCTCTAACCGCTTCGCACAACCGCAATAAGATCCGCAAGATCAGTAATGCACTGAAGGCTCAAAACGAGAAGAATATGGAGAAGAATGAGGCTGGCAAGCCACTGCCTATCTACGTGGAGGGTGAGTCGCTATCTACACTAAAGGTGGTACCTTCGGCCGGTATTGATCCTGCTACAGGTAAGGAGATCTACATCAAGCGAGATGGTTCACTCACCTTTGATTATGACCCAAGGGATAAGATCACTGTGGGTGACACCAGCCCTGTGGTATCGGGTATGATGAGCTCTTACCTCACCTACAAAGGTTTCTCACTCACTGCAGGTCTGAGGTACCAGCTAGGAGCTATGGACTACAATACCACTCTCGCTAGCCGAGTAGAGGGAGCCGACCCTAAGAAGAATGCCGATGAGCGTGTCTTCAACGACCGCTGGACAAAGCCTGGCGATAAGGCTTCGTACAAAGATATTGCTGACTCTACGGTACCTATGCAGACCACTCGCTTTGTGTCGGTACACAACTTCCTAGAGCTCAGTACGCTCTCACTGGCTTACGACTTTAAGCCTATTGACCTTAAGTACTTCAATATCCGCAATCTACGCCTCGAGCTGATGGCGAATGATATTTTCCACTACTCTAGCATCAAGCAGGAGCGTGGACTATCGTACCCTTATGCTAGGTCGGTGGAGATGACCATACGTTTTACCCTTTAATGAAGTTAGGATCGAATGATGAAAAAGAATAATATATACCTATTCGTCACCACTCTGCTACTACTTTCTGGTAGCCTTGTGAGCTGCAATAAGTTTCTCGACGTCCAACCCAAGGGAACTTTGCCAGAGGATGTACAGTTTAGCGACGAGCAAGGATTCAAAGATGCCCTCTATGGAGTTTATGCATTGATGGGTGATCAGGCACTCTATGGTGAGAACCTCTCCTATGGATTTGTGGACAAGTTAGGTCAGATGTTTAAGTACATCAACACCGCCAATCTCGACAACGAGATCACCAAGTATGAGTACACTAACCTTAATGTCCGCCCTATCATAGATAATATATGGGCTTCGCAATATTCCACTATCGCCGCGGTCAATCTGATTATCAAGCATGCCGAGACGACCGACCTCACAGGTGAAACTATGGATATCATCAAGGGTGAAGCCTATGCACTGCGTGCCTTCCTTCACTTTGATCTTGTCCGCCTATTCTGCGTAAGGTATGCCGACCGCAGTGGCAAGAGTGGTATCCCCTACGCCTTTGAGGCTGACCAAAATAATAAGGAACTCTTTGATATCGAAGGGGTCTACAAGAATATCCTTGCCGACCTCGACAAAGCGGAGACCCTTTTGCAGAAGGATAATACCCTCAATGCACCACTCGGTCTATCGAAAGACCCCTATTATGATGAGCGCTATTCGGAGCTGAATAAGTATGCTGTGATGGCATTGAAGGCACGTGTCTACTACACTATGGGCGACAAGACCAAGGCCGCTGAGTATGCCCGAAAGGTCATTAATGCCGATGTGAAAGGTAATAGCGAATCAGAGGAGGTGAAAGGGCTAGCTCTGACCAAGCCCAATGAGTTTAAGAATATCAAGAACTTCCCAGGCACAGGGGAGATACTCTTTGGTATCTATGCCGATAAGCAGGCACAGAATATCTACGACCTATTCCTCACCAACCCTCAGTCGGGCAACTTTACCGAGGCGCGTAAAGACCTTAAGGCTCTCTACGAGACCGATAAGTTTACCGCCACCAATACCGATCATCGTTATGCAGCCTTCTACAAGGAGGAGAGCAGAGGCACCTTTGTCTATACCCGACTTATAGAGTCTGAAAACGAATTGACTCAAAAGACCTTCAGGGGCATCCCTCTGATACGTCTGCCTGAGATGTACTACATCCTCTCGGAGAGTCTATATGACACCAATAAGGAAGAGTCCATCAAGCTACTTAATGAGGTACGTGCTAGCCGTGGGTTAGAGCCCATTACAGACAACTCTTTGGATACCAAGGAAAACTATATCCAGGAGATGCTACGGGAGCGGATGCGTGAGATGCCAGGCGAAGGACAGATCTTCTTTGCCTATAAGCTCTACAACCTACCTATCTTAGATCACACTAGTAGCAATCAGAGTTTTGAGCCATCAGAGGAGATCTTTGTACTTCCATGGCCAGAGAACGAAAAGGAGTTTGGTAACGTAAGCAAGTAAATATAAGCATATGAAAAGTACATTATATAAGTCACTACTAATCATCGGTGCCACAGGGGGCCTACTACTAGGTGGTTGCTCCACTCCCTTGTCACAAAAGACCGATGAGCTAGGGATATCCACCGACGGTGCGTACCATGGTGAGGGCAAAATATACTTTGACCAACAGACCAAAGCAGATACCCTCATCAATTACTCCTTTGGCCCTAATCCGCTAGAGGAGCAATCTCACGAGGTGAAAATACCTCTCCGTGTACTTGGGGATAAGTCGGAGCAGGCTCGTAGCTACAAGGTCACCATCGTAAAAGATAAGACCACTGCAGAGGCTGGCAAGCACTTCACCCCACTCAACGAGAGCTACCAATTTAGAGCTGGTGAGTACACCGATACCCTCCGTATCGAGCTACTTCGTAGTGAACTATCTGCCGAAGTCGAAGAGCCCGTACAGCTTACTATTAAGTTAGAGGGAACCACGGATCTACAGGTTGCCTTTGAAAAGCAAAACCAATACACCATCACCTTCAATAACTACTTAGCTATCCCTTCCCCCTGGATCTACTTGGGACCATATTACCTTGGAGACTATCACACACTCAAGTACATCAAGCTATTAGAGGCTTATGACCACGATGAGAATAAGTTTTGGGCCGACGAGAACTTTGGTGCAAAGTTTGCTGAGTGGATGCTCAACATCAAGAATGTACGCGATTACTTCCTAGCTCACCCCGAGCTAGAGGTCCCTCCCATTCCAGACCCATCTGCCTACCTAACATTTGTAGAATAAACAGTCAACGATATGAGCAAAAGATATATTTTAATCGCCCTAGCTAGTATGCTAGCACTCTCCTCCTGCTTTAAGGATCACAGCACCGAAGCAGACGTGGCCATCACAGAGCTTGTTCCCAAAGGAGAGCTACAAGAGATCTACCGAAGAGGTCAGGGGCTACCCCTGACTATCCCTTGCCCAGAGATAGAGATGAAGGGGGTTGAGAAGCCACTCACCTACTCATGGGAAGTCAATTACAAAGAGGTCTCAAAGGAGAAAGACCTGGTATATCCCTGCAATGAATTCGGTATCTTCCCTGTACGCCTTAAGGTAACCAATGGAGAGACTACACTCTTCTTCACGAGCCAAATCGATGTACAGTACCGGTACCGCAAGGGGATTTACTTCCTTTGGGGTGATGCTTCAGAGGCAAAAGTAGGGTATATTGACCCGCTTCAGCCCAAGGAGGATATCGACCTCAACTCACTAGCTCTCAACAATCCCAAAGAGACTTTCGAGGGAGAGCCTCACGACCTTGCCTTTTATGCCAATGAGAAGTATGGCTACAAAGGCTTCCTCCTCGCCGCCGGCAAGAATCTATATAGCTTCAGCCCCGACGAGATGAGGTTTTTAAAGCCACTGAAGCTCTCCACCGACGTGGTAGGCTTAATGGGCGACCCTAATGATAAGCTAGGTCCTTTTTTCTACAATGGGCGCTTTGGCATTATGGATGCGGTACTTCTTTCCGTTAATAATCAAGACTATCGAAAAGTGCTGACCCCATTAACCAAGAAAGAGTTTGGGCAAGAGCCTTATCTCGCTCCAAGACTACTTTATTGGAGAAAGGTGGGTGAGGCTTCTACCGATGGTTATCTAGTGTACGACAATCAAAATGAAGTCCTCCTAGCTAAACACAAAAAGGCTGAAGTGTGGTTCAAGGAGACCAAGGGTTATGAGCTACTAGAGATGCTGTCGCTCGACCAATCGCAGCAGATGGTCCTTTACCTCCGCTCAAAGAGCGACGGTTCTATTAAGGAGCTAAAGCTCAAGCCGGGTCTGTATAAGGCGGGTAAGAAGTATAACCACGACAAGGAGCTTACCTACTCTGGAATAGTACCTACAAATGTCAAGCTAGCAAAAGGGAGTATCCTAGTGGCTGCTTCACTTCGTAACCTGATTTATTACACCGACCCTGAGGGGAAAGATATCTATGGGTACAGCATCGTATCTGAGGGCAATTACCAAAGCTCACCACTTCTCAAGACCCCTGCCGGGCAAAAGGTGGTGGATATGAAGGTAGATAAAGAGAGTAAGTATCTCTATGTAGCCCTTACCGATGGCTCAAAGTCGACGATTCAGCGTATAGACCTTGAGAGTCACAAGATGGATATGGAGTGGAGCGATCTTCAAGCCAAGATCGTGAAGATAGCACTCAGAGAGGACAACCCAACCAATCTATAATTACAAAACAAACGCAGAGTAAAGAGTAATGACAAAGGAGATAAGAGTCCTTACGGCTCTTCTTCTATCAGTAGCACTTCTGTGGGGCAATCCCACTGAAGTGTCTGCTGGTGGGAAGAAGCGCAAGGAGGAGAAGTACGCCAAAGTATTTAAGGATGCCAAGGTAGAGAAAGCGGTTGATGGCTTCCTTGGACTATACAAAAAAGATGGAAAGCTCTACCTAGAGATCCCCAAGTCGGAGCTAGGGAGTGAGCTACTCCTCGGTGCCGCCCTATCGAGTGTATCAGACGGCACCATCCTCACACTAGGCATGAAGAGCGAGGAGCCGCTCTTGATGAGCTTTGAGCTAAGAGATAGCACCGTAGTAGTCAAGAAAGCCAATACCATCGTCTATGATGAGGGAGCCGACGAACAACTAAAGAAGGCACTCTCTATCAGTTATCGTGACCCCTACGTACAGGCTTTCCCGATTGAGGCATACGCCCCCGACTCAAGTGCTTTTCTCATCGATGCCACCAATCTACTAGCTCGGGAGAATAAGCTGGTCAGCGTCATCCCCAAGCATTCAGGCGAATTTACCCTTTCCGCTACCCCCGAGAGCTCTATGTCTTTTATCAAATCACTGAGCTCCTTTGAGGATAACGTCCAAGTGCGCGTGGAGCTCAATTACAAGCTCTCTGCCACCATGCTGGGAATGGTCTCTGTGGCAAGTGATATGCCCACCACTGTAGAGGCCACCTTTACCCTCATTAAGCTTCCCAAAGAGGCCATGCCGGTAAGGGTTGCCGATACACGCGTAGGCACCTACACCACTACCAAACTACAGTTCCGCCCCGACCTCGATAAGTCCTCAAGCCTCTACCTCGCCAATAGGTATCGCCTGATTCCCCGCGACCTAGAGGCCTATCAGCGTGGCGAGTTAGTAGCTCCGATAGAGCCAATCGTACTCTACCTAGACCCCACCTTCCCCGAAGATTGGAAAGAACCGATCCGACAGGGGGTGCTACAATGGCAAGGGGCACTGGCACAGGCAGGCTTCAAGGATGCCCTTCGCGTGGTAGACTACCCGACTGATGTACCCGACTTTGATCCCGACAACCTTAAGTACTCCTGCATCCGATATATCCCCAATGGAGATGAAGAGATTTATGCCCCTTCGTGGGTGGATCCTCGTACGGGCGAGATCATTGCTTCGAGCCTTCTTGTCTCCAATAATATCGAGAAGCTATTCTACAAGTGGTACTTTACGCAATCGGCATTGGTAGATCCTTCCATTCGTAATACCCCCCTTCCAAAAGAGCGTCGTGATGCCATGCTCACCATGGTAATTGCCCATGAAATAGGGCATATACTAGGGCTGCAGCACAATATGCTTGCCTCTAGTGCCTATCGCACCAAAGACCTACGAGACCCTGCATTTGTTGCTAAGCACGGTATCTCACCCAGTATTATGGACTACGTAAGGCTCAATTACGTAGCTCAGCCCGAGGATCGGGTTCCCTTTGTCCTCCCACAGGTAGGTCCTTATGATAAGTATGTAGTGGAGTGGTTATATCGCTACTTCCCCGAGCACCATGGCGATACCAATAAAGATTCCGAAGTGCTCCAAGCAATGGTCGATAAGAAGAGCCAAGAGCGTATCTACCAGTACCTCCCAGAGCAGAGCTATGCCTTTGACCCACGGGTGATTGCCAATGACCTTGGCGACGACCCGATCGAGAGCAGCACCTTGGCGATTAAAAACCTTCAGCAGATCTCTCACAACTTCCCTGCATGGATCAAAGATGATGAGGATAGCCGAAAGAAGGATGCCCTAGACCTAGTGATAGCACAGCAATTTCATCAGCTCCTCAAAAACGTGATGCATCAGATCGGTGGCATACAGGTTAATCCTGCAAAGCCCACCAAGGAGACCCCACTCTACACCGTGCTCTCCAAAGAGGTACAGCGAAACTCTCTCCGCTGGTGCGTAGATAGGATCAAGGAATTTAAGAGCTACGGCAATCAAGATCTAGAGCGCATGAGCAATATCCGCATTAGCTACTACGACCAGCTCTTCGAATTCCTCATCAACGACCTCTACAATACCCGCATGAGAGTGCTCACCTCCTCTCACATCGTACCGGGGAGCTACTCTCAGGCAGAGTGGTTTGCCGATATGAGCCAAGAGGTCTTTCGGAACATCCGCGAGCATCGCGACCCCACGCACGCCGAGATCTTGTTACAGCGTGGCTTTATCAACCTAGGCAAGGCAGAGGTGAGTGGCACCACGATCCCTACCAAGATGATTCCTGCTGCACTCAAGGAGGAAAATACCCCTACCCTTACCTCCTTTGGCGACCCACAGCGTAGCCCCTACCCTATGATCCGGCTAGAGGATATCGACGAGTCGGGGCTCCACTTTATGATTGCCCTAGAGAAGCTACTCCCTCAGCTAGAGCGCGCAGCGAAAGAGGCAAAGTCGCCCGAGGCCAAAGCGCACTACTCCGTAATGGTATTCAAGACTAAGAAAGCACTTGAAGGAAAGTAATGAAAAGTAATATGATACAGCACTCTAGGCTCCCCCTCCTATTGATGCTTCTCTTTCTGCTAGGGGGCCCAGAGGTCTCGGCGCAGTGGCTCAAGTCCAAGCGTACCTTTGCTAAGGAACAACGTGAGGAGAAGGAGCGTGATAGTAAGCTGAGCCCCTATGAGCGTTTCTTTGAAAAGGATAAGCCCAAGAGTAGCCAAGGAGAGTTCCTAAAGCTACATCAAAAGGAGCAAAGACTCTATATTGAACTACCCGTGGAGCAGCTACAAAAGGAGATGCTGATGGCCGCTACCGTCACCGATGTTTCCAATCCACAGCTCGCGCTCCCAGGCTTTAAGAATAATGGTCCCATCCCTATCCAATTTGTGCAGAAGGATAGCCTCATCACCATGGAGGTGGTGAATAACGACCTGATGCTCGACCAAGCCAGCCAGCACCTCCTGGAGGAGGTAAAGGGGAGCTACACCAATGTCACTCTCCACACCTTTAAGTTGGTAGGCTATGCAACGGATAGCACCAGCTTGCTTTTTGAGGTGACCGACTTCTTCCTCAAAGAGCAGCGTTTCTTTGACGGCTTGGTGAGCAACGTCGGCTCCTACCGGCTCTCCTCTAGCCCCAATTCGGGACTATCCTACATCGATCAGATCAAGTCTTTTGAAAATAATGCCGTCGTTACCGTTGAGCGCTCAGCTATGGTATCGCTAGCCAATCAGAGGGGTACCGCCCTCAAGGATTACCCCGTCACCTATCGCCTCACCTACTCCATTGTAGATCTCCCCGAGGAGCCGATGATACCGCGACTGAGCGATACCCGTATCGGCTACTTCCTCACGGAGAAAAACATTCTACACACCGAGAGCGGTCAGATAGAGCCAGCTACCTTTGCACGGCGCTGGAGGGTAGAGCCACTCCACCCCGAGGTGATTGCCAAGGGCGGTCTATCTGAGGTAAAGAAACCAATCGTCTACTACATAGAGGACACCTTCCCCGAGCGCTGGCGTGCCGCTATCAAAGCAGGGGTGCTCAGGTGGAATAAAGCCTTTGAGCGGATTGGACTCAAGGATGTAGTGCAGGTAAGAGACTTCCCAAAGGACGACCCACAGTTCGACCCAGATAATATCAAGTACTCTTGCATCCGCTACATCCCTGTAGGGATTGAGAATGCTATGGGTCCATCGTGGTATGACCCCCGCACAGGGGAGATCATCAATGCCTCGGTGATGGTCTATAGCAATGTGATCAAGACCCTCAACAACTGGTGCTTTGTACAGACCGCACAGCTCGATCCTACCGTACGCACCAAGACGCTTCCCGACGACAGATTTATGGAGGCACTAGAGTATGTGATCGCACACGAGATAGGGCATACCCTTGGACTGATGCATAATATGGCCGCTTCAAGTGCCTACACGGTAGAGCAACTCCGCTCTCCCGAATTCACCAAGAAGTACGGTACCACCCCCAGTATCATGGACTATGCCCGCTGGAACTACGTGGCACAGCCCGAAGACAAAGGGGTCAACCTCAATCCTCCCTTCTTAGGTGTCTACGACTACTACGCCATTGAGTGGGGATACAAGGTGTTCCCTGAGCTAGGTGGCGACTTTATCAAGGAGAGCAAAGCACTGCAAAAGTTTGTAGCAAAGCACGAGAGCAACCGCCTCTATAAGTACGGAGCACAGCAATTGGGACTTCGCCTAGACCCCTCAGCGATTGAGGAGGACCTCAGCGATGACCCTGTAAAGGCAGGTGAGCTAGGGCTACGCAACCTACAGTACATCCTCAGCCACCTCGATGAATGGATCCAAGACGACCCCGATGCCGACCACCGCAACGACCTCTATGAGCAGATCCTAGGACAGGCCTACGGCTATTACAATAATATCTTTGCCTTTGTCCCTGGCGTCATACTCACCCAGTCTTCGGAGCAGTCGGGAATACCCCGATACCAAGTGCTACCTCGCGAGAAGCAACGCGCCGCAGCTCTTTGGCTACTCAATAATGTAGCCAACTTCCGCAAGCTAGGGGAGCAGGCACAAGCAACACACCTACAAGTGGCTGCTTTGAAACCTTTCGAACTGGCAGAGGGCGATATCATGAAGATGGCGATGCTCAATACCAGTAAGCTAGCCATCTCCAATTACTTCGACCCCACCTCCTACTCCCCATTAGAGTATCTAGAGGACGTCTACCAACACGTATTCCGTAAGACCCTCAGTGGAGACGAAAGAGTGAACAGCTACGAGCGGCGTTTTCAGGAGATATTCGTGAGGTACCTAGTGGCAGCAATGGCCTACTCACTAGATAACATCTACCCAGTAGGCTTCAAAGGTAGTGACGACCTAGCACTTCAATTTGCCCAGAACTACCCCCACCTACGCCCTATATGCCCACATACCGAGTGTGAGGAAACATCCATCCAACTCCTCGGATTTGGCAATGACTACGGTATGGTGGACCACCTATGGGCACAGGCAGTCAACCTCACCACCGACTATACCCTCGACTATACCATCAAGGTGAGAAAGCTACTTGAGAAGGTCACAAAAACCACCAGCGACCCTACCCTCAAAGCCCACTACAAGCTACTCCTCAACACCATTAATCGCAGGCTCGAGAAGTAGTCATCCCAACCTACATACAACCAACTGCGAAGCGAGGCATCTCCCAAAAGATGCCTCGCTTTTTTATATATAATCCTCCAATTGGTTGTTGCTACTTCTTAATTTGTTTGACGCAGTAGCTTAATGGGAGCGCAATCTAATGGTTACTTAGAAATGATACTTTTGCACAAGGTATTTCATATACAAACTAAAACGGTGGTAACCGCTTACTGTCACTAGCTACTGCATGTGTCTTAAGCGAAATGAATGATTACAGAAGTACAGATGAAGATGATTAATGATGAGATGAGGGCTGCGTGGGTACATCATTTATTACCTGTGTTGCTCATACTTCTATCCTCCTTTGGTATGGCACAAGGGCAAGAGATAGAGGTGCGTGGTAAGGTGGTGGATGAACAAAACCAACCACTGATAGGGGTGACGGTAACCCAAAAAGGTGCAGGGAAAGGGACCACGACCAATGCTGATGGTCTCTATAGGCTAAACGTCTCCAGTGACGCCCGACTGACTTTTACTTTTGTGGGCTTTCATACTGTAGAGGAGAAGGTCAATGGTAGGAGCGTGATTGATGTGGTTTTGAGGGAGGATAATCAGCTCTTGGGTGAGGTGGTGGTCATCGGGTATGGAACTCAGAAAAAGGTTAACCTAACCGGTGCGGTATCTACCATTAGCAGTAACGATCTGGAGGATAGGCTCTCACACTCCGTAGCCAATATGCTACAAGGAGCGGTGCCTGGACTAAATGTCACTACCTCTAAGGGCAAACCAGGCTCCTCAGGTGCACTGAATATTAGAGGCGTCAACTCTATCAACTCAGCTGATCCTCTCGTGGTGATAGATGGAATCACAGGGACAGCGGCAGATCTTGCACGTCTTAATCCTAGCGACATTAAAACGATCTCGATCATTAAAGATGCCTCAGCAGCAGCTATATATGGTGCCCGTGCTGCTTTTGGTGTAGTACTTGTAAGCACTAAGTCGGGCTCGGATAGTCAAAAGACTTCTGTGAGGTATAGTGGCCGCTTTGGTTGGGACGAACCAACCACCTCCACAGACTTTGATAGCAGAGGATATTATTCGGTACTCCACGTCAATACTTTTTGGCAGGCAGATAATGGTAAAAACTACATAAGGTATACCGACAAAGATATGGAGGAGCTCTGGGCGCGTGTCAATGACACCACTGAACAACCAGGGCGCCCTTGGGTAGTTGAGGAGATCCGCGATGGCAAGAAACAATGGGTTTACTACGGCAATAACGATTGGTGGCATCTATTATTTCGCGACAAACGCCCTGTGCAACAGCATAATGTGAGTATCTCTGGTGGGACGGAGGCTGTATCTTACTTTATCTCTGGCAATTACAACCGTCAAGAAGGAATGCAGAGAACCTATCCTGATATATTTGATAGGTATACGCTTCGGTCCAAAGTGGGAATAAAAATCAATAAGTGGCTAGATCTTGAGAATAACACGTCATTCTACAAGTCGTCTTACTCATCCATAGGGGATGGAGATATTGAGGATTTAATTGCTTATAGTGCTAGGCATGCTTTGGCAGTTTACCCACTCAAGAATCCAGATGGATCGTGGCTCTACGGCACTCCCTATCAAAGCTATAAAGTAGGAAATGGGCGGCATATTATGCTCAATGAGAATACTCATAGACTTCTAGAGAAAGGGCTCAACTTGACGAGTACCACGAGGCTGGTATTTCATCCCATTGAGCCACTCTCTGTGACAGCCGACTTTACCTACCGATTTAATCAGTCGCAGAAAAAGGCACGCTCCTCGGAGATGTGGTTTAGGCAGCGACCAGGTGACAAGCTGGAATCGTATAATACAGGCGCAGGGCAGAATAATCTGACTGAGACGATCTCCAACTCTGACTTCTACGCCACCAACGTCTTTGTCAATTACGATCAAAAGTTTAATGAAGTCCACTCCATCTCGGCTGTCGTTGGTATGAACTCTGAGTATTACTATCGGAAAAATATCAGTGCTTGGGGAAATGACCTCACATCAATAGACCTTGATGACCTTGACCTCGTAGGCATGAATGAGGATGGAATTACCGAAACTGGCGTAGGTGGAGGGCAAGTCGATTACGCTCTACTGGGCTTTTTCGGGAGAATCAACTACTCCTATATGGATCGGTACCTCATTGAGATAAGCAGTAGGTATGATGGCACTTCACGCTTCAAAGAGGGTCAGCGATGGGGCTTCTTTCCCTCAGCATCGGTTGGTTGGAGAATCTCAGAGGAGCCATTTTTTAGGCCCCTTAAATCGTGGGTGGATAATCTCAAACTAAGGCTATCTTTTGGTTCACTCGGTAATCAGAGTGTCTCCTCCTATTATCCCTACCTGAGGCTGGTAAAAATGGGCACACTCGGTGAGTATACCTTTGGGGAGGGTGGTTTGAAAGCTAAGTACTCGAAGCTTACAGACCCTCTCGCACCCGACTTGACTTGGGAGACTGTACAGCAGTGGAATCTTGGCTTTAACCTAGCGATGCTCAATAATAGGCTAAATATTGACGCAGATATCTATCTACGCAATACGCTCAATATGCTCACCGAAGGCGTGGCACTGCCAAGTGTGTATGGAGCTAAATCGCCCGAAACAAATGCTGCAGATATGCAAACGAAGGGGTATGAAATCTCTATCGATTGGCGGGATCAACTAGTGCTTGCCGATAAGCCATTCAGATATTCACTAGGGTTTTCACTCAGTGACTACCGCAGCTATATTACTAAGTACGACAATCCCAATAAGACTTTTGCCAAGAAGTATTACGAAGGGATGAGACTAGGAGAGATCTGGGGATTTGTCACTGATGGGCTTTTCAAGACAGATGAAGAGGCAAAGCAGTATGCTAAGGAAGTAGAT
>OLPH01000990.1_pt1 | contig 30896 bp, 29 predicted proteins | sample 1672951 | NCBI WGS metagenome assembly OLPH01 (sample SAMEA3136740, study PRJEB25190) | human gut metagenome | reverse complement strand
AAGAGACTTCTGGTCGTCTCAAGAATTCTTTAGCAGTGACAGCATCTGTCAATGGTTTAAAGCCCATTGCAGCGACCTTCTCATTGGTTTCCTTTACAGGCTTTAACTTAATGCTATCCAAACGCTTCATCTCGTTTTCAAACTGATACTTCTTGGTTTCGAAACGTTGCCAACGTTCATCATCTACCAATCCAATTGCTCGTCCCATTTCTGTCAAGCGCATATCGGCATTGTCATGACGCAAAATCAGACGGTATTCTGCACGGCTTGTTAACAAACGATACGGTTCGATCGTTCCCTTTGTTACCAAGTCATCGATCATGACCCCAATATAACCATCACTGCGTTTCAAAATGAGTTCCGGTTTTCCTTGGATTTTTAGAGCCGCATTGATCCCTGCAATAATCCCTTGACCAGCAGCCTCCTCATAGCCAGACGTTCCATTGGTTTGGCCAGCTGTAAAGAGACCTGAAATTTTCTTAGTTTCCAAAGTTGCGCGCAATTGATGAGGCAACACCATATCATACTCAATTGCATAACCCGTTCGCATCATTTCTGCCTTCTCAAGTCCCTTAATAGAATGGACGAGATCCCGTTGAACATCCTCTGGTAAACTCGTTGACAGCCCTTGAACATAGACTTCTTCTGTATTTCGCCCCTCAGGTTCTAAGAATAGTTGATGACGCTCTTTGTCAGCAAAACGGACAATTTTATCCTCAATGGACGGACAATAGCGAGGACCCACTCCCTTTACAACCCCTGTAAACATAGGTGCTCGGTGTAAATTATTCTGGATAATTTCATGGCTATGCCCATTCGTATAAGTCAACCAACAAGGAACCTGATCCTTTACATAATCTTCATCACGCGATGTATAAGAAAAATGATTTGGAGCTTCATCTCCAGGTTGAATTTCCGTTTCGTCATAATTAATTGACGATGCCTTTACACGAGGTGGTGTCCCTGTTTTGAAACGTCCAATTTCTAATCCTAGCTGTTTGAGATTATCGGCCAAATTGATAGAAGCTAGACTATGATTAGGTCCTGACGAATACTTGAGATCTCCAATGATAATTTCTCCGCGTAAAGCTGTCCCAGTAGTGACAATAACAGCCTTTGCCCCATACTCTTGGTGAGTCGCAGTCCTTACACCAACAACCTTACCATTCTCCACCAAAATCTCATCAATCATAGTTTGGCGAAGAGTTAAATTATCTTGGTTTTCAACCGTTTTTCGCATTTCTTTTGAGTAAAGTTCTTTGTCTGCTTGAGCGCGAAGTGCACGAACCGCAGGACCTTTACCAGTATTGAGCATTTTCATTTGGATGTAGGTCTTATCGATGTTCTTCGCCATTTCTCCGCCAAGTGCATCTACTTCACGGACAACAATCCCTTTAGCAGATCCACCAATAGATGGATTACAAGGCATAAAAGCTAGCATTTCAATGTTAATAGTCGCAAGTAAGACCTTGCAACCCATACGGCTAGCAGCTAGAGAGGCTTCTACTCCTGCATGCCCAGCACCGATTACAATGATATCGTATTCTTCAATAAAATTATAAGTCATTTTTTCTCCTATTTCTCAAGATGGATGTGTCGTAATTTTCCGTCCCATTCTGGTAGGGCTGATTTTAAAAAGGCTGGTTTCAGGTCAACAGTGTGTAAATCATCTAAAGCAATCCAACGGCAAGGTAATTGCTTTGTATCTTCCTGCATGACCAAAGGTACATCTTCCAGCAGGTCCACCAAATAATGAAATTCAATGTTATGGTAGTGGATTCCAGCTTGTTCAAAGTGATTTTCAACCACGAAAGCTAACGGACCTGCTGTAGATGTGACACCAAGTTCCTCTTTGACTTCCCGAACTACAGCATCTTCTGTAGTTTCATTGACTTGAATAGCACCTCCGATTGTATAACAGCCGTCCTCATCTTCTATGACGAACAAGCGATTATCTTTTACAATCAAAGCAGTCGCTCTCACGCCAAAAACAGTAGAACCTATTTTCGTACGAAAATCCTGTTGCCTCATTTTACTTCCTTTCAAAATCACACAAAAATAGTCAAAACTCTGAGAAGTGCAGGACAAAAAAGCCTGCAACATCCATGAGCTTTGACCATCATTTCTATTGCTTTTCTTATTGTAGCAAATTGAGAAAATTTGTCAATTTAAATATACTGACAAACTTTTCCATCTCGATAAGCATTATCAATCAAGCCACCGCCTAGACACTCTTCACCGTCGTAAAAGACAACAGCTTGTCCTGGTGTAATAGCTCGTTGAGGTTCTGCAAAAATCACTTCTGCCTTATCACCTTTAACGTGTACAGTTACCTTAGAATCTGGTTGACGATAGCGGAACTTAGCTGTACACTCTAATGTAAACTCTTCTGGCATATCTCGTGTAAAGTGAACTTGACTAGCCTGTAAACTTGTTGACATCAATGCTTCATGATAGAAGCCTTGACCTACATAAAGAATATTTTGACTAAGGTCTTTACCAACTACAAACCATGGCGCATTGTCTCCACCTTGTTGGCCTCCAATTCCAAGCCCACCCCGTTGACCGATTGTGTAATACATCAAACCTGCATGTTCACCCATATCTCGTCCATCAATGGTCATCATTCGACCTGGTTGGGCAGGAAGGTAGTTCCCTAGAAACTCTTTGAAATTCTTTTCTCCGATAAAGCAAATTCCAGTTGAGTCTTTCTTTTTAGCTGTTGCTAATCCAGCTTCTTCAGCTAGACGGCGAACCTCAGGCTTTTCCAAATGTCCCAATGGGAACATGGTTTTTTGAAGTTGTTCTTGTGACAGCTGGCTTAAGAAATAAGTTTGGTCCTTCCCGTTGTCAACACCACGTAACATATGAACAATGCCATCCTCATCACGCGCCACGCGCGCATAGTGCCCTGTCGCTACATAATCTGCACCGAGTGTCATAGCATAATCTAAAAAGGCCTTAAATTTGATTTCCTTATTACACATGACATCCGGATTTGGTGTTCGACCAGCTCGGTATTCAGCAAGGAAATATTCAAAGACACGATCCCAGTATTCTTTCTCAAAGTTGACAGAATAGTAAGGAATGCCAATTTGGTCTGCAACCGCTGCTACATCTTTGTAATCTTCTGTAGCTGTACAGACGCCATTTTCGTCTGTGTCGTCCCAGTTTTTCATGAAGATGCCGATGACATCGTAACCCTGTTGCTTTAACAACAAAGCCGTTACAGATGAATCGACACCGCCACTCATACCAACAACAACACGTGTTTTCGAGTTATCACTCATAGGTTTCTCCCATCTTTTCGTTACTCACGATTGAAGGTCGTGGTTTGCTTCAACGATTGAAGGTCGTTTTGAGCAATTACCATTTTAACACGCTTTATAGAAGAAAACAAGCATTTGACCGCCCTAGTCCTCTCTAATTAATGATACGTTTACAGAGCTGTAAATTTAAAAAGAGTCTTATTCAAGGACTCTTTTTAAACGAATTTAATACCAGCCATTTGCCAACCAGAAATTTTTAGCTGCTGACCATGATCCATAACGGTTGACAACGTATTGATTGGCCACTTTTTCTTGGTTTGCAGGTGATAAATCACCATTCAAATAAGTGATAGTTAATTGGTAACGGCCATAATATTGGCCATTTTGTGCTGTATAACTACCACTTGATTCTTTTTGAGCAATCCATTCCTTAGCAGCTGCATCTTCCGCACTCAAGCCATCTGAAGCAGAGACAGTCGTTGTTGCTTGTGTAGTATCCGTTTTACTAGTAGTAGCTTGCTCCGTAGTTTTCTGCGTTGTTTTTGCATCTTCAATCTCAAGAACTTGACCAACTGAGATGAGATTCACGTTACTAATCTTATTTTTCTTAGCAATTGCATCAACCGTTGTGTTCTTCTCTTTAGCAATAGCTGATAAAGTATCACCTGATTTTACAGTATAAGAATCTGCATTCGCTACAATGGGAAGGAAAAGTCCTGCAAGTAAACTAAGTCCAATAATATGTTTCATCATTTGTTTTTTATTCATTATTATGTACTCCTTTATTGGTATACCTCTATACTACACAAGAAATATTTCATATTTATTGAAATAATGTGTCAAATATTTCAGTCAGATGTTAGAAATACTAAAAATCCAGGATAATATAAATGCTTTAAGCCCCCTTTAAGATTTCTCAGATATTTCGGGAAAAATAGAAGAAATCATCAGCCATATCTGATATAATGAAGTAAAGTGATCACAAAGGAGCAGAGCATGAACTCTTTAAAATTCCAATCAGTTTTTGATATTATTGGACCTGTGATGATCGGCCCATCCAGTAGTCACACTGCAGGCGCTGTTCGAATTGGTAAAATTGTTTCTTCTATCTTTGGAGAGGAACCAAAAGAAGTTGAGTTCCAATTATTTAATTCCTTCGCCAAAACCTATCGTGGTCATGGAACAGATTTAGCCTTAGTAGCGGGCATCTTAGGAATGGACACAGATGATCCTAGAATCCCAGATAGTCTAAAAATTGCACATGAACGAGGCATTCGGATTGTTTGGTCTATTCAAAAAGAAAGCAATGCTCCTCACCCAAACACAACGACTATTACTGTTAAAAATGATCATAAAACGATTTCTGTCACTGGAATCTCAATTGGTGGTGGGAACATACAGGTTACTGAGTTAAATGGCTTTGCTATCTCGCTAAATATGAATACTCCAACCATTATCATTGTTCACCAGGACGTCCCTGGAATGATCGCCCATGTGACAGAAGCTCTTTCTCGCTATGATATTAACATTGCGCAAATGAATGTGACGCGGGAAAAAGCTGGAGAAAAAGCGATTATGATTATAGAAGTTGACTCAAGGAGTTGTGAAGCAGCGATCGACGATATCCGTAAAATTCCTCATCTTCATAATGTCAACTTTTTCAAATAAGGAGTTCATATGTTTTATTCAATTGTAGACCTCGTAGAACAAGCAAGCACGCAATACCAAGGAAACGTCGCAGAGTTAATGATTGCAACTGAATTTGAACTAACTGGTCGTGAACGAGAAGAAGTCCTACGATTAATGACCCGTAATTTAGAAGTGATGATTGATTCTGTAAAGTTAGGGTTAAATGAAAACCACTCTCGTAGTGGGTTAACCGGTGGGGATGCCGCAAAATTAGATCGCTATATCAAATCAGGAAAAACGTTATCTGACTTGACCGTCCTAACCGCAGCGAAAAATGCTATTGCTGTCAACGAACACAATGCTAAGATGGGACTGGTCTGCGCAACACCCACTGCAGGATCTGCTGGCTGCCTTCCCGCAGTTCTCACTGCAGCAACTCAAAAATTAGGGTTAAACCGTCAGCAACAATTAGATTTTCTACTGACAGCTGGAGCTTTTGGTTTAGTCATCGCAAATAATGCTTCTATTTCAGGTGCAGAAGGTGGTTGTCAAGCAGAAGTTGGTTCTGCTTCAGCTATGAGTGCGGCAGCATTGACACTAGCTGCTGGGGGAACTCCTTATCAAGCGAGTCAGGCAGTCTGTTTTGTCATCAAAAACATGCTTGGGCTCATTTGTGATCCAGTAGCAGGACTCGTGGAAGTTCCATGTGTCAAACGAAACGCAATGGGAGCCAGCTATGCCTTCATTGCTGCTGATATGGCCTTAGCAGGTATTGAATCAAAAATACCTGTTGATGAAGTGATTGACGCCATGTACCAAGTTGGATCTAGTCTTCCGACTGCCTTTAGAGAAACAGCTGAAGGAGGATTGGCAGCAACACCAACCGGACGTAGATTACAAAAAGAGATATTTGGAGAATAGCATGCAAGCCTTATTTTTTGATTTAGATGGAACATTAGTTGACAGTTCCAAGGGAATTACAGAGAGCTTTCAACATACATTCGATACTTTGAAGGTTCCTCAACCCGATCTCAAAACTATCCGTAGTTTTATGGGACCACCTTTGATTTCTAGTTTTGAAGCTACCCTTCCTGAAACTTTAGTAGATCAAGCCGTAACTATCTACCGCCAGTATTATCATGAAAAAGGTCAATACAAATCAACTCTGTTTCCTCAGATAGTAGAAGCTTTGAAAGCATTACAAGACGAAAACATTCCTCTTTATGTAACTACTTCAAAACATGAACCAGTTGCTTTACAGATGTGTCAAGATTTAGGTATCGCTAAATACTTTAAAGGAATTTATGGATCAAATTCAGATCGTATCCACAAAGCTGATGTCATTCGATACGCCTTGTCAATCAATGACCTTCCAAAAGAGGAGACAGTGATTATTGGAGACACAAAATTTGACCTCATTGGAGGTCAAGCAGTTGGCATAAAAACCATGGCCGTCACTTGGGGATTTGGAGATCTTGAAGAGCTACTTCTTTACTCACCAGATTTTATTTGTCACTCTCCACTTGATATTCTTGAGACATTAAAAAAATAGGTTTACAAATTGTAAACCTATTTTTTAATAACCCCAAGCTGATAAACCTTGTGAGCTATATGCATTGTATGCAGCCTGGATTTGATCATCAACTGTTGCAGTTGAACCCCAACCTGGCATTGTTTGGAACAAACCACTGGCACCAGAAGCATTTGCTGCATTTACTTGACCATTTGATTCACGGGCAATAATTGCTTCCCAAGTAGAAGCAGGTACACCAGTCATTTCAGCCATACGAGCAGCTGCATAAGATCCTTGTTCCCCAGCAGTATTCCCATTTGATAGAACAATTCCACCATTTGTTGATTGTGCAGAAGTCACTGCAGCATTTGCTGCATAAGTTGTTTGTTTTTGAGCAGTTTGTGCTGTTGCAGTTGCTGTAGGTGCACTTTCAGCAGGTTTTGCTTGCTCTTGTGGAGCAACTTTATCAATCATAGATTTTGAACGCTCACCTAACTCAATAATTTGTCCTGCATAGATCAAATCTTCATTGGTCAGATTGTTAGATGCAATAATATTTTCTACTGAAGTGTTATTTTCTAGTGCAATTTTTGATAGAGTATCTCCAGACTTCACTTCGTAAGTTTCAGCATTCACTGTAGCAATACCTGAAATGAAAAGTGATGCTGCTGAAAGTAGGGAAGTGACTGTCCATTGGAACTTTTTACTGTTCATGAATTCTATTCTCCTTTCGAACATAATTCTATCATACACACAAAATGTTACAGTTTATTGTAGAATATATTACAAATGTTACAAGAATATGTGAATTTAATGTAAAAAGCGCTTTGTATAGCGCTTTTTCCTTATTTTTGAACCAATACAACTAGCTCTATCCATTTTTTAGATAAAAAACTATCAACATGAGGCACAGAATAACGAGCAATGCCAGGGTATCTTTTACTCCCCACTGCAGAGTCCGATAGCGTGTTCGTCCCTCACCGCCTTTGTACCCTCTCGCTTCCATCGCAATTGCTAATGCATCTGCGCGTTTAAAACTTGAGGCAAACAAAGGAATGAGGATCGGAATAAAGGAACGGATCCTTTTTAATAGATTTCCCTCACCAAAATCAACACCACGCGCCCTTTGCGCATTCATGATTCGATTCGTATCATCTACTAAGGTTGGAACAAAGCGCAAACTCATAGATAGCATTAACCCAATCTCATGAGCCGGAACCTTAATAATTTTTAGTGGGGTAAGGATCTTTTCAACAGCATCTGCTAAACTCAATGGTGTCGTCGTCACGGTTAAAATCGTCGAATAAAAAATGATTAAAATAAATCTACAAAATATGATGGCGGCTTGCATCAATCCTTGGTCGGTTAATTTAAAAAACCACCATTGATACAAAATAGTTCCTTGAGAGGTCGCAAATAATTGAAAAATGGTTGTAAAAGCAATGATAAAAATCATTGATTTTAAACCTTTAATATAAAAACTAACCGAAATCCTCGTTAGATACATTAAAACAAAAATAAAGCCAAAGAGAAGAACATTTGTCTGGATATTATTTGCCCAAAACAGAAGAAATATGAATAAAAACATTGAGAGCAACTTCCCACGAGGATCTAGTTGGTGGATAATGGAGTTTCCAGGAATATACCTTCCTAAAATCATATTATTCATGAAGTAACAGCTCCTTTAGTTCCTCAATTTTGATTGGTAGTCTGTCCAGAGGAAGTCCTCTTCGTTTCAATTGAAGAGCAAAATTCGTAATTTGTGGGACTCCTAATTGAAGTTTTTGTAAATACTCAACCTGTTGAAACACTTCCCTTGGGGATCCGTTTAGGACAAGTTTTCCCGCTTCTAAAGCAAATACGGTATCAGCAAAATTTGCTACATCATCCATCGTATGAGTTACCAGAACTAGAGTCATCCCATTTTTATGTAATGTTTCAAACAGCGCCATCAATTCCTTTCTTCCAGCAGGATCTAGCCCTGCTGTCGGCTCGTCCAATACTAAAATCTCTGGTTCGATAGCTAAAATACCCGCGATCGCAACCCGTCTCATTTGTCCACCAGATAGTTCAAATGGACTTTTATCATAGATAGACTCTTCTAAACCAACGATCGCTAATTTTTCTTTGGCTATTTCCTCCGCTTTGTCCTTAGGTACCCCAAAATTTTGTGGTCCAAAGGCTACATCAGCTAGAACAGTTTCCGCAAATAGCTGACTTTCTGGAAATTGAAAAACCAAACCGACTTTTTTTCTCAGGTACTTCATTTCTTTTGGCTCAGAATGATTATCTAAAACAAAATCTTCAAATTGAATCGTTCCTTTAGTCGGACGCAGTAAACCATTTAGTAATTGCAACAAAGTAGACTTGCCACTACCAGTATGCCCGATGATGGCTGTATAAGATCCATCTTTTATTTCCAAACTAATATCAGAAAGCGCCTGCCCTTCAAAAGGACTTCCCTCTTGATAAGTATAATAGACATTCTTTAAAGAAATTCCCATAGTTGGTCTAATAACTCACTTTCTGTTAGATAATCCTGTTTTAGCGGAAAATGCGAGCTGAGAGATTCTTGGACCTGCTTACTAAAAGGCTTATCTAATCCAATCTCATTCAGATCATTTCTTGAAAACAATTCCCGCGGCGTCATAGAAGACTCTAGTTTTCCTTTTTGAAACACGAGTGTTCGATCACTTAAGGCAATTTCGGTTAAATCATGGGTAATGGAGATAATTGTTAATTGAAATTTTTTCTGAAGTTCTCTCATTACCGCCATTAGATCTTCTCTGCCTTCTGGATCTAACATACTAGTTGCTTCATCAAGGATAATAATAGTTGGTCTCAAGGCGATAATACCTGCTATGGCCACCCGTTGCTTTTGACCACCTGACAAACGAGATGGTTCGCGATCTTTAAACTCCAGCATACCGACTTGCCCAATAGCCTTCTCCACACGTTGAAGCATTTCTTCCCGTGGAATTCCTTGATTTTCTAAACCAAAGGCAACATCATCTTCTACTGTCGCACCAACAAATTGGTTATCAGGATTCTGAAATACAATCCCAATTTTACTACGGATTTCCCATATGGTTTCACGAGTCAGTTTTTTTCCATCAATGTAAATCTCACCAGACTCAGCTTCCAAAAGACCATCAATCAGGCGTACAACTGTAGATTTCCCACTACCATTGTGTCCAACAATCGAAAGCCACTCTCCTTGTTTCACGTGAAACGAAACCGTGTCAATTTGATATTCTTCTACTGTTTTATCGTATCGAAAGGATACATTTTTTAGCTCAATCATCTGTTTCATTTATTTAAATGTGTCTTTAAAGAGATAGCTACTTCCCTTAAAGTAGTCGTAACCAGAATAAATTGTGAAAATCAATGCAATATAAAGCAACACTTGCCCTGGAAGAGTCCAATGGCAAAGCAAAAAGATAATGGCAAACATTTGGCTAAAGGTTTTAATTTTTCCAGGCATGGCTGCAGCAAGAACTGTACCACCTGTCTCAACAAGTAGAAGACGCAAACCAGTAACAGCTAACTCACGACAAATGATAACGGCTGCAATCCAAGCAGGAACCATTTTTAATTCAATCATCATGATAAAGGCTGACATGACCAATAATTTATCTGCCATTGGATCGGCAAATTTACCAAAATTACTCACTACATTCCATTTTCGTGCAAGAAAGCCATCTAAATAATCTGTAATACTAGCAATTGCAAAAATAACTGCCGCTACAATATGTCCTAAGTAAGAGTGACTTAAACTTAAAATGGCAATAAAAATAGGAATCATCACAACCCGAATTAATGTCAATGCATTAGGAATATTTTCTTTTTTCATACTTCCTCCAAAAAATAAACTATCTTTACATCTATTTTACAGATGCTGTAAACTTATAAAAATATACGATATAAATCACAAAACCAAGAATGGCAAAACTCACTAGTAGATAATAAAGGATTGGTAACCAGCTCGCTTTCTGTCTTAATTTTCTTGAATGAAGCTCTTCGTCATCTACAAGTATTTCTTCATCAAATAACAATTCTTTTCCTTCGCGAAAAGCTGTCAATAGGATGGACTCATCTAATCCCAAAGCCCATGCTAACTTTTTAAGATAGATCTGAGCGTAAAAGGGACTCGGTAATAGATCAAACTCATCGTTTTCCAACGCTTCTATATAAGGAATTTCAATGGCTGTCTTATTTGACACATCCTGTAAACTTAAGTGTAAATTTACTCTTGACAGTCTTAACACTTGACCAATCGTTCTCTTCTTCATGTTTTCCCTTCTTGATACATTGTTTACTACTTTTGAAAAATCATATAATCAACCATCTCAGCCTGGTCGATGAACTGACGCCCTAATTTGATGATATCTTGTAAACTAATACCTTGTAAAATCTTTGGAAGATCATAAGAAGTGCTACCGTCTGAAAAATATTCAAACTGAGTTGCACTATACTCAAGCGAATTTAAACCTTGTAAGAAATCACCAAACATTTCGCTTTTAATCGTATCCAAATGTTCCTGATTCACATCTGGATCCTTCTCAAATTGTTTGATCGCTGACCTAAATTGATGAGATAAGGAGACCGGTTCTTGAGTATCCATTGTCAAAATAACGAAATGAAATAATTCCTCAACCTCGACTTCAAGTGTCAATGAGTTGTCAATCTTCCCGGCTTCATATAAACTTTGAAACCGTTGCGAAGTCCAACCAAACATCATCGAAAACAGTAATTTCAACATCAATTTATAACGAAATTTTTCCTCTTCCTTAATGATATCATTTCCTCGAATTCCAATTGCCAACTTAGGAGTAGCAACTTCCATTCTACAAGATTGATTCAATCTTACTTCATTTTTTTCTACAGGAAAACGTTCTAACTCCACAGATGGATGAAGAGGAACTAGATCATATTCCTTTACTACTTGCAATACTTCATCAACATCAAAGTTTCCGATCACTAATAAGTGCATTTGAGAGGGATGATAGAATAGATCAAAGTTTTCACGGAGATTATCTATTGTAATGTCAGAAATAGACTCCCTCGTCCCAGCAATATCATCTGCTAACGGTGTTCCAGGATATAAATTTTCTAAAGCACCAAAAAATAATCGATAGTCTGGACTATCTTGGTACATTCCAATTTCTTGTTGAATGATTTCTCTTTCCTTAGATACAGATTTTTCTGTAAAGGAAGCCTTTGAAACCATCTCCAATAACAATTGAATATTTTCAGGGACTTTTGAAGTTGTTGAGAAAAGATAACTTGTCTTTGTAAAGCTTGTAAAGGCATTACTTTCCGATCCTAAATGAACGAATTTTTTTAAATAATCTTGACCATTTTCATCTTCAAATACTTTATGTTCTAGAAAATGAGCAATTCCTGCAGGATATTGCCTTTCATCACCATTCACTAGAATTCGTGTATCCACTGAGCCAAACTTAGTTGTGATTATTCCATAGGTTTCATAATAATCTTCTTTGGGAATTAAATGAATAGTCAACCCATTTGACAAGCGTGTAAAGTATACTTGCTCACCAACTGATTCATAATATTTTTCTTTAATTTTCAATCTTTACACTACTTTCCTTCCATAAAATAAACAGACTGTAAATTAATTGTTTTTGCTACTTCAATAATTTCTTCTCTACTAACCTTATCGATGGACTCTAACCACTCTTCTAAAGAAAGGACTTTCTTTCCTAGGATCGTTTTCAAATATTCCCTTTCAATCAAGGTATTTTGCCGATCCTGTGCTAATAAGGTCGTATTCACCAACATTTCTTTTGTCAATTGAAGCTCTGACTCTGTAAACTTGCCTCGTTTTAAATCATTCAACTGTCTCATAATCAAGGTCATTACTTTCGTACGAGATTCCTTATCAATGCCTGCAAAAACTCTCATAAAGCCTGTAAAAATATCAAAATGGCTTGAGATAGTATAAGCAAGGCCTTCTTTCTCACGTATTATTTGAAAAAGTCTCGAATGCGAGAAAGCTCCCAGCATCCCATTTAATACAACTAGAGGGATATGGAGAGATTCTCCATACTGGGTAGAAAAATGATAACCTAATTCTAAAATAGATTGTTGGTTTTGTTTTTGCTCTAACTTTTCTCTTACAACATTTGTAAAAGGTTGTTGATAGGTGACAGATAAATGGTTATCACGTGGCTTGAATTCAAACTGGTTCACTCGATCCACAATAGCGACCTCATTAAAGTCACCTATGAAAAAGAAGTCAATGTTATCGAATTGAAGCATCTGATGAAACTGTGAAAGAGAAGTTTGAGCTGTCTCTTGTCTCACTAAATCAACTTTTCCCAATCTTGACATCCCGATTGTTTCGTCTTCAAAAAATAGTTGATTCAATTGCCCATGGGCATAATAATAAGGTTCTTCAATTTCTGACTCCAAATCGGAAATCGTATTTTTCTTTTCAACATCAAATGTATCACTGTCAAAGTGATCTTCTACTACCAAAGGTGAAAAGAAGATAGTTTCTATAATGTCCAAAACCTCATCAGTAAGAACATTTTTCTTACTCAAAAAGTCATCGCGCACAAAGGAAATATTCAAATCAACATAATGAACACGACCCCGCTTAGAGACTGAGGTGGACAATTCTACCCCGTAGAGACTCGCTAATTTTTCACGGAATAATTGTGAAGTTGGATATTTTTGATTTGCAGTTTCCATCATACAGGCTACTAAAACACGCGCAGCCACGGTATTTTCATCTAATGGCGATGAAAAACGGACCTTAATTTTATTGGTTTTAAATTTTTTTGATTGAAGAAAGTGAAGATTCACGCCCTTTACTAATTCCATTTTCATCCTCGTTCTACTCAATAGTAACTTTCATTATAACACGAAATCACACTAAAATCCTAATTCAAACTGTGAAAAAGCTCCTCAAATCACTCAACATTCTCTACCCTAGAAAAACTAAAAATATGGTATAATAACACGCAAAGAGGTGAACTATGAATTACAAATTATTTGATGATTTTATTACATTACAAGCAATCTTAAAAGAACTCGGTATTATACAGAGTGGTGGTGCAATCAAAGCCTTTCTTCAAGAAAAAGAAGTCTTTGTTAATGGTGAATTAGAACAACGGAGAGGCCGTAAACTTCGTGTCAATGATCAAATTGACATTCCTGAACTGAGCATAACTATCACCATTCTTGAACCTTCTCAAGAAGAAATAGAAGAGCATCTTAAAGAGAAAGAAGAAAAGGAACGTGTTGCTAAACTTGTCAAGCAACTCAATCAACAACAAAAGAAACTACCGACAAAGACTAACAAAAAAGAAAAAGCAATTCGCTTTCCTGGTATCTCGTAATGTGGTTAAAACAGTTATCCATTCAACATTTTCGTAATTATCAAGAACTTGAAGTCGAGTTTCATCCTGGATTAAATATTTTCCTAGGTCAAAATGCTCAAGGAAAGACCAATATTCTCGAATCAATTTATTTTCTAGCTTTAACCAGAAGTCATCGAACACGAAATGATAGAGATCTCATCTATTTTGAATCCACCGATTTTAAAGTTTCTGGTCAATTACAAAGAGAAACTGGTCCCCTTCCATTAGAAATTTCCTTGACACCAAAAGGTCGGATAACTAAGGTAAATCATTTGAAACAAGCCAAATTATCGAACTATATTGGCCATATGAATGTTGTCCTTTTTGCACCCGAAGATTTGCAACTGATCAAAGGATCACCTGCAGGGCGTCGAAAGTTTATTGACATTGAATTAGGTCAGATGAAACCTCTCTATTTATCCGACTTATCTCAATACAACCATGTACTGAAACAAAGAAACAGTTATCTAAAAAATTCGGAAAAAATTGATGCTACATTTTTGGAGGTCTTAGATTTACAACTAGCTAATTTTGGAAGTCGCGTCATCCATCATCGGCTTGAGTTTATTAAAAAATTAGAAGCTAAAGCAAAAGAAAAACACACTCGACTTTCTGACAACAAAGAAGACCTATCTATTCAATATCAGTCAACTGTTTTTTCTGAAGAAGGAAATGATATAGAAGAGCAGTTTCTCTCTATGTTGGAAAAAAACCGTCAGAAGGATATTTTTAGGAAAACAACAAGTATTGGGCCTCACAGGGATGATTTGGCATTTTTTATCAATAATATGAATGCTACCTTTGGTAGTCAGGGCCAGCATCGAAGTGTTGTTCTCTCTCTAAAATTAGCAGAAATTGAATTGATGGAAGAAATCACAAGAGAAAAGCCTATTTTATTACTTGACGATGTCATGAGCGAACTTGACAATTATCGTCAACTTCAACTACTTGAAACCATCTCTAATAATATTCAAACATTTATTACAACGACCACTCTCGATCATTTAAAAGACCTGCCTGAAGAGTTGAAAATTTTCACTGTTCAAGCCGGTCATATCATAACAGCATCTTGACAGAATTGTCAAGATGCTGTTATTTTTGTTTACAAATGTGTAAATTTATTGTGCCGAGTAGTTAGGAGCCTCGTTTGTAATTTGCACATCATGAGGATGGCTTTCTTTCAATCCGGCGCCACTCATTTCGACAAATTGTGCATGATCATGTAAATCTTGAATGGTTGCTGCACCAACATAACCCATACCTGAACGAATACCACCGATCATTTGGAATACCATATCTGCTACAGAACCTTTATAAGCAACACGTCCCTCAATTCCTTCAGGAACCAATTTATTGGCTTCATTGACAGATCCTTGGAAGTAACGGTCGCTAGAACCTTTCTTCATTGCTGCAATAGATCCCATACCACGGTATGTTTTAAACTTACGACCTTGGAAGATTTCTGTTTCACCTGGTGCTTCATCTGTACCTGCAAGCATTGAGCCAAGCATAACCGCATTTCCACCAGCTGCGAGTGCTTTGACAATATCTCCTGAATACTTGATACCACCATCAGCAATGATCGTTTTTCCATATTCACGAGCTACAGCGGCTGCGTCATAAATAGCAGTCACTTGAGGAACACCAACCCCTGCAACAACACGAGTTGTACAGATTGATCCTGGACCAATTCCGACCTTAACTACGTCTACCCCTGCATCAAATAATGCACGAGCACCTTCAGCAGTTGCAATATTTCCTGCAATCAAGGTACGATCTGGGAAGTGAGCACGAATTTCTGCAATCTTACGAAGAACACCCGCAGAATGTCCATGAGCAGTATCAATGACAATTGCGTCTGCACCAGCTTCAAAAAGAGCTTCTGCACGTTCAAAAGTATCTGAAGTACCCCCTACGGCACCAGCCACAAGCAAACGACCAAATTCATCCTTAGCCGCATTTGGGAACTCAATAACTTTTTCAATATCTTTGATTGTAATCAAGCCAGAAAGACGACCATTTTCATCTACCAATGGTAATTTTTCAATACGATGCTCTTGTAGAATGCGTTCAGCTGTTTCCAAATCAGTTCCAACCGGTGCAGTCACCAAATTTTCACTTGTCATATGATTTGAAATGGGTTGATTGTAATCAGAAATAAAACGCAAATCCCGGTTTGTAAGGATACCAACTAATTTACGATTTTCAAGTGTTTCAACAACAGGGACACCACTGATTCGGTATCGTCCCATCAACTCATCTGCTTCTGCAATTGTATGAGACGGAGTCAAATAGAACGGATCAATAATAACCCCATTTTCAGAACGTTTTACTTTGCGTACTTCATCTGCCTGTTGCTCAATTGACATGTTTTTATGGATCACACCAAGTCCACCAGCACGTGCCATAGCAATTGCCATTTGACTTTCAGTCACCGTATCCATAGCAGCAGTAATGATTGGGATATTCAAGCGTAAATTACTTGCTAATTGTGTACTTAAATCTGCATCATTAGGCAATACGTGACTTTCTGCTGGAATCAAAAGCACGTCATCGAATGTAAACCCTTTTTTTAAAAACTTTGTGTCCCAATTAGACATTAGCTGGATCCTCTTTTCTTTTTATTTGAGCAAGGCTCGAATTTTTATTGTTAATATCATACCATTCTATGGCAATTTGTCAATCATTTATTGGTAAATTATCAATGAACAGTAAGAAATGTTCGCTTTTAATGAAGTCGTTTTATTTTTTAAAATAGGTAATTCCCATCGCAGATTTTACTTCATCCAGTGTTTGAGCTGCTACATTTCGAGCGCGCTCGCTTCCTTTTTCAAGAATAGAGTAGACCTCACCCATATCCTTTGCAAACTCAAGTCGTCTTTCACGAATCGGTCTTAATTCACGATCTAAAATTTCTAAAAGATATCGTTTGGTCTTTACATCACCAAGTCCACCACGTTGATAATGTTCTTTCATTTCTGCAATTTCAGCTGCATCTTCTGGACGGCCAAATACATCCAGGTAATGAAATACCATATTGCCTTCGATTTTTCCTGGATCCTCTACTTTAATATGATCAGGATCAGTATACATACTCATCACTTTTTTCTTTAAAGTATCTGCATCATCAGCTAGGTAAATGCCATTATTCAACGATTTAGACATTTTAGCATTTCCGTCTAAACCAGGTAAGCGCCCTGCTGCTTCATTTTCAGGATAAATCCCTTCCGGTTCCACCAAAGTATCTGTGTTGTAAGCATGATTAAAGGAGCGCACAATCTCACGGGTTTGCTCAATCATTGGCTTTTGATCATTTCCTACTGGAACAAAATTCGCTTTAAATGCTGTGATATCGGCTGCTTGTGAAATAGGGTATACCAAAAATCCTGTTGGAATACTCTCACCAAAACCTTTTTGAGAAATCTCGGTTTTTACAGTTGGGTTTCTTTCAAGTCGCGCCAAAGATACAAGATTCATGTAATACATGGTCAATTCCGCTAATTCAGGAATCTGACTTTGAATGAAAATCGTAACTTTTTCAGGATCTAGTCCAGCTGCCAGATAATCCAAAGCAACATTACCAATAGATTCTACAATCGTTTTTGGATCTTTTGCATGGTCTGTCAAAGCTTGCTGGTCTGCTAGAAAAACAAACATATTATACAAATCTTTATTTTGCAACAAGACGCGATTTTTTAAAGAACCAACATAGTGGCCAATATGGAGTTTTCCTGTCGGTCTATCTCCTGTCAGAATGATGGGTTTTGTCATACTCTTCTCCTTAATCGTTATCCCTATCATTATAGCACTTTCTAGTTGAAAATGTTAGTCTATCCTCTATGTTTGTAAGGAATTAACACTTTACTAAACTGTCAATTTCGTTTACACCATTGTAAAAACAAATTGACAGTAAAAAAGTTGAATTTTCCCCTATTTTCTAGTAAAATGAAGACATTATAGAAAGAGGAGAAAATCATTGCTTACAGTATCAGACGTCTCACTACGTTTTAGTGATCGAAAATTGTTTGACGATGTCAATATCAACTTTACAGAAGGAAATACATACGGTCTCATCGGTGCCAACGGTGCTGGAAAGTCAACCTTTTTAAAAATTTTAGCTGGAGATATTGAACCAACAACTGGTCATATTTCTCTTGGCCCTGATGAACGTTTGTCTGTTTTGCGTCAAAATCACTTTGACTACGAAGACGAGCGGGTCATCGATGTTGTCATTATGGGAAATGAAAAGCTCTACAACATTATGAAGGAAAAAGATGCTATCTACATGAAAGAAGATTTCTCTGATGAAGATGGTGTCCGTGCAGCTGAACTTGAAGGTGAATTTGCCGAACTTGGTGGATGGGAAGCAGAAAGTGAAGCATCTCAATTGCTTCAAAATCTAAATATTTCAGAAGACCTTCATTATCAAACTATGAGCGAGTTAGCCAATGGGGATAAAGTGAAAGTTCTCTTAGCTAAAGCCCTTTTTGGTAAACCAGATGTCCTTCTTTTGGACGAGCCGACCAATGGATTGGATATTCAATCCATTACCTGGTTAGAAGATTTTCTGATTGATTTTGAAAATACGGTTATCGTTGTATCCCACGACCGCCACTTTTTGAACAAAGTCTGCACCCATATGGCGGATCTCGACTTTGGAAAAATTAAACTTTACGTCGGAAACTATGATTTCTGGAAAGAATCTTCTGAACTTGCAGCAAAATTACAAGCAGATAGAAATGCAAAAGCTGAAGAAAAAATTAAACAATTGCAAGAGTTTGTCGCACGTTTCTCAGCCAACGCTTCAAAATCAAAACAAGCAACTTCGCGTAAAAAAATGCTTGACAAGATTGAACTTGAAGAAATTGTTCCATCTAGTCGGAAGTACCCATTTATCAACTTTAAGGCAGAACGAGAAATTGGTAACGATCTCTTGACAGTTGAAAATCTTTCTGTCAAGATTGATGGTGAAACTATCCTTGACAATATCAGCTTTATCTTACGTCCTGGTGACAAAACCGCCCTTATCGGACAGAACGATATTCAAACAACCGCTTTGATCCGTGCATTGATGGATGATATTGAATATGAAGGAACTGTCAAGTGGGGAGTTACAACTAGTCGGTCTTATCTACCAAAAGACAACAGTCGGGATTTTGCAGGTGGTGAAAGTATTCTTAATTGGCTTCGTCAATTTGCAAGTAAAGAAGAAGATGACAATACTTTCCTTCGTGGTTTCTTAGGACGTATGCTCTTTTCGGGTGACGAAGTTAACAAGTCTGTCAACGTCTTGTCAGGGGGAGAAAAAGTTCGTGTCATGTTGTCTAAATTGATGCTCCTCAAGTCAAATGTTCTTGTACTGGATGATCCAACCAATCACTTGGATTTGGAGTCTATTTCAAGTTTGAATGATGGATTGAAGAATTTTAAAGAATCGATTATCTTTGCCAGCCATGACCACGAATTCATTCAAACACTCGCCAACCATATTATCGTTCTTTCAAAAAACGGCGTAATCGATCGTATTGATGAAACCTATGATGAGTTTCTTGAAAATGAAGAAGTTCAAGCAAAAGTGAAAGAACTTTGGAGTCAATCATAAAAATAAAGAGCCCTGAAATAATGATTTCAGGCTCTTTCAGTAGAAATATATGAATAAAACAAAGCTAAAAACATCCCTTTTTATAGTATCTTCTTTCCTGATTCCAGCTATCATGATGTTCTTTATTTACCTCTCACAAGGAATCTACTGGAACAGTGATACATCCCCCTTATTAGGAGATGGTTATCATCAGTATGTCATTTTTGATACCACACTTCGAAATATTTTACACGGGACAGATAGCCTATTTTACAGTTTTCAAAGTGGACTAGGCATTAATTTCTATGCACTCAGTAGCTATTATCTAGGAAGTTTCTTTTCTCCTCTTGTCTTCTTCTTTAATGCACAATCCATGCCGAATGCTGTTTACCTCATCACTCTTCTTAAATTTGGAGCTATTGGGTTAAGCACTTATATTAGTTTACATGGAATGTTTTCTAAAATTCCTAGATCCCTGGTTCTTACCCTTTCAACCTCATTTGCTCTTATGAGCTTTGCTATCAGCCAAATTGAAATCAAAACTTGGCTTGATGTTTTTATCCTAGCACCATTAATTCTTTATGGATTCAAAAAACTCATTTACAATGAGGGAGAGATTCTCTACTTTATCAGCTTAACCAGCTTGTTTATCCAAAATTATTATTTTGGGTTTATGATGTCTATTTTTCTTATTTTATGGTACTTGACACAACTGTCATGGGACATCAAAGGAATTGGAAAACGCTTCTTTCATTTTGTGATTGTATCTCTTTTATCAGTTATAACAAGCCTTGTGATGTTATATCCAACCTTCTTAGATTTACGCACTCATGGAGAAAGTTTTTCAAATGTTGACAGTATCTTTACAGAAAAAAGTTGGTATCTTGACGTATTTGCAAAAAATTTCATTGGAAGTTTTGACACTACTAAATATGGATCAATTCCAATGATCTACGTGGGATTATTTCCACTTCTTTTAGCGATTACCTTTTTCTTTGTAAAGTCGATCAAGTTTCACGTGAAACTTTCTTACTTTATACTCTTGACTATTCTTATTTTGAGTTTTCGTTTTCAATTATTAGATCTCCTTTGGCAAGGTATGCACGCGCCAAATATGTTTCTTCATCGATACTCTTGGATCTTTTCTTTGACGATTATTCTGATGGCAGGAGAAGTACTAAATCGAATAGAGGAGATCACTTGGATTCGTTTTAGTCTTGCTAATTTCCTCCTTATTCTAGGATTTGGAGCAACTGTCCTTTACAGCAGTCACTATAAATTTTTATATGCTGTCAATTTTATTGTTACTTTTGAATTTTTAATTGCTTTCTATTTGGTCTGTTTAGGATTTATCCTAAAAAAGATACCGCCTAGACTTTTCTATCTTTCGATCCTTTTTTTCTCCATTTTTGAATTATCGGTAAATAGTTATTATCAAATGGAAGGAATTGCGAATGAATGGGTCTTTGCTTCTCGATCATCCTACGAACGCGACTTAAAAGCCATCCAATCCTTAGTAAGAGAGAAGACAGACTCAAATTATCGGACTGAGATTCTACATCCACAAACGGGCAATGATAGCATGAAGTATGGTTATAATGGAATTTCTCAATTTTCATCTGTACGAAATACGGATGCTAGCTCGACATTGGACAAACTAGGATTTAAATCTGAAGGAACTAACCTCAATCTTCGATACCAAAACAATTCTATTTTAATGGATAGTCTATTTGGTGTTCGCTATAATTTAAGCCAACAACCTGTTCAAAAATTTGGATTTAAAGAGATTGCAACCAAAAATGGAGTCTCACTTTCAGAAAACGAATATGCCTTACCAATCGCCTTTCTGTCAGCAAAACCTTATAAAAATACTTCCTTTACGAATTTGACACTGGATAATCAGACACGATTCATCCATCAAATCACGGATGAAAAATATAAATTTTATAAGAAATTAAATATTCTCTCGCCTACTTCACAAAATACTACATCTTCGTTGCAAACTGCAAAAATTGAAGAAGATAGTCATCTATCCTACGCAAGTATTCAATATGAAGTAACGGTTCCTGCCCATAGCCAACTATATGTCAATGTTCCAAATTTACAATTTTCAAACGATGATCGGAAAGATATTGAAATCAGCTACAATGGACAGACCCAACGCTATACCATTGATAATGCCTTTCCATTCTTTTCGATTGGCCATTTTGACACAGAGGAAACAGTTACTATTCGTTTGAGTTTTCCAGAAAATTCGACAGTCTCCTTTGATACACCAGAATTTTTTGCTCTGGATCTTGACCAATACACACAAGCTATCGCTAGTATTCGTCAGCAAGAAGTTGCTATTCACAAAAAGAAGAATAAAGTGGTAGCAGCCTATAACGCAACTAGAGATACTACTCTTATTTTTACATTGCCATACGATAAAGGATGGTCAGCTAAACAAAATGGAAAACCTATCGAAATTCATCGCATCCAGAAAGGATTAATGGGAGTTCGTGTTCCAAAAGGATCTGGAACAGTCACTTTAACATTTGTTCCCCAAGGCTTCGTTGAAGGAGTCATTGCCTTTTTCGTTGGAATCCTTCTCTTTTTCTTCTACGAATGGAGACAAATAAAAAGACGAAAAAACTAAGAAATCTAACCATCGTTCACTTATAAATAAAAGGCTAGGATAGTCATTATCCTAGCCTTTTTCAAAACAAAAAAACACCCAAATGGGTGCTATACTAGCTCCGCCAGTAGGACTCGAACCTACGACATCATGATTAACAGTCATGCGCTACTACCAACTGAGCTATGGCGGATAAATGCTAAGCGACTACCATATCTAACAGGGGGCAACCCCCAACTACTTCAGGCGTTCTAGGGCTTAACTGCTGTGTTCGGCATGGGAACAGGTGTATCTCCTAGGCTATCGTCACTTAACTCTGAGTATTCTCAACTCAATCGCCACCATGCGGGGAACGGCCTATGCCGAGGCGAAGGCGGTAGAAATCCGGCGTGCCGAGACGCTGCGTGATCGACTTCAAACCGTTGTGCCCGGCATTGCCCCCGCCCTTCTTGAATTTCATCCGGCCCGGCGCGATATCCAGCTCGTCGTGCACGACAAGGATATTCTCGGGCAGAAGACGGTGCCACGCTGCGAGAGGCTGTACGCATTCGCCGGAAAGGTTCATGAAGGTCTGCGGTTTGGCGATAAGCCACTGGTCCGGGCTGCCCGGAAGGGCCGCCTTCCACAGCTCGCAGCGGAACTTGTCCCCTGACATGGAGGAAACATTTTTCGCCTCGCGCAAGAGTTCATCCACAAACAAAAACCCCATGTTGTGACGGGTCGATTCGTATTGCTTGCCCGGATTGCCCAAGCCCACGATAAGTCCGGCGACAGCCATATCAAACCTCTCGGAAAACTTCCGGCCTGACGGACGCAGGCCACAAAAAAAGGAATCCACCGGATTCCTCGCCAATTCGTTCCCTCAACCCATGCGGGGCAGCCCCTTTCCACGGCATCAACGGGATGCCGAACATGTCGACAGGGAAAGGAGGCAAGGGAGTGGAGAGGAATGCCTTAAGTGAGGACGCTCCCTTCCACTCCCAAACAATGCGCTTATTCAGCGGCAGCGTCATCGCCGCCGGGCATCAGCACGGACACGATGGCGTAGTTGTTGTCATAAGCGGCCTTGACGCCTTCGGGAAGCTTCACGTCGGCGATCTGGATGGTGGTCCCCACATCCATGCCGGAGATGTCGATGGTGACCTTGGCGGGCATATCGAGAGGCTTCGCCATGAGCTGGATCTGTTCGCGGTAGGTTTCGAGCTTGCCGCCCACCTTGGTACCGCGGGCAACGCCGGTGAATTCGACCGGAACGGTGATCTTCACGGGCTTGTCGAGATCGACGCCGTAGAAGTCGATGTGCGTGAAGCGGCTGGTGATCGGGTCGCGCTGCGTGGCCCAGATCAGCACGGGATGCGTGCCGTCGCCTTCGATCTCGAGGTTGAACACGGTGGTGCGGCCAACCTGAGAGAAAAGCTTCGCAAAAGAGCGAACGGACATCTGCACGGGCAGGTTTTCACCCTTGGCGGTGTAGAACACGCCGGGGATGAGTTCTTCCTGACGGGCGCGGCGGTTGGCGCCCTTGCCGAGACCGGCGCGCTTCTGCACGCTGAGCACTTTGAGATCGGACATGGATGTTCTCCTTACCCTTCCACGGGAAAAAAGCCGTGGTGGTAGATTCGCTGAGATGAGCCGGTGCCCCGGAGGACGCCGGAGAGGTTTCTTTCCGTTCGCCCGGAACGTTTCAAAAGCGAAACGCTCCAATCCGAACGCTGGTTCGGCGCGCCGCAACACGGCGCTGATTCTACCGAAAACGATGTTTTCCGGCAGAACGGCACCTTTGAAATGTTCAGCATTTCAAAGGCAATCCGCTTTAGAACAGCACGCTTACGGACGACCCGGTGTGGATGTTGTGGATGCTCTTGGCGAGAAGGCTGGCCACGGAAACGACCTGCAGCTTCGAGCACACGTCCAAACGTTCACCGGACGGGATCGTGTCGGTGACGACGACCTTGGTGAACACCGAGTTGTTGAGCCGCTCGAGGGCGGGGCCGGAAAGCACGCCGTGCGTGGCACAGGCGTACACTTCGCGGGCGCCTTCGCGGAGCAGGACTTCGGCTCCGGCGCAGATCGTCCCTGCCGTATCGATGATGTCATCCACGAGTACCGCGATCTTGCCGTCCACATCGCCGATGACGTGCGTGGCGGTCGCCTGGTTGGGGCGGTCGCGGCGCTTGTCGATGATGGCGAGGGGCGCTTCAATGCGCTTGGCGAAGGAGCGGGCGCGTTCCACGCCGCCGGCGTCGGGGGAAACCACCACGATCTCGCCCTTCATGGCCATGAAGGGTTCGAGCAGCACCTGAGACGCGAACAGGTTGTCCACAGGGCAGTTGAAGAACCCCTGGATCTGTCCGGCATGGAGGTCCACGGTCACCACGCGGTTCGCACCGGCGGTCGACAGGAAATCAGCCACGAGCTTGGCGCTGATGGGCGCGCGCGGGCTGACCTTGCGGTCCTGACGGGCATAGCCGTAGTAGGGGATGACGGCGGTGATGCGGCCCGCGCTGGCGCGCTTGAGCGCGTCGAGCATGAGGCAGAGCTGCATCAGATTGAAGTTCACGGGCGCGCAGGTCGGCTGGATGACGAACACGTCGTCGCCGCGGACGCTGCTGCTGATTTCGATGCGGCTTTCGCCGTCGCTGAACTTCTCACACAGGGCGGGGGTCAACTGGCAGCCGAGATGCTCGCAAATGGCCTGAGCCAAAGGAGCGTTCGAGGTGCCGGTCAGAATCTTGAGATCACCGTACATAGGGGGAGGCCTTCCGGTTAAGAAACCTCTAAAGCGCAAAAAAATGGCTGGGGCGGAAGGACTTGAACCCTCGAATGACGGGACCAAAACCCGTTGCCTTACCTGCTTGGCTACACCCCAGCGTGACAAAGATTTCCTTGAAGGTGGAAATCTTACAATGCGTGGCTATAAGCAGCCACGTCTTTTTCCCGGAACCCCTCCGCCACCCGGAAGGCGGTGCCCGCATCCCGGAAGAGCCCGAAGAGGGAAGAGCCGCTGCCGCTCATGACGGCGGCGAAGGCTCTCTGCCGCAGGAGCTGCTCCCTGAGTCGGCGAAGACGGGGGAAGGCCTCGAAAACCGGCGGCTCAAAACTGTTTTCAAGCCAATGGATGGAGGAAGCCCCGTCGAGAGGTTTCTGAGAGGCACGGTTTATAGCGCCATTACGCGCTTCTGTCAATGGCCTGTTCCATTCATCCCATGCCGCATAGGCCCACGGCGTGGACACGCGCTCCCCGGGGCACAGCAGGACGAGCCCCGCCCCGGCGACGCCCGCCGCGTCCAGCCACTCGGGGCACGGGACGAGCCGTTCGCCGATGCCCGAGGCCCGGCAGGGGACGTTATACAGAAAAAACGGCACGTCCGCGCCGATGCGGGCGGCCAGCCAGACGAGCTCCGGCAAGGGCAGAGGTTCGGGCGCGCGGGCGTTCAGCCATCCAAGCAGCGCCGCCGCGTCCGCGCTCCCCCCTCCGAGCCCGGCCCCGTGCGGGATGCCTTTTTCCAGCACGGCCTCCACGCCCGGACGGAAGCCCGAAGCCTCGGCGAACAGGCGGTAAGCCTTGGTCAGCGTGTTGTTTTCCGGATCAATGCCCGGTTCCGCGCAGTGGAGCGCCAGCCCGCCTCCCGGCCTCAGGGCAAGCCTGAGCGTGTCGGACGGCTCGTCCAGCGGCAGGAATACCGTATCCAGCTCATGCCATCCGTTGGGGCGCACCCCCGTAATCCGCAGGGTCAGGTTCACCTTGCATCCGATCCGCAGTGCCGCCGTTTCCATCGTTCCGTCATCCACCCCGACGCCCTCCCGGCGCGTGTCGCGCTGTTTGTCTGATCAATTTATATCTTCCGATTTTCTTTTATCATCTTTCGCCTACGAACGTTTGACAAGCCCTGTCCAGTCATGGCACTAAAACCGATGTCTAACAGGGGTTCATCCGAAAAAACGGAGGCTCGGCATCGCTCCGCCCCACGCTCCCTTTTCGGCATGGACGGCTTCGGACAGGCGAGCCTGTCCGATAACTCCAACTATCCCTATGAATGAGGGGGAGGTTTCTTTATGGCACGCGCATGGATGAAAGCGGCTCTTGCGGGTATGGCCATCATGGCCATGACCGCCCCGGTGCATGCTGCCGATACGATCAAAATCGGCGTTCCCGGTGCACACTCCGGCGACCTCGTTTCCTACGGTATGCCGAGCCTTAACGCGGCTCGCATCGTCGCCGACGAATACAACGCCAAGGGCGGCATTCTCGGCAAACAGATCGAAATCGTCGCCGAAGACGACCAGTGCAAGCCCGAACTCGGCACCAACGCCGCCACCAAGGTCCTTTCCGAAGGCGCCGTGGCCGTTATGGGCTCCATCTGTTCCGGCGCGACCAAGGCCGCCCTGCCGATCTACAACGACGCCAAGATCGTGTCCATTTCTCCGTCGGCCACCACGCCTGAGCTGACCCAGAAGGGCGACCACCCCTACTTCTTCCGCACCATCGCCTCCGACGACGTGTCCGGCCACCTCGCCGGCTCCTTCGCCAAGGACAAGCTCGGCCTGAAGAAGGTCGCCCTCCTGCACGACAAGGGCGACTACGGCCGCGGCTTCGTGAACTATGCCCGCGAAATGCTCGAAAAGGGCGGCGTCCAGATCGTCCTTGAAGAAGGCATCACCCCCGGCGCCGTGGACTACGGCGCGGTGATCCAGAAGATCCGCAAGGCCGGCGCTGACGGCATCATCTTCGGCGGCTACCATCCCGAAGCCTCCAAGCTCGTCCAGCAGCTTGCCAAAAAGAAGATCGACATTCCCTTCATCGGCCCCGACGGCGTGAAGGACGAACAGTTCATCAAGGTCGCCGGCAAGAACGCCGAAGGCGTCTACGCCACCGGCCCCACCGACGTGTCCAAGCTGCCCATGAACATCCAGGCGCACGAAAACCATAAGAAGAAGTACGGCACCGAGCCGGGCGCCTTCTATGACAACGCCTACTCCGCGACGGTCGCCCTGCTTGAAGCCATCAAGGCCGCCGGCAGCACCGACTCCCAGAAGATCATGGAAGCCCTCCGCACGAACATGGTGGACACCCCCCTCGGCAAGATCAAGTTTGACGCCAAGGGCGACGCCGAAGGCATCGGCTTCTCCATCTACGAAGTGAAGGACGGCAAGTTCGTCGAACTAAAGTAACGATACGTCATTCCCTTTTTCGGGTATGACGCCAATGTTCACCCTGCATCTTCCGGGACACGTCGGAAGGTGCAGGGTGAACCGCACGTTGCGGGGCGGCATCCTGACGGGCGGCTGTCTTTCTTACTAAACGATTTTTCCGGGCTTCCCGCAGACGCTGAGGCGGGCGGGACGGGGCATTCCCCTGAGCCGGCGGTTCACCGGAGAAACCAGCGAGCAGGGCCAATGGATTTACAATATTTCGTCGAACTCTTTTGTGGCGGACTCACCAGAGGCAGCATCTACGCGCTCATCGCGTTGGGCTACACGATGGTGTACGGGATCATCGAGCTCATCAACTTCGCTCACGGCGAAATCTATATGATCGGCGCGTTCACCGCGCTCATCGTGGCGAGTGCGCTCGGCATCATGGGATTCCCGGCGGCGGGCATCATCGTCATCGCCGCCCTAGCTGCGGTGATTTGGTGCGCGGCCTACGGCTACACCATCGAGAAGATCGCCTATCGCCCCCTGCGCGGCGCTCCCCGGCTTTCGCCCCTCATCTCCGCCATCGGCGTGTCGATCTTCCTCCAGAACTATGTGAGCCTGGCTCAGACGTCCGACTTCGTGGCCTTTCCGCAGCTCATCACCGACTTTGAGTTTCTGGATCCCATTTCCCACATCATCGGCACCAGCGATTTCCTGATCATCGTCACCAGCCTCGTCACGATGGTCGCGCTCACGCTGTTCATCCAGTACACGAAGATGGGCAAGGCCATGCGCGCCACCGCGCAGAACCGCAAGATGGCTATGCTGCTCGGCATCGACGCCGACCGCATCATCTCGCTGACGTTCATCATCGGCTCGTCGCTGGCCGCCATCGGCGGCGTGCTCATCGCCAACCACGTGGGGCAGGTGAACTTCTTCATCGGCTTCATCGCGGGCATCAAGGCCTTCACCGCCGCTGTGCTCGGCGGCATCGGGTCCATCCCCGGCGCCATGGTCGGCGGCCTTGTGCTCGGCCTGTGCGAAAGCTTCGCCACCGGCTATATCTCCAGCGCCTACGAAGACGCCCTCGCCTTCGCCCTGCTGGTGCTCATCCTCATCTTCCGTCCGGCGGGCATCCTCGGAAAGCCCAAGGTTCAAAAGGTCTAAGGGGGCCGACATGAACATGATTTTAAGAGCGCTCATGGTCAGCGTATGGTTCATGGCGCTTACCTTCCCGCTTGTCGTCCTCAAGGTGGACGCTCTCAACGACACGATCCTGTTCCGCTGGGAAAACATGGCTTCCATCGGCGTGGGCGCGTTCGTGCTTTCCATTTTCTGGCGCTGGAGCATGGAACGCAAGGCCCGCGGGGCGGTTTCCACCGGCCCTTCGCTGTTCGCCCGCGCGCTTGAGGCCGTCCGGCAGCCCAAGCCCCGCTATACCTGCCTCGGCCTCATCGCAGTCCTGATGCTCGTCATGCCGTACATCAGCTCCATGTACCAGATCAACATCATGATCTCGGCGCTGATCTACATCATGCTCGGCCTCGGCCTGAACATCGTGGTCGGCCTCGCCGGGCAGCTCGTGCTCGGCTATGCGGCGTTCTACGCCGTGGGCGCCTACACCTACGGCCTGCTGAACACCTATTTCGGCCTCGGCTTCTGGGCCGTATTGCCCGTGGGCGGCATCATGGCGGCCCTGTTCGGCCTCATGCTCGGCTTCCCCGTCCTGCGGCTCAAGGGCGACTATCTGGCCATCGTGACCCTCGGCTTCGGTGAAATCATCCGCCTCGTGCTGGAAAACTGGACCAGCGTCACCAAAGGTTCCTTCGGCCTGTCCAACCTCAGCCGCCCCTCCCTGTTCGGCATGGAAATGGGCGTAACAGAAGCGACAAACTACATTTATTACATCGTCCTCGCCGCCGTGGTCGTCACCATCATCGTCGTGGGGCGCCTCAAAAACTCCCGCATCGGCCTTGCCCTTCAGGCTCTGCGTGAGGACGAAATCGCCTGTGAGGCCATGGGCATCGACCTGACCAAGGTGAAGCTCTCGGCCTTCGCGCTCGGCTCCTGCTGGGCCGGGTTCGCCGGGGTCATCTTTGCGGCCAAGACCACGTTCATCAACCCCGCCAGCTTCACTTTCATGGAATCGGCCATGGTCTTGTCCATGGTGGTGCTCGGCGGCATGGGTTCCGTGCTCGGCGTCACCATCGCGGCGGCCATCCTGGTGCTCGCGCCCGAATACCTGCGCGCATTCTCCGAGTACCGTATGCTCCTGTTCGGCGCGGTCATGGTCATCATGATGATTTACCGTCCCCAGGGCCTCATTTCCGGCGAGAAACGCACGTACAAGATCACGAACAAGGACAAGATCGACAGCTCCAAGTCGGCTTTCGACGTTCCTGCCACGGGAGGCCAGGCATGAACACCCCTGTGCTCGAAGTAACCAATCTGTCCAAAAATTTCGGCGGCCTGCGCGCGCTCAACGAGGTGGATCTCACGATCAACCGGCAGGAGATCGTCGCGCTTATCGGCCCCAACGGCGCGGGGAAGACCACGTTCTTCAACTGCATCACCGGCATCTATCTGCCCACCGAAGGGACCGTCCAGCTTCACCTGCCCGAGCGCAACGGCAAGCCCGCCAGCTCCACGACCCTCAACGGCATGAAGCCCAACGAGATCACGTCGCTCGGCATGGCCCGCACGTTCCAGAACATCCGCCTGTTCCCGACCATGACCGTGCTCGAAAACGTCATGATCGGACGCCATTGCCGCACGTCGGCGGGCATCGCCGGAGCGGTCTTTCAGGACTCGCGCACCAAGGCCGAAGAACAGGCTACCATCGACCGCAGCTATGAACTGCTGCGCGAGGTGGGCCTGAACATGCATTATCAGGACGAGGCCCGGAACCTGCCCTACGGAGCACAGCGCCGTCTGGAGATCGCCCGCGCTCTGGCGACCGATCCCGCCGTGCTGCTGCTCGACGAACCCGCCGCGGGCATGAACCCTCAGGAAACCCTCGAACTCAAGTCGCTCATCCTGCACCTGCGGAAGGAGTTCGACCTGTCCATCCTGCTCATCGAGCACGACATGGGCATGGTCATGTCCCTTTCGGATCGCATCTACGTCATGGAATACGGCTCCCGAATCGCCATGGGCACGCCGCAGGAAGTGCGCGAGAACCCCCGCGTCATCAAGGCGTATCTTGGAGAGTCCGACCATGCTTGAGCTTCGCAACGTCAACACCTTCTACGGCAACATCCAGGCCCTCCGGGACGTGAACATACGCATCAACGAAGGGGAAATCGTCACGCTCATCGGGGCCAACGGCGCGGGCAAGAGCACCACGCTGATGACCATCTGCGGCGGCACGCCTCCTCGCAGCGGCGAAGTCCTCTTCCGGGGGCATCCCATCCACACGCTCAGGCCGAACAAAATCGTGGCGCTCGGCATCAGCCAGGTGCCGGAAGGCCGTCTGATCTTCCCCGATCTCACCGTGCAGGAGAATCTGGATCTCGGGGCCTTCCTCCGCAACGACAAAGACAACATCAAAAAGGACCTCGACTACATTTTCGACCTGTTCCCCATCCTCGCCCAGCGCCGCGCCCAGACGGGCGGCACGCTGTCCGGCGGCGAACAGCAGATGCTGGCGATCTCCCGCGCGATCATGGCCCGTCCGACGTTGCTCCTGCTTGATGAGCCTTCCCTCGGCCTCGCGCCGATCATCATCCAGCAGATTTTTTCCATCATCGAAAAAATCAAT
>OLPH01000965.1_pt1 | contig 31398 bp, 27 predicted proteins | sample 1672951 | NCBI WGS metagenome assembly OLPH01 (sample SAMEA3136740, study PRJEB25190) | human gut metagenome | reverse complement strand
CGCCGCTTGACGGTGCCTGGCCCCAGCGCAAAGGCCAGATGCAGAAATCGGATGAGCCGCAGCTCCTTATCCTCCCAGCCCGAGAGAAAATCCCGGGTGACAAGGGATTCCGTCTCTTCGCCCAACTTGGCGCGGAAGCTGGCAAAGACCCGCCGGGCCTTTGCGTGGTCAGTGGAGATCTCCTTCACAGGGTAGAGGGTAGCCGTCTCACGCTCCGGGGTCCAGATCGCGAAGGGCAGCTCATGCTGGGCAAAGCTCTCAAACACACAGCAGAGAAAGCCCTCGAAGCTGCCATCATAGAGGTAGACCACGTCGGCATCGTGGAGCTTCCGGGCAGGGCTTACAGGGCTCTGGCCAGACATTGCACTGCCTCCTCCCGCACCATTTTCTGGGCTGTGCGGGGCGGCACGCCCTGCTCCACCAGCCGATCCACGGCGGGCGGGCTGAACATGCTCAGCTGCTCCACCCCGCCGCTGAATACGTTGGGGTCGATGAGCGCCCGGGTGATGCGCTCCCGCCCGGCGCTGCCGCGGCCCGGGTGCGCCCCCGCAAAGCCCCGGCAGGTGATGAAATACTGCGCCCGCTTGAGCACCACGCCCATCCGCTTGAGCTCGTCCAGCCCCAGCGCAGCCTGTTTGCGGGCGTGCCAGATGCGCCGGGCGCTCTTGGGGCCGATGCCCGGCACCCGCAGCAGCATCTCAAAGGGGGCGCGGTTCACGTCCACCGGGAACAGCCCGTAATGCTGCACCGCCCAGTTGCACTTGGGGTCCAGATAGGGGTTGAAGTTGGGGTTGTCCCTGTCCAGAAGTTCCTCTGCCTTGAACTCGTAAAAGCGGAGCAGCCAGTCTGCCTGATAGAGCCGATGCTCCCGCAGCAGCGGCGGCTTGGTGTCCAGCGCGGGCAGGCGGGTGTCCTCGGTCACAGGGATGTAGGCGGAGTAAAACACCCGTTTCAGGTGATACTTATTGTATAATCCTTCCGTTAATTGCAGGATGTGATAATCCGTTTCCGGGGAAGCACCCACGATCATCTGGGTGCTCTGGCCCGCCGGGGCAAATCTGGGGGCCTTGCGGTAGAGCGCCACCTCTTCCCGGTTGGCGGCCCCCTCCACCGCGATCTGCTTCATGGGCCGGAAAATGGAGTGCCGCCCTTTGTCCGGAGCCAGCAGGTTCAGGCTGCGCTCACTGGGCAGTTCAATGTTCACGCTCAGGCGGTCGGCCAGAAAGCCCAGCTGTTCCAGCAGCTCCGGGCTGGTGCCGGGAATGGCCTTGGCGTGGATGTAGCCGCCGAAACGGTACTCCCCCCGCAGCAGGCGCAGAACCGCCAGCATCCGCTCGGTGGTATAGTCCGGGCTCACCAGCACGGCACTGGAAAGGAACAGACCCTCGATGTAGTTGCGGCGGTAGAATTCAATGGTCAGCTCGGCCAGCTCCCGGGGGGTGAAGGTGGCCCGGGGCACATCGTTGGACTTGCGGTTGACGCAGTAGCTGCAATCGAAGGAGCAGCAGTTGGTCATCAGCACCTTCAGCAGGCTGACACAGCGGCCATCGGCAGTAAAGGCGTGGCAGCAGCCCGGGGCGTAACAGCTGCCGACCCCGCCGGCTCCTGCTGCCCGGGAAGCGCCGCTGGAGGTACAGGCCACATCATATTTTGCGCTGTCCGCCAGAATCGTCAGCTTATCCATCAGGCTCTGTTCCATGGGACACCTCCGAAAAATGGGTATAAAAAAGAAAGCCATACAGGATGGCTTTTCTTTTTCAGGCGCTGGTGGGGCGTTTTTACCACTTCGCCTTGGTCTCCACCACACGGCCTGCAATGTGCAGGTGGTTGAGCTCCTCACCCTTGATGACCATTTCCTTATAGGCCGGGTTGAAAGGCTGCAGCACCACGCAGTTGCCGCGCTGGAGGTAGCGCTTGAGGGTACCCTCGCCCTCGTCACCGTAGATCAGCACGCCCAGGTCGCCGTTTTCCAGCGTATCCTGACGGTGCACCAGGGCAAGGTCACCATCGTGGATGCGGGGTTCCATGCTGTCGCCGCGCACAACGAGATAGAAGTAGCTGGAAGGGTCCTTGACCCGGGCATACTCCTTGCCGTAGTCTTCCTCATAGGCCAGCGCGCCGTAGCCCGCCTTGACCGTGCCGATGACAGGGATTAGGCTGTACACATAGCTGCCGAAGAAGCGCTCTTCGGTCTGGCCCTCCGCGGTGGGGTCGAACAGACCCAACAGATAGTCCGCGGTCGTGTCCAGGATCTCCGCCAGCTTTGCCACGGTGGTGGGGTCCGGGGAGCTCTTTCCGCTCTCCCATTTGCCCACGGCCTGCTGGGTCACGCCCAACAGGGAAGCAAGCTCCGCCTGGCTCATGTGCTTTTGCTTTCGGCATTGCCGTAACAGCTCCGGAAACGACATTGTTCAACACTCCTCTGCTTGTACCGGGTCCGGTAAGGTTTTATCTGTATTTATTATACAACAAAAAGATGTTTCAGTAAAGAGGAAATCCCGCTTTTTCTCGAAGAAAAGTTGTCGCTCCGCACAAAAATGCGCACAACGAGCGGAAATTTTGATTTTGGGCTTGACAGCGCCGCTGAAATCTGGTAAATTAAATAGGCATTCGGTACGGCGTGTGCGGGTGCCCACGAGGAGAGATGTCCGAGTGGTTTAAGGAAGCAGTCTTGAAAACTGCCGTACGGCAACGTACCGTGGGTTCGAATCCCACTCTCTCCGCCATTTTTATTGAATAAGTGCAACACACTTTGCTCTGGAGTAGTACTCAAGAGGCCGAAGAGGCGCCCCTGCTAAGGGCGTAGGTCGTCTAAACAACGGCGCGAGGGTTCAAATCCCTCCTACTCCGCCAAGAAAAAGCTCGATGATTCTTTGAAATCACCGGGCTTTTTCCATTTTCAGAAACCAAAAGGCCGCCTCCTCGGAATTCGTTCCGTGAAAGCGGCCTTTCTGTTACAAGATCAGATTCGTCACCGCAGCCAGCACGCTCAGGTGCACAGGATAGAACCAGTAAAACACCTTCTGCATGGCAGGGGTGCAGCGGCCCCGCTGCCCGTTGTAGAACCAGACCAGCACAAAGGCCAGCGGGGCGGTGAGCTCCCAGGCAAACAGCACGGCTCCCACGATGCACTGCCGCTTGCGGTCGCCACGGGTCAGGTACAGCGCACAGATGATGAGCACACCGATGCCGTCGTAGTCCGTACAGGCCAGAAGCGCCGCAAGCGTGCAGCCTGCCGCACACAAGAGTCCTTTCCAGCTGGCAGAGCCGTCCGGCTTTTCAAAATGCTTGAGCCCTGCCATGGCCAGCACGCCCAGCGCCAGCGTCCAGTAAACATTCTGATGGTCCAGTGCAAAGGGCGTGCGGAAAAATGCAAGGTCAAAGGGCACCTCACTGATGAGGGCAAACAGGAACAGCCTCCGGACGTATTTTTTCACATCGCGGGTATGTACAAAGCCCTCCACCAGCAGGAAGCAGAAGATAGGAAAGGCCAGCCGCCCGGTGAAGCGCAGGACCCTGTCCAGCTGGAACAGCGAAAGCTGATCCCATGCGCCGCCGGAAACTTCTCCCCTTTCCAGCTCCGGCAGCAAAAGACCGGCCTCGATGCAGGACGCGCCGATGTGGTCCACCAGCATGGTGATGCAGGCAATGGTTTTAAGAGCGGTGCCGCTGAAACTGCAGCGTGGGGAAAGTGCGGTCATAAAAAACACCTCGGTCAGTTTGTAAAAAATCGTTATAAGAACTATAACGGAGGAAAGGTGGCATTTCCTCCGTCTGCTGCGGCAAAATCTACACAGAGCGTGCACAAATCCTCCCAAAATGCTTGACAGGACGGGCGCGGGATAGTAAAATCAAGAAGATAATTGAACTATCTCAAATCAAAGATGAAAAAGATTCACAGAGGATCGAGCGTCTCCGAACCAGATCAGACCGGAAGGAGGCATTGGGAATGACGCTGTTTTCTTATGAGATTTTCGACGCAGTTGCACGGCAGGGCAGCTTTAACAAGGCGGCTCAACAGCTGCATCTGACCCCCTCGGCCATCAGCCACGCCATCGCCGTGATGGAGGCCGAGCTTGGCTTCACCTTATTCAATCGCGGCAAAAACGGCGTTACCATGACCAGCTACGGCGCTTCGCTGTACCCCTCCATCCGTGCGGTGCTGAACAGCGACGAGGCCCTGCAGCAGAGCATTGCCCGCCTGAACGGCCTGGAAAAGGGCAAGGTCAAGCTGGGTGCCTTCAACTCGATCTGCTCCGGGCTGCTGCCCAGCATCCTCAAGGGCTTTATGGCCCACTACCCCCAGATCGAAGTCGAGGTCTATCAGGGCACCTACGACGATGTTAAGGAGTGGCTGCGCACCGGTCAGGTGGACATTGCCTTCCTCTCCAACAACTGCCGGGAGGAGTTTGTTCTGACCGAGCTGTTCCACGAGCCGCTGCTCTGCATCACCCCCATGGACTGGCCCGAGCCGCCCAACGGCGTGATGACCCCCGCCCTGATGAACGGGCAGAACTTTGTGGTGCAGTGGGATGCCACCGACGCGGAGATGCGTCAGTTTCTCAAGAAGTATTCCCTCTCAACGGAGCGCCGCTGCCATGTCATCGATGACCAGTCGAACATTGCCATGGTCGAGGCGGGCCTGGGCATTTCCATCATGCCCCGGATGCTGCTGCGCAACTGCACGGCAGCGGTCAAGATCTACCCCATCGAGCCCGAAGAGGACCGCGTGGTGGGTCTGGCCGTCCAGCGCCCCACCGCCATGGCTCCCGCCGTGGAGCAGATGTTCCACCACATCGTGGAGTGCTGCAAAGATCTGAGCTGAACAACAGTGTAACATAACGGGCCGGTGTGCGCAACACCGGCCCGTTTTTTTGCCGCCCGGAAAACTTTGGATTGTATCCCCGCCCAGGATACGGTATACTAAGAAAAAATCCATTCTGGTTTTTGAGGGGAAAAATTATGGATCGAAGAAGTTTTTGCAAGGTGCTGGGGTTTGCGGCCGGCAGCACTCTGCTACCCGGGCTGATAGTCCAGGCCACCGGGCAGGGCTCCGTGGGCCATGCAGTGCCGGATGGCCGCTACACCATCGGCATCCGCAGCGACCTGAGCGGCTGCGACCTGACCCACGCGTTCTATTACTCCGACAGCTTTTTCACCCACCCGGCCACCCAATATGACCACCAGCTGGCGCTGGCAACGCTGGGTCTGGTCTGCGCTGCGGCCAACACCGTGGCCAGCGATGCGGAATACTGGGTCAACGGCTCTGTGGGGCGGGAAGCCCACATTGCCGCCGCCTACGAGACCCTGGGCTTTGAGGACGCGCTGTTCTACAATTACGACCTCGACACCGGCCGGGCCGGGGACTTTGTGGGCTACTCGCTGGCCCGCAAGACCCTAACCCTGAACGGCCAGCGTACCACCCTTGTGGCGCTTGTCCTGCGGGGCGGCGGCTACGGCGGCGAGTGGGCCAGCAACTTCCACACAGGTGATACCAGCGCGCACACCGGCTTTGTCACGCCTGTGGCGGCGGTGTTTGCGTCCCTCAAGGCCTATCTGGCCCGGGCAGGGCAGGGCGGTGCCTTCAAGCTCTGGCTGGGCGGCTACAGCCGCGGTTCCATCATTGCAAATCTGCTGGCGGCAAAGATCGCCCGGGAGCTGCCCCAGCTGGGGCGGGAGAACATCTATGCCTACGGCTTTGCGGTGCCTGCAGCCCTGACTGCCGCCGACCGGCCTGACCTGCAGCAGGATTTCGATGCCAATCACGCCCCGGACGGCACCCTGCTGGAAAGCTGGCCCGAGAGCAACATCTTCAACATCATTTCCAGCGGCGACGCGGTGGCCCGGGTGCTGCCCGCTGCCTGGGGCTACCACCGCAACGGCTGCGACCGCTTTCTGCCCGCCACCCGGAATGCCGAAGAGCTGGCCGACCTGGACGCACTGGGGGCGGAATTCGGCCCCACGCCGCTGGTGATCAGCAGCCTTGCCACCGCCGAGGACACCAGTGCCCTCATCAACATCGTGGCCAAGTTCTGCGTTTCCCGGGAAAATTTCCACCAGAAATACGAGGCCGCCATCATGGACATGATCCAGTGTGCCTTTATCCGCTCCGAAAAAGAGGTAGTCGATGGCTACATCCTCAGCGACGGTGAGATCGTGGAGCGGCTGCAGAGCCTTTCCCACATGAAAGAGATCGATTACTGGCAGATCGTGGGCAGCGTCTGGGCCGCCTCCACCATGAGCCGCCCCATCCTTGAGCGGTACGGCCAGAACGTGCCCCTGCTGGCCCGGCAGATCCTTATCCCGGTGCTGGCAGTCGGCCTGTGCTACGGCATCGAGACCGATGTGGTGCAGATGGTGGCCCAATACATCATCCGTCTGCTCACCGCCCGGGGCGAACTGGACAGCGTTCTGCGCGCGGCGTTCTGCCACCACCCGGAAAACTACATTTCCCTGATGGAATACTACACCCCCGAGGAGCACGGTATGGAGCCCTTTACCCGAAAGTGATTCACTTTTCTTCATCTTCCGCCTGAAATCTCTCCACCGGTGAAACGCCTGCGATTCGTTGAAATCCTGTTTTCTCTATGTTACACTTGATTTTATCAACTGGAAAAGAGGAAAAAAACATGGAAACTCAACACAAGCGCAGTGCGTTTTCCGGCAAACTCGGATTCGTGCTGTCCGCCGCCGGTGCGTCGGTCGGGTTGGGAAACATCTGGCGCTTCCCGTATCTGGCCGCAAAATATGGCGGCGGCATTTTTCTGCTCATCTACATCCTGCTGGCTGTCACCTTTGGCTACACCATGATCATTGCCGAAACGGCGCTGGGCCGGATGACCCACAAAAGCCCGGTGGGCGCTTACAGCCATTTTGGCAAGGGGAAGGGGCTGGCGTTCGGCGGCTGGATCAACGCCGTCATCCCCATCCTGATCGTTCCCTATTATTCGGTCATCGGCGGATGGGTCATCCACTATCTGGCCCAGTATCTCACCGGCCACGGCAGCGCGCTGGCATCGGACGGGTATTTCTCCGGCTTCATCTCCAACGGTCTGCTGGCCGAGATCGCGTTCCTGCTGTTCACCTTTATCACGCTGGGCATCATCTTTGCGGGTGTGCGCAACGGCGTGGAGCGCGTTTCCAAGGTGATGATGCCGGTGCTGGTGGTGCTCTCGGTGGTCATTGCCGTCTACTCGGTCACACGGCCCGGCGCACTGGCAGGTGTAAAGTATTTTCTGGTGCCCAACCCGGCCAACTTCTCGTGGATGACCGTGGTTTCCGCCATGGGGCAGATGTTCTACTCCCTCTCCATTGCCATGGGCATCCTGGTGACCTTTGGCTCCTACATGAAAAAGAACGTGTCCATTGAGCAGTCCACGGAAAACGTGGAGATCTTCGACACCGCCATTGCCATCATGGCTGGCCTGATGATCATTCCCGCCGTGTTCGCTTTTTCGGGCGGCGACCCTGACACCCTGCAGGCGGGCCCGGCCCTGATGTTCATTACCATCCCCAAGGTCTTTGCCAGCATGGGCATGGGCACTGCCGTAGGCGTGCTCTTCTTTGTGCTGGTGCTGTTCGCGGCCCTCACCAGCTCCATTGCCCTGACCGAGAGTGCTGTTTCTACCTTTGAGGACGAGCTGGGCTGGGACCGCACCCGCTCCACCATCCTCATCGGCTGCATTATGATCACACTGGGCAGCCTTTCCGCGCTGGGCTACGGCCCCCTTGCCAGCGTGACCGTGTTCGGGATGCAGTTCCTCGATTTCTTCGACTTCCTGACCAACTCGGTGATGATGCCCATTGCGGCCATTGCCACCTGCCTGCTGGTCTCCCGGATCGTCGGTGTGGAAAAGATCGAGGAAGAGGTCACACGGGAAGGTCAGCCCTTCCGCCGCAAACCGGTGTTCAGCTTTATGCTCCGGTATCTCTGCCCCATCTTCGCGGCCATCATCCTGGCCAGCTCGGTCGCCAACGCCCTGGGCTGGATCGCAATGTGACCCTGTTTTCTGCACGCAAAAAGCCCCCGGCCTGTATCCTCACAGGCCGGGGGCTTTTCGATCACTCTTTTTCAAACACAAGGAAGCGGAACGCGATGTCCGTGGTCAGCTCGGGCAGGGCGGCCAGGCGGGCCGCGCCATCCCGTGGCGTTTTCCAGTAATAGGGGGTCATGGCGAACAGCGCCTCCAGCTGCCCGGCAGGCACCGTGATGCTGCCCGAGACTTCCCGCTCCCCGATGGGACGGAAGCCCTCATAGGCCACCTCCTGCACCGGATTTTTATAAGGCGTGTCGTAGAGGACAGCTTTCATCTGGTAGAGGTGCTCTGCACCGGGCACGACATAGATCATCCGTCCGCCCGGGCGCAGCACACGCCGGAACTCTTCCTGCGCAAAGGGCGAGAAGCAGTTGAGCAGCAGGTCGGCCCATCCGGTGCGGACAGGCTGGGCAAAGCTGGATGCCACCGCGTATTTTGCGGCAGGCAGTGCCTTTGCGGCCAGACGCACCGCAGGCTTTGCAATATCAAAGCCCGCCAGCTGCACCGGCCGGCCCGCCTGCGCAAAGGCCTGTGCAATGCATCGGTCGTACCAGCCCTCGCCGCAGCCCGCATCCAGCAGGTGGAGCGGTGCATCTGCCCCGGCGGAAGCGCCGTACGCAAGGCACAGTTCCCCCAACGCCCGGCCGAAGATGCCGTAATACCCGGCGTTCAGGAAGGCACGGCGGGCGGCGACCATCTCTTTGCTGTCGCCCGGGGCCTTGGTGCGCATACTCTGCACCGGCAGCAGGTGCCAGTACCCCTCTTTCGCCCGGTCAAAGCTGTGGTTCCTGCCGCATTTCAGGGCAGTGTCCCCGGTCAGGGGTTCGCCGCAGAGCGGACACTGCCAGGGGGCAAACGGCTCAGGTTTCATCGGTGTGATCCTCAATGGGTGCGGTGGCACCGCCGTGGGCGGTCATATACTCTTCAAAGTTGGTGAACTTCTGCTGGGGCGGGCGGCGGCTGATCAGCATCAGGCCCGGGTCCTCGTCCCGTGCGGGGGCAGCGTTCCGGCTGCGGCCGCGGGGTGCCTCGCTCTTGGCGGGGCGGGCCGGGCGGCTGCTCTGCACTGCATTGCGGCTGCCCTGCTGGCTCTGGCTGTTCTGGGCCGGGCGGGCATTGCGGCTGTTCCGCTCTGCCCGCTGCTCGGTGCGCGGATCATTGCGGTCGGTGCGCTGCTCGGCACGGGCAGGCTGACCGCCGCGCTGACGCTGGCCGTTCTGGGCCGGAGCAGTCTGCTTTGCGGCAGGCTGCGCAGCCGGAGCCTTTTTGACCGGGCGCAGGGGGGTAGCCTCCGGGGCGCTCACAAAGTGGGGGTCGAATTTGGGCTGGGCGTTGCTGCCGCGGTTGGCCGGCTGCGGGGCATTGCCCTCGCGGCGGGTGCGGCTGTTATTGGAGCGGCGGTTCTCACTGCGGCCGCCGGAAGTGCGCTTCTGGTTTTCCTCCATGGATGTTCCTTCTTTCGGTTCGGTATTCTTGGGGCTGGGCTGTTTTGCAGCCGCTTTTTCCTTCTTGGGGGCAGCGGGCTTTTCGGCCTTGGCTGCCTTTTCTGCTTTGGCAGGCTTCTCTGCCTTCACAGGCTTTTCCGGCTGCTCTGCTTCCGCCTTGGGCTTTTTGCCCCGCACCGGGGGCGCAGCCTTGACAGGGGCGGGCACGCCGTCCCAGGGATGGCCGGAGACGACCGGGATCTGGCGGCGGTTCAGCTTTTCGATCCCGGCCAGATATTCCTTTTCCTCCGGGGCACAGAAGCTGACGGCAGTGCCGTCGGCACCGGCACGGGCCGTGCGGCCAATGCGGTGGACGTAGGTCTCGGGCACCTCGGGCAGGTCGTAGTTGAACACATGGGACAGCTCGCTGATGTCAATGCCGCGGGCGGCGATATCGGTCGCCACCAGCACCCGGGTCTTGCCCGCCTTGAAATCCTCCAGCGCCGTCACGCGGGCGGTCTGGCTCTTGTTGCCGTGGATGGCGGCAGCGGGGATGCCCTGCTTGTTCAGATCTTTTGCAATTTTATCGGCCCCGTGCTTGGTGCGGCTGAACACCAGCGCGTTCACCACCTCAGGCTTCAGGTTTTTGATGAGCCAGGGCAGCAGGAACTTCTTGTTGCCCTTCTCCACAAAATACAGGCTCTGCTGGATCCGGTCCACCGTGCTGGACACCGGGTCTACCTTGACAAAGGCCGGGTCGTGCAGGATGCCTGCGGCCAGCTGCTCGATCTCCTTGGGCATGGTGGCGCTGAACATCAGGTTCTGGCGCTGCCTGGGCAGCTTGGCGATCACCTTTTTCACGTCGTGGACAAAGCCCATATCCAGCATCCGGTCGGCTTCGTCCAGAACAAAGATCTCAATGTTGGAAAGGTCCAGCAGCCCCTGCCCCACCAGGTCGTTCAAGCGGCCCGGGCAGGCAATGAGGATGTCCACGCCCTTTTTCAGGGCTGCGACCTGCGGAGCCTGACCCACACCGCCAAAGATGACGGTGCTGCGCAGGGTCAGATACTTGCCGTAGGCCTCAAAGCTCTCGCCGATCTGCAAAGCCAGCTCCCGGGTAGGAGTCAGGATCAGGGCGCGGATGGCACCCTTTTTGCGGGGCGCGCTGGCAGTCAGGCGGTCGAGCATGGGCAGCGCAAAGGCAGCCGTCTTGCCGGTACCCGTCTGGGCGCAGCCCATCAAGTCCCTCCCGGCCAGCACCGGCGGAATGGCCGCTGCCTGAATGGGCGAGGGGGATTCATAGCCCGCCTGTGCCACAGCTCGCAGCACAGGCGCGGAAAGATTCAGTTCGTTAAATGTCATTCTTCACCTAAAATGTTTCTGCATTCCATATAATAGCGCTTTTCCTCTGCGTGCCCCATGCTGAAGGTCTTGCGGGGCAGCACACCGCCCATAACGATGCCCTTGAACAGATCGCTCTTCTCAAAGGGCGGCATCAGGAAAGCCACACCCCCCTGCCTGCACAGGGCGCGGACAGCGGGCTCATCGTGGACATAATCCACCCGGGCCTCGATGTGGCGGGCCATGAAATACTCAATGAATGCGTCAATGGTGCCCACGGTCAGCGGGGCAACGGGATGTTCAAAGCTGAGCACATTGGCCACATGGGGGCCTGCCAGCGTAAAGGACTGCTGTTTTGCATCGCCGAAGCAGATGCCTGCCGCGTGGGAATCGCTCCACGCGATGAGGGCCAGCAGCACGGCACCGCAGTCCACATTGAAGAGGACGCGGTGGATGGGCTCGATCTCAATGGCCGGAGAGTGGACATTGCAGACCTCAGCCAGGCACCAGCGGGCAGGGTGGGTCAGCTGCTGCTCCGGGGTCAGGGTCTTTTTCAGCTCCTCCCAGCAGGCCTTGGCGGAAGCCAGCGAATGGTTGCCGTCGCCCACGGCCAGCGTCAGGGGCGCGCCGCCCTTTGCCTGGGGATACCGGGCATCAAAGGCCTCCTGGCTGCCCAGAGCGTTCAGGGCGCTGTCGATCTGTGCCAGCAGGGCGGGGTCCTCCACTGCCCAGCCGGCAATGTGGCCGCCGTTCAGCATCAGGTCGCCCTCGTAGACCTTGCGCAGCTGCTCCTTTTTCTCGCCGATGGGCTCGATGAGGGTGCAGCCGGGGTCATCGGCCAGCATCATAATATGGGGCGTTTCCAGCCTTGCCCCCCGGCGCACCGCCATGCGGGGCGGGATGCGGCTTTCCACGGTGTGCTCACTGGGGCGGATGGCAGGCACCGCACCCTCGGCATAGCTGTATGCCTCCAGGTCGATCCTGCCCACAAGGCCCTGCCGCACCCGGCCGCTCTGCTCGGTGCGCTCCACATAAATGAAGCCGTCCACCGCGCGGGTCAGCACGTTCCGGGTATAATCGTCCATGGCCGCATGGATGGCGCTGATCCTTGCATCCACGTCATCCTCTTCCAGATAGACCTCCGGCAGGATCAGGTCCAGTGTGCTGGGGCCGCCTGCGGCGGCCTGCGCAGCCTTTTCCCAATAGGAGCGGTCACTGGTGAACTGATCGCAGGCCACACAGCCCCACTGCCCCACCGGGATCTGTTCCGACGGCAGCAGGATGTGCGCCGGGGAAAAACAGGGTGTTTTGTTCATAATACTTCCCTCCCTCTCACAAAAACGCTGGGATCACTCAAAATAGCTGGCGGCATCGTCCCGGATGACCACATGCTCCACACCTGCCTCGGTCAGGGAGAGGGTCAGCTCCTCCCGGGCCGCTGCATCCAGCGTAGAGGAGGACGGGACCTTCACCAGCAGGTTCTTCACGCCCAGCTGGGCCGCAGGGGCTCCCAGCTGGCTGGAGGAGCCGGTCACCTCGGCCAGCGAATAACCGTACCAGAGCGTCACCGTATCTCCGAAGCGGGCCTGCCAGGCGGCGATATCCGCAGTCAGCTGCCCGGCACGATCCACACCGTTGGTGGTGCCATAGTCCTGCTTGGCGCTGGTGGACGAGGGGAACTGGACATTTTCCAGCAGCACCTGATCAAACCCGGCGGCGTGCACCTCGGCGATCAGATCACCGATATACTGCACGGTCTCAGCAGCGTAGGGGTTCAGCCAGGGGTTGCCTCCGGCAGAAGCCTTGTTGTCCAGCCAGAGGTACTCCTGCCCCTGATACCGGATGGCCAGAGCGTGGTCGGCCCGGGCACCGGCAGGGTCACGGAAGGCAGTCAGCGCAGCCACCGGCACCAGCCCCTCCTCCTTGAAGATGGATGCCACACTCGTCAGCTCGACCTGCGTGGGGGCTGCGTTGGCGGCACCCACCGCCGTCTGGGAGGCGTAATACACCTGCCCGGCGGTGTCCTTCAGGGTCAGGATGGCATAGGTCATGCCCTGTGCCTTGAGCTGCCGGGCGGCAGAGCGGATGGCGGCCTCGTCGGTCAGGGTGGTCACATCCACCTCTGCCCACAGGCCCGTCACAATATCGGTGCCCTTGACCTCGGGCTCCGGCTCCTTTTCCGGCACCGAGGAAGCTGCCGGTTCGCTGGCAGCGGTGCTCTGCGTCCCGGAGGATGCACTCTCGCTGACGGCACTGGATGCGGAGAGGTCACGATCCCGCACCACGGTATACCAGGTGTGGGTGGCCCAGTCCAGCACATGGGGCGCAGCCACCCAGGCCGCTGCCAGCACGGCCACCACCAGCACCGCAATGCCGATGCCCTTTTTCAGCCGCATCTCGCGGGTGTAAAAGCTGCGCCGGTAGCGCTTGACCTTCTGGCGTTTGGGATATCTTGCCATAATCAACCACCCTCCTTGGGGTCAACTTACAGGATCACGGAATGGCCGGTAAAGCCGTAGATGGCCAGCGCCAGCACACCGATATAGATCAGGGTGATGGGCAGGCCGCGGAATGCTTCGGGGATGGCCTTGCTGCGCAGGCGGTTGCCCGCCTCGGTCACCAGCATCACAGCCAGCAGGTAGCCCAGGCCGCTGCCCAGGCCAAAACCGATGGACTGCGCCAGCGTAAAGCTCTGGGTGCGCTCCACCAGCACGGTGCCCAGCACGCCGCTGTTCACGGCGGCAATGGGCAGGATGCGGATGAGCAGGCCGCTGCGGGGGCCCTTGACCGCCCGCAGGATGGCGTGTTCAAAGATGCAGACCACCGCCACACAGGCCAGGTAGAGCAGCGGGCGGAGCTGGGCACGGTAGGGCAGATCCACGATCTGGCTGCCCGCAAAATACGCCAGCGGGGCCACCAGCGTCTGGGTAACACAGAGCAGCAGGGCAAACCACCAGCTGCTGGTGCGTTCGTCACCCACCAGCTGGATCAGGCGCGACACGCCCAGACCACGGGTAAAGATGGCGTTCTGGGCAAACAGGGCCAGCACGGCGTAGGCAAAGGCCACACCGATGGTATTCATCACAGCACTCACTGATCCTGCACCTCCTTCCGGGGGTGCGCAGCCAGAGTGCCGCGCGCCTCAGTTTTCAGGTATTCCTTGTGTTTGCGGGCCAGCGCGCGCCAGACGGCACACACCACGCCCAGCACGATGAAACCGCCTGCCGGCATGGATGCCATGGGCAGGACAGAGCGGCTGAGCTGGACCCCAAACACACTGCCCAGCGCCAGCCACTCCCGCAGGCAGCCCACGATGAACAGGATGAGCGCGTAGCCCACCGTGATGCGCAGACCCTTGGAGACAGCCTTGCGCATGGTTTCCTGCACACGGCCAAAGCGGTAGGTCAGCAGAGGCTCCACCACCAGCATGGGCAGGTAGATGCCCAGCATCAGCAGGTCGGTGCCGAACACAGCGTTCAGGATGGGATAAGCAGCAAGGTAGACCACCGCCGCACTGCCGCTGTACACCAGCGCCCGGGGCAGCAGCTTTTTCTCCAGCTCTTCCGGGGCAGGCTGCTCGTCCCGCAGGGGGAACAGGCGGCTGACCAGGCAGGCCAACATCCGGGAAGGCGTGAGCAGCAGGGCCACAGCCACGGCCAGCATCAAAGCATTTTTGCCCGTGGTGGCAAGCACCACCAGCGGAGCCAGACCCATGCCCTGCATGACAACGGGGTTGTTTTTGAATACCCGGTCATGGTGGGCAAACTTCTCCGGATCGCGGGTGATCAGTTCTGCAATGGAACGTTTCATTCAGCACCCTCCTTTCCGGCCGCGGGGCGGTGCATCAGCTGATACAGGCGGCTCTCGGTGCGGTCCATCCAGCCGGAAATGCTGTTGACCGTGAGCAGGGCAAAGCAGACACCCGTCTCATACACGCCGTAATACCGGAAGCCCATGGTGATCGCACCCACCAGCACACCGTACAGGATGCGGCCCAGACGGTGATGGGCGCAGGTATAAGGCTCGTTGAGCAGGAACACCGCGCTGAACAGCATGGCACCGGTCAGCAGCTCATCCCGCACGCACTGCAGGCGCAGGGCGATGTCCACGCCGTTCACCCCCACCTGACGGGGGAAGAGGAAGGCGATGAGGGCACAGGTGACCACAAAGCTGACAGAAGCGCTCAGACGGACATCCTTTTGCAGCCAGAGGAAAAGCCCGCAGGCCAGAAGGATGAGGGCGGCACCCGTGCCCATGGGGGCGGCGTACTCGCCCAGCACCAGCGAAATTGCGCCGATGTTCAGGCTGCCGCCGCTGCGCAGGGTATCCGAGATGGTGCTGGACACCGGCACGTCGGTGGCATCCCACAGGGGGATGTTGATATAGGGCTGGGGGTAGCGGAACACCTGCTCCGGCCAGGACACTGCCGCCACGGCGTAGCCCACAGCAGCGGGGTTGAAGGGATAGCTGCCGTAGCCGCCAAACACCTCCTTGCCGATGAGGACACCGGCCAGCACCGCCATAATGACCACATACCAGTCCACCGTGGCGGGCATGAGCAGGGCGATGATGAGGGCAAAGCTCTCGTTGGAGAAATCCCCGGCCCGATACACGCGGCGGCGCAGCAGGGAGACCAGGCGGTCACACAGATTGCCGGTGAGCAGCGCCGCGCCGCAGAGCAGCAGGGGCCGCAGACCGTACAGGAAGCAGGCCATGCAGAGCAGCGGGATGGTCATAAAGCAGACGTGCAGATAGTACCGCCCCGTCTTTGCAAGCTCCTGCTCCTGCTGCTGGATCAAACGTTCATCCATGGTAAGGCACCTCTCACAGGGCGGCCAGACGGCGCACTGCCGCAGCCGGGTCGGCTGCGCCGAACACGGCACTGCCCGCCACCAGAATATCGGCACCCGCCTCCACACACAGGGGGGCGGTGGTGTCATCCACGCCGCCATCCACTTCCAGCAGGTAGCGGGCGCTCCGCTTTGCCCGCTCTTCCTTGAGCCAGCGCAGTTTTTCCAGCGCCGAGGGCATGAACTTCTGCCCGCCGAAGCCGGGCTCCACGCTCATCACCAGCACCAGATCCAGCTGGTCGAGATACGGGGCCAGCGCTTCCGGCGCAGTACCGGGCTTGATGGTCAGGCCCACCTTGCAGCCCAGTGCCTTGACCGCATCAATGGTCTGCTGGATGTCGTCCTCGCACTCGAGGTGGAAGTTGTACAGGCTGGCACCCGCCTTGATGAAAGGCTCTGCATACTGCAGCGGGTGGCTGATCATCAGGTGGACATCGTAGAATGCTGCGGGCATCCCCTTGTGCAGGCTTTTCAGCACCGGCACGCCAAAGCTGATGTTGGGCACAAAGTGGCCGTCCATCACGTCATAATGCAGCATCTGCGCACCGGCATCCAGCACCATGCGGCAGTCTGCGCCAAGCTGATTGAAATCAGCCGAAAGGATCGAAGGACTAATGATCGTCATTGTGTTTTATACTCTCCGTTATTTTTCAGAAAGATTACACCATCCGTTCTGCCAGAGCACCTGTTTTGGGGCCGGAATGCAGGGCGGGCATGGTTACTCTTAGTTTACATGAAAACACGCAAAAAATCAAACCCGGAGCCGTGTTTTTCACGGAAAAGTCTCAAACCTGCCCCTGTATCCATCCAAAATCCATTCCAAAACCAAAAACGACCAGACCGCCCCGCCCGTTTCAGGGGGACAGTCTGGCCGCGGATTCAGTTGACAGGCTTCATGCTGGCGGGGTCCTCCACCGGCACAGGCTGACCGGATTCGTCCGGCAGGCGCTTCATGCCGCTGGGGTTGGGGGGCGTGGCGGGCAGGGTGAACACAAACTGACACCACTCGCCCTGCTGGCTCTCCACACGGATCTGGCCTCCGGAAAGGTTGACCAGCACCTTGCAGATATTCAGGCCAAGACCGGCTCCCCGGGCGTGCAGGCCGCGGGACCTGTCCTCTTTGTAGAAGCGCTGGAACACATAGGGCAGCGCCTCGGGGCTGATGCCCTGACCGGAATTCCAGATCGAGATCTCCACCTCGGGGCCCAGCTTCTCCACATGGAACTTGATGGTGCCGCCCGCCGGGGTAAACTTGATGGCATTGTCCAGAATGTTATAAGCCACCTGATGGATGAGGTCGGGGTCCGCGTAGACCAGCACCTTTTCATCCATGGTCAGGCCTTCCAGATCGATCATGCCGTCGTTGATGCGCTGCTCCGCCGAAAGGGCCACACCGGTGAGCGTCTCCCAGATGTTGAACATCCGGGCGTTCACCTGATACTCGCCGCTTTCCAGCTTGGAGAGATCGAGCATGTTCTGGATGAGCCGGGCCAGGCGGCCGGTCTCCTCGCTGACCAGCTGCAGGTAGTGGTTCTGCATATCGGGCGGGATGGTGCCGTCCAGAATGCCATCCACAAAGCCCTTGATGGTGGTCATGGGGGTGCGCAGCTCGTGGGCGATGTTGCCCATGAACTGGCCGCGGGAATTGTCGTTGGACTGGATGTTCTCCGCCATCTGGTTGAAGGTGTGGGCCAGATCCACCACTTCGCCCTCACCTTCCACGCCCTCGACACGGACAGAGAAGTCCCCGCCGCCAAACCGCTGGGCGGCATCGGTGATCTTCTGGAGCGGGTCGGTCAGCTTCCGCATCAGGAAGGAGGTCAGCACGCTGGCGCAGAGCAGCATGACACAGGCCGAGAAGAAGAAGTTCGACCAGAACTCCTCCTTGAAGTCGGTCAGCCGCGCACCGGAGGAGCAGAGGAAGAGATAGCCGCTGTTGTTGCCCCGGGCATCCTGCATGTGCCGCACCGAGACATAGCTTTTCTCGGTCAGCACACCGTCCAGCGTGCTCAGGGTGTGGTAGGGCTGATCCCCGGCAACTTTTTTCATAAGCTCCGGCCCCACAATATCTGTTCCCACCATCTCGGGGTTGGAGGCAATGAGGATCCTGCCCTCTTCATCGGTAAAAAACAGGTAGGCCTCGGCGCTCTCGCCGATGATCTCCAGCTTGGTGTTCAGGGCATCCAGCTCGGCCCCCTTGGGCAGAGCCGCCTGCTGCACGATATAATCCGCCGCGCGCTGGGTCACATCCGCCACGCTGTCCAGCGTGTCGTACCGCTCCTGGGCAAAATAGCGGCTGAACAGCAGCCACTCGGAGCAGCCCAGCACCGCCGTGCCCAGCACCAGCAGGGTGGCCACCATCGAAAAGAAGGTGACCGAAATACTTTTGCGCATTACTGACGCACCTCGAACTTATAGCCCACGCCCCAGACGGTCTTGAGCTCCCACTTGTCGGAAGCGCCCGCCAGCTTTTCGCGCAGGCGCTTGACATGGACATCAATGGTACGGCTGTCGCCGTAGTACTCAAAACCCCACACCTCGTCCAGCAGCTGGTCGCGGGTGTAAACACGGTTGGGGTGGGAGGCCAGGCAGTTCAGCAGCTCCAGCTCCTTGGGGGGAGCCTCCACCACCTTGCCCTTGACCCGCAGCTCGTAGCTGTTCATGTCCAGCCGCAGGTTGTCGAACTCGATCACGCCCTCGGTGCTCTCGGTCTGGGCGGTGGTGGTGGTGCAGCGGCGCAGCACCGCCTTGATGCGGGCCACGACTTCCTTGGTGTCAAAGGGCTTGACCATGTAATCGTCTGCACCCAGCTCCAGGCCCAGCACCTTGTCAAAGGTCTCGCCCTTGGCGGTCAGCATCATCACGGGGGTGTTGCCCAGCTTGCGGATGCGGCGGCAGACCTCCAGGCCATCCATCTTGGGCATCATCACATCCAGCAGCACCATATCGGGCTTGACCTGGTTGAACTTGTCCAGACCTTCTTCGCCGTCGTTCGCGGTGGTGACCTGGTAGCCCTCCTTGGTCAGATAAAGCCGCAGCAGCTCGCAGATGTTGGTATCGTCGTCCACGACGAGGATCTTTTCGTTGGCCATAGTGGTTTCCTCCCCAATTCTGTATGTTCCGGCCCTTTCGGGCCTTGTGACAAAGTATTCCACTTCTTATTATACGGAAGAGTTATGACAAAATAAAGAAGGTTTTGTATGATTTTTGGGACGCAGGCTCCGCCGCTCAGCTCATCATCAGCCGGATGATCTCCTCATTGGTCTGCCGCATCCCGTCCTTGCCCAGACGTCCGATGCCCTTGATGGTGGTCTCGATGTCCTTCATCACGATGCCATCGCCGCCCTTGAACTCCTGATTGCACTTGTACATGTTGTAGCCCAGCAGCGCCGCATCCACCGAAGATGCGATCTTTGCGGCGCAGGAGGCCTTGGCTCCGTCGCACACGATGCCGGACACGATGGCAAGGGCGTTGACCACCGTGTGGATGGCAGCCTGATAGCCGTCGCCGCACAGGTACACGATGCCTGCGCCTGCACCCGCACCCGCGCTGACAGCGCCGCAGTAGGCAGACAAGGTGCCGATGCCGGTCTTTTCGTGGATGGCCACCAGATTGGAGATGATGAGGGCGCGGTAGAGCTTTTCCTTGCCGCTGTGCAGCTCCTTGGCGTACTCGATGAGGGGCACCGAGCAGGTAATGCCCTGATTGCCGCTGCCGGAGTTGATGATGACCGGCAGCTCGCAGCCGTTCATGCGGGCATCGGAGCCTGCGGCGGCCTTGGCTTTTGCGCGGTTGGAGACATCGTTGCCGTAAGTGGTCAGCAGCACCCGCCCGATGTTGGCACCGTAGTCGCCCAGCAGGCCCTCTTCTGCAATGGCGTTGTTGTAGCGGATCTGCCGTTCCAGCAGGTCTGCCACGTCCCGCAGGTCGGCGGTCTCGGCAAAGTCCCAGATGTCCTGCATGTTCAGCAGGCTGCGGTCGGCGCGGGCATCCTCCTGCACGGTCTCGTCCAGCAGGGGCACCTCGTACAGCACCGTGCCGTTCTTCTCGATGCGGCAGATGTTGGTGTGGTAGTCCGCGATGCGCACCCGGGCGTAGTCCTGCCCGCAGCGCTCGGTGACGACGATGTCAAACACATGCCCCTGCTCGGTGTGCTCGATGGTGATGGGCACTGTCTGCAGATAGTCCCGGATGGCAGACTTCTTTTCCTCGCTGACCTCCGAGATGACCTCCAGCTCCTTCTCGGCGGAACCGGCGATGATGCCTGCCGCCACCGCCGCCTCCATGCCCTTCAGGTGCCCGGTGTTGGGCACGATGACGCTTTTCACGTTCTTGATGATGCTGCCGCTCACCTGCAGCTGCACGCTGTCCGGCAGCACCCCCAGCACCTCGCGGGCTTTTGCCGCCGCATAGGCCAGCGCGATGGGCTCGGTGCAGCCCATCGCCGGGATCAGCTCCTCCTTCAGGATCTCCACATAAGCCTGATAGCGCGGGTCGTTGCGTTCCATAACATCCTCCTGCCTTCCCTTCCGGAAATCGGTTCGTATTTTAAGAACAGTATAATATAGAACTCCCTCCGTGTAAATCCGTTGTTTTGCGCCCATCCCCTTGCGCTCCGGGTTTTCATCGCGTATAATGGTAGTTGTATCGTTATGCCAAAAAACGTGTAAGGAGCGTATTTTATATGAAGTTAGGTATCGGAGGACCGCTACCTGATTTTATATCTCAATAATCCTCAATAAATACGAATATTACTTGATTTGAAGCGGATTTTGGAACAAACCAACCATATATAACTTCATGTTTTCCTATGCTACTCTATACGAAAATGGCGTAAAAATGGCGTAGAGAAAACTTACACGAGGGATATAGGTACGCCGCTGCTACAAATCAGTTTTCCAACAGGTGTGGGACGCTAACAACTCCCACGCCTGTTTTTTTGTTGTCCTTCGGGGCAAATATCGGGGATATTATCGCTTGTGCGCCGTTTATTTTTCTCTGCCATATTACCACCCTACATTTCACTTATCTGCCCCTTGTGCGTTACAATCTGCAAATACCCGCCTTTATTTAAGCAAGGGGCAAGCCCATAATGAGCTTGCCCCACTGTCATTCGGAAGTTCAGACGGTGAACAATCCGTTCACCGATTTATTCCTCGCTTTCATTATCGCTGGCGGCATTTCTATAATCCTCCTGCACACCCTCGGAGAGGTCAAAACACATCGTTTTTGCGTCTGCGACCCAAAAGCCACGCACACGATAGCGTTTATCGCTTTGCCAAACGCCCTCCATAGCGGCACGAATGGGGTCAACCAGATTCTTGTTGGTGATGCTGACCGTGGCCTTCTGCTCACCCTTCGGCTTGGAGAACTTGTAGCCCCTCTGCTCACTACTCTTACACATACGAACCGCAAAAACCTTGTTTTTTGCGTCAAGCTGGCACAGGACAAAAGCAGGATAGTTCAGGTCATCAAGTACCTTTTTCGTAAAGGTGACACCGTTCTGGTTAATGAAAATGTCGGGGTATGCGTTGGTGTTCGCATCAAGGATCTCAAAGTTCAGTGCGTTAAAATCAAATTTCATAATGGATTTTCCTTTCGGTATTAGAGATTTTTCAGCTCTTTCAGCAGTTCGCGGCGTTCCGAAGCTGTCCAGCGCGGGTCTAAAATGATATACCCTCTGAAATACTTGTCTTTAGAACGTGTGACCGTGAACCGCTTTGGCATAGCGTGTAGCCTTGCCGATTTGCCGGGTAGTGGCTTTTCATCTAAAATCTGTTGCACCTTCTGCCAATCGGATTTTTTTATGATTGCTGTGTGGTGTTCCTCTTTGAAATACTTGTTGAGCATAGTGTTTTTCACTGACTTATGCTCCCGAAAATCAATCGTACAAGTTTTCTGCATGAGTGCGTCCCCGCAATATTTCTCGTTCCGGAGAATACCGCGAATAGTAGCAGCCCGCCAAAAATCTTTCCCTTTAGGCGATTTGATGCCTTGCTCGGTCAGCGCGGCGGCAATTTCTGCGGGGGTTGCACCTTCCAAACAGCTTTCGTAGATGTACTCAACAATCTTTGCTTCTGTTGGCTCGATCAGCAATCGTCCGAAGTGGTCCCAATAGTAGCCAAGCGTGTTTATCACCGAGAATTGGTAGATACCCTCTGCCATGCGCCAGCGAATACCGTTTTTGATGGCTTCGCTCTTTTGCTGTGATTCCAATTCTGCAAGTGCTGACAAGACCGCTATCAGTAGATTGTTGCTGCCATCCCCGATAGAGGACAGCCCTTCGCTTTCAAATCGCACCGGGACAGGTGGAGTCAAGGCGTTCAGAGTACGCAAATTGTTCAAAATATCAACCGTATTTCTACCAAAGCGATTTATGCCCTTTGTCAAAATTAGGTCAATCTTGCCTGCTTTTGCGTCATCAATCATGTCCTTAAATCCCTGCCGCTTGTTCGTGGAAGTGCCGCTTACGCCGTAATCTTGATAGATTTTTACTAACTCCCAATCGGGATTGCTCTCAATTTTGGATTTGAAATAGACAATTTGCATCTCAAAACTGCCTACTTGCTGTTCTTCCTGTGTGCTGACACGGACATAAGCTGCAACACGCATTTTTCGGGGAGTCTGCCCTTGCGCTTGTACGGCTGGGGGTGGCGGTATTATAATTACACCGCCGCTTTCCCGATTCTTGCGGATTCCGTCATGTATGCGCTCCTTGCGTTCCTCCCGATTATCGGCGCGAGTCTTTTTTCGGCGGGACTGCTCTATCTCTTGAGGGTCAAGTTTCTTTGCCATATAAGCCCTCCCTTGCAGATATACGGATATTCCCGATGTGGTTCATAGGCGGCGCACCTCCTCGCTTACTGTTTTTCATTGGACAATTAACCTCCTTGCTGATTGTTATTTATGACTACCCTGCGGCGCATGAGCCAGGGGGTCACACAAAAGAAAACGAGCAGCAGAATTGCTCCTGCTGCCCGAATCGGCACTGCTTCTTATCGGGGGTAGATTTTATCGCCCCCTGCAAGTGACGGATATATGGTTATTTGATTTACAATGCCTTAACCGTGTCGATAAACTGGCTCATGCTCACCGCACCCGGCAAGAGGTTTTCCTCATTCTCAAACACCATGTAATAGCGGAAATTCTTGCCCGCTGCTGTGCGCCACGCTTGACCGAGTGCGATTTTCTCCCGGCTGTCATCATTTTTCAGATGTTCGCCCTTAGTTTCCGCACAGATGAGCTTGCCGCTCTGGGTCATAATCAGAATATCGGGGTAGTGCTTGATAAAGCCGTTAATTGCAAAGTCTTGACGTGCAATATTTCTGTGCCACCAGCGGACATTCGGCAGGGCGGTCAACTCTACAATCAACTTCTGTTCCAGTTTGTTCATGTCACCGTCCTCTGCTGCATACAGAGAACGGGCATATATGTCGGTATATGTGGCAGGATGGATAGAGGGGCGCAGACGGAAATAGGGCTTGCAGACGATGCGCTCCGTTTCCAGCCACCTTTCAAAGTTTTCTCGATAATGGGATTCCAGTAGCGTTTCAATTTTGGCGCGGATCTTTGCCGCATAGCCCAGCGGGGCTTTCTCCATAGCGGCAAGCTGCGCCTTATCCATATCGCTCACAATGCGGTCTATGTAGGCTTTCAGTTCGGCGGCGTCCACCATGTTCAGCTTGTTAAGCTGATTGAACATCATTTCCTTGCATTGACGTACCCGGCTTTCCGGCGGCAGATTGTTGAACCACTCTTTGAAGTACCGCTGTTCGGCACTCTCCATCTTGAACACCTTTGGCAAACCGCCGTCCTGCTCCCGCACGTCGATTTCGCGGATTTCATCGTCTGCGGCGGCAAAGTCAATATCGTATGCCTTGCCCTTGAGGGTAAAGCCCTCTGCCAGCATTTCCTTGTCCAGCAGTTCAAAAGAACCGTCCGTAAACAAAGATTGCTCAACTTTCAGGAAAAACTGCGGGATTTGCAGCGTTTCAATATCCTCCCGGAACTGCGGGTTTACTTGGAATGATTTCACTTTATCCCGCACCTCCCACGGAAGATTGTCCATCATCGGGTCATTGTCTGTCTGTTGGATAGCGTCTGTATATGCCTTTTCGACCTCTGCGGCAGCGTCCAGCATGGTGTCGGCTTTCGGGGCAGTTTCAGGCGTTTGTGCCTGTTCTCTGCGCCGCTCCAACTCTGCCCCGATAGATTTCCCATCCAGCCCCGAAAAATCGTCCTCGGCGGTTTCCAAAGGGGGTTCCATTTCAGGACACCCTTGTTGATCAGGCAGCGTGATTTGTTCTGCTGGCTGTTCGGGAACCTGCGGTTTTGCGGACTCACCGATCCGATAGTCCTTATCGCTGAATCCTGCGCTGTTCAAGCCCTTGACTATATGCGCCACAGTATTGTTGAAGTCGTTGGAAGAAGTCAGCACATAGGACATATTGAGTGCGCTCTGTGTGTGCTGGCTCGTATGGGGCAGACGGAGAATCCGTCCTAAAATCTGCTCCACGTCAACCTGACTTGTCTTATTGGCAAGAGACGCAAGGATATAGGCAAAGGGGCAATCCCAGCCCTCTTTCAGCGCATTGACCGTGATAATGTATCGAATCGGACAGCTTAGGGACATCAACTCCACATTTTTCAGTTCGTTCACATCAGCGGTACGAATGGCAATTTGCTCGGCGGGAATCCCGGCGTCCACCAGTTTGTCCCGCAGTTTTCAAAGGTGGTCGCGTCCTCCTTGCCTTTCGGCTGTGCCTGAAACAGCGCGATAGGGCGGATATATTTCCCCGTCTTGGCGTACTCCGCGCTTGCGATTTCTTCCAGTTTGTTCCGCAGGTCGATCGCGTCAATCAGTACCTCGGATTGGCTGTCCCGGTTATAGACGATCACGGGCAGCTTTACCATGTGTTCGTTTTTCAGCTGCACCGCGTCCACATAGGAGATGATATTGCTCTCCTTTTTCGGCGTGGCGGTCAAATCCAGCACAAAGCAGGGATTGAAGTTTTCCAGCATTTCAAGGCTCAATTCCGACCGGGCATGGTGGCTCTCGTCCACGATGACAAGCGGGTTAAGCTGGTTGATGATCTGGAACAGTGCGGTTTCATCCGCTTTTTCAATGGGGCTGTCGGGCTTACCCAGCACCTTTGCAAACTCGGCAAGGTTGCTGTTCTCCTGATAGGCTTTCAAGACCTCCTTGCCGCGCCCACGGAACGAATCGTAGGACAGCACCATAACCGACAACTGCTCCGTTACGGCGGTGGGGTTGAAGTTCTGACCGTTCAAAAGCTCCTGCTTGGTGTAGACCTCCACACGCCCGCCGAAATCCACGTCGATTTTTTGACGGTAGGGGTGCTGCGGGTTCTTCAGTGATTTTGCCGTTTGCGTCAAAATCGCGTCCGACGGAACAAGCCACACGACCGCCTTTGTCTTGGTAGCGGGGAGCGCGTCAAAGATGGGGCGAACGGCGTTGCAGGCAATAAAGGTCTTGCCGCCGCCTGTCGGCACCTTGAAGCAGAGGTTTGGAACACCGGGTATAACGTTTTGGTATAGCCCTAAAGTCGGGGCTGATTTTTCCTGCCAAAACAGGCGAAACGCCGCTGCGTCACTCTTTGTTTCGTTCAGCAGTTCCAGATAGCGGGTCAGGTCCGCTATAACCTTTTTCTGATATGATTTCAGTTCCATACAGCGAACACCCCCTTACAGTCTGCTAATATCGCGCGGAATTTTCTTAAATGTGATGCCCATTTTTGCCAGCTTATCCTCGCTGATAGAGCAGCGGTCGGCGTAGATCACCGTCCCATCAGCTTTTTCCGTAATGGTGGAGAGAAACGCATAATCCAGTACTGTCACGCGCTGCGGCTCGTAGTAGAAGTAATAGCCTGTGCTGTTGTGCTTGCCGAGGTAATACGGATTGTCGCCGATAGGTGGGACGTAGGGCTGCTTGGTTTCCATGAACCAGATGTATTCCCGGATTTTCTCTGGGGCAACCGCTTCATTCAGGCAATCGCCCACAAGCAGCGGTTCGCCCAAGTCATAAAAGCTGAAATTGCCGCCCGTACCCGCCACGGCATTCTTGCCCTCGCCGTAGCCATTGATAACACGCTTGACGCGTTCGGCGGTGATGCTGTCAGCATAGTCTCCCATTTCAACAAGGATGATTCTTCTGCATCCACCATCATGCTTATTCATGTTAAGAACCGCTTGCGCTGTTGTACCAGACCCAGCGAAAGAATCAAGTACAATCGAGTCTTTTCTTGTAGCAATTTGAATTATACGCTGTATCAATCGAACAGGTTTTGGATAGTCAAAAGCTGTTGGCGTACCGAAGATTTTTCCAATCTCTTTTGTAGCTTCCTGCGAATGCCCGACGCCCTTGTTATCCCACCAAGTCCAAACGTTTTTACCCTCCCGTTCAGATAAGTAGGTCTTTCGACGCGGTATGCCCTTTCCGTCAGCTCCAAACCACATTCGTCCTTCATCACGTTGCTTGATAAACTCACTCTCCACGTTTTTCCAACAACGACCTTCTGGGGGAGTATATCTCGCTCCGCCTGGTGTAATAATTTCATACATCTGGTTCGGACGAAAACCCTGCGCTGTAAAATCGCTCGATGCCCACGGACCACGGGGGTCATTATCTGGATTTTTATAATTCTCGGCATCTTCTTCGCTTAATGCAACTTTGCTTATTGCGTTAGGGAGATAAGAGATGTCTTTACAATACGCGCATACATATTCGTGGGCGGTACTTACCAATTTACGCATATCGGGAGAGGTGCGTTTTTGCCAAACAAATTGTGCCAAGAAATTATTTTCACCAAAAATTTCGTTACATATCATCCGTAGTAATACTTGCTCTCTGTCATCAATGCTGATGAAAATAACACCATCGTCCGCCAGCAGCTTTTGCAGCAGCTTCAAGCGCGGGTACATCATGCACAGCCACTTGTCATGGCGGGTCAAGTCCTCGCCCTCTTTGCCGACAACCTCACCCAGCCACTTTTTGATTTTCGGATCGTTGACGTTGTCGTTATAAACCCAGCCCTCGTTGCCAGTGTTGTAGGGCGGATCGATGTAGATGCACTTGACGCGCCCCTCGTACCGGGGCAGCAGGGCTTTCAGGGCTTCAAGGTTGTCACCCCGGATAATCATGTTGTCGCTGCCGTTGTCCTCGCTATGCTCCCCGTTTTCGTCAAAGCTATACTTGCGCTCCAACACCCGGAACGGAACTTCCTGATGATGATTGATAACCTTGCTCTTTCCAATCCATTCAAGTGTTGGCATGGCTGATTTCCTCCATAATCGTGTTATCCTCATTTCAAATGAGGGTTTTTCTACCCTGACCCTCAGCAGTAATGAGGGTCACTCCTGTCTATGCCTGTGCAGTGGTTATTGTGGTGAAAGACCTATCCTGTCTCGGAAGGACTAAATCTTTGTCAAACACTGTCATCGTTTGTCGAATCGACGATTTAGGTAGATTCGTGACAAGGGATCAGTGCGCCCATTCGCACCCGCGAGGTGGAATAGACCCCATTATTTCGAGTTAGAGTCGCTGATATAATCTGCGGCTTATTTTTCATTTTCGGCAGTTTTTTTGATATACTTGCCGTTCTTGATTCTCGCGTCCGCTGGCTTCTCTGCGTCCTCTGGAATCCCCCAGACCGAGCCAATGCGGATAGCACCGGAGACGCGCCCCTCGCCGCACAAAATCTGAATACGGCGGGTGGAGATGCCCCAGCGTTCGGCGGTTTGCGCGATAGATAAATACTTCATGGGTAGCACTCCTGTTGCAGTTAAGTTCCGCGTCTGCTTATAAAATCACAGTATAATTATAATCGTCAAAGCGAATAAAAGCAAGGGCTTTCTGAAAAGTTCAGGAAGTATTTTCAATTCAGACATGAAAGGGGTGTGGGGATTCCCCAACAACAAAATGAGCAGTTCGGGCGCAAGGCTGAACCGCTCATTTTTCCGGTGTGTACGGACACCGGATGTGCTTGCTACTCTCTCAAATCTCATATCCGCAGATACAACGCGCTCCCGCTTTCGCAAAAGCAGGGGCGCATATTTTTTGAAAATCTTCCGTTTCGATACCTGCGTTTTGACTTAAAAATGTCCGTTGTAAAGTGAAAGGAAAAAATTTTTGCCGCCATACTCAACAAACGGCAAAAAGGTGTCCGTTGTAAAGTGAAAGGAGTTCTTTGATATGCCAGACCGCACACGACCCATCCGCAAGGAAATCTGCCTAAATGAGCAGGAATTGAGCGTAGTTCGCCACAAGATGAATCAACTCGGCACCCGCAACTTCGGCGCGTATGCCCGGAAAATGCTGATTGACGGGTACATCATCAAGGTCGATTACACCGAGCAGAAAAAGTTAGCTGCCGCTGTCAGCAGGATTGCCACAAACATCAACCACGTCTGCCGCCGCATCAACAGCACCGGGCATTTCTACGATGCCGACGTTGCCGAGCTGAAAGAACGGATGGCTGACGTATGGGAGCTGCTGAAAGTACAGCAGAGAAACGAATTGTAATTCGGGAAAGGAGTACAGATATGCCGCGCATGAGCAAATCAAAAAAGCTGGAATGGTCGTTCTTCCTGAATGACCGGGGACGCAAGGCGTACAACACGCTCTGCCGCCGCTGCGTCCACGATTGCAAGCAGAGTTTCCGGGCGGTTGTCGTTATTTGCCCGCATTATCAATCCAAGAGGGCAAAAAAGGGTGGTACATCTGCGTACTCCCCTCGCGGACCCGATGGAACGCCACCATGAATACCGCAGACACCGAAAGGAAGTGATACGCCATCTATATCAAGATTGATACCTCGCTCCCACCGTTCATTCCTTTGCCACAATTTATGGTAGTCAGCGAACATTCCATCAACGCTAAACTGCTGTATGCCCTCCTGCTGAATCGCACGATGCTTTCGCAAAAATCGGGGTGGGTATCAGAGGACGGAAATGTGTATGTCATCTACACAATCAAGCAGATGGCGAATGACCTGAATCGGAGCGAAAGAACGGTAAAAACCGCCTTGTGCGAACTGGAAAATGCCGGGCTGCTGACTCGCGTCCGACAGGGCTTGACCAAGGCTAACAGGCTGTTTCTGCAAATACCCGATGGGGTGCAGCTTTCTTCCCCTCTGATGGGCAAAGGCTGCCTTTCAGAAGTGCAGAAAACCGCCCCTCTTGATGGGCAGAAATTGCCCACAAGTAATACTAATACAGAATATAAAGAACAGAGTAAGACCGAAAGAGTAGAGAGTACGCGCCGCCGATATGGAGAGTATCAAAATGTTTTTCTGTCAGGAGAGGAATATTCCCGGCTGGAGACGGCTTATCCCGGCAAAGCTGCCGAATACATTGAGCGGCTGTCCCGGTACATGGCTTCCAATGACAGGCACTATGCCAATCATTACGCCACCATCAAGAAGTGGTTGGACGAGGACAGCAAGGGCAGGAGAGCGAAAAACTACACTTACGACGATAACGAGGGAGAGTGTCTATGAATCCGATTTTTACAAAAATGGTTGATGCCGTTGAAGCGGCTAATGCCGCACCTGACGATTACATCAATTCCGCTGATGGGCTGAAATACTGCGGCAAGTGCCATACGCCGAAAGAAGCCTTTTACCCCGCAGACCTTCAGGCACAGGGCTTTACCATGCACCCGGTTATGTGCAAGTGCGTCGCCGAACGCCGAGAACGGGAAGAAGCGGAGCGTCGGGAATATGAGAGAATGTCTTACATGACGATGCTCCGCAGCGAGGCGTTCCGCGATATGCCCGCCGCTGGCTGGCGGTTTGAGTCAGCCGCAGTTACAACGCCCCAGCTTGCAAAGGCGAGGGGTTACGCGCAGAACTGGGACGAGTTCAAAAAAGCAGGAATCGGGCTGCTCCTGTTCGGGAATGTCGGCACGGGAAAATCCTATGCCGCTGGATGCATTGCCAACGCTCTGATTGACCGTCTGGAGTCCGTCCTCTTTGTGGGAATGTCTGATGTAGTCAACCGTATGCAGGGTAACTTCGGTTCGGACCGCGACAATTACATGAAATCGCTTATGCGCCCCGACCTCCTCATTCTGGATGATTTGGGGGCAGAACGTAACACCAGCTTCGGTAAGGAGCGAGTGTTCGATGTGGTTGACAAACGGCTGCTGACCGGCAAGCCCATGATCGTCACCACGAATATCCCGCTTTCCGTTATGAAGCAAGCTGTCGATCTGGATGACCGCCGAATTTATGACCGCATCTTGGAGGTCTGCGTCCCGATCATGTTCGATGGAGACAGCTTCCGCAAAAGCACCGCTGCCGACAATCTGAAAACGGCGGATCGTCTGCTCGGCTGATAAACCCAAGAAAGGAGCTTTTACATAGAGAATTGCATCGGCACCGTTCCGATCCATCTGAAAATGACACTGACCACCAAAGAGGCGGCAGAATACAGCAATATCGGCATCAACAAGATCGACAGTATGCTGAGAACGCCCAACTGCCCATTTGTGCTTTTCGTCGGCACAAAGAAGCTGGTCAAGCGAAAGGAGTTTGAACAGTTCATCAGTGAAAAACTGGTGATATAAGTGGCTTCGGAAGATTTACAAATAAGTGGAGGGTTTTTTCACACGATGGCTTGAGAAGGAGGACGTTATATGCTATAATTTATGTGTAGTAGTGCGTCCTTTTTCGCAAGCGTGGAAAGGATACAATCTATGGGTAAGAATCTAAAAGGCAAAGAATGTGGTAAGGGTATCTGCCAGAGAAAGGACGGTTTATATTACGCACGGTTCGTAGATAAAACAGGAAAGCGGCATGAGAAGTATCTTCCGACGCTCCCCGAAGCTCGCAACTGGATTGAAGAATCAAAATACGCCGACGCGCACGAGGATGTTTTCGTAGCCACCGATACGACGGTGGATCAATGGTTTGATTTCTGGATTGAGAATATTGTAGGTGATTTAGCCCCTAATACGCTCCGCAATTATCGGGAGCGGTATGTCCACAATATTCAGCCTGTTATGGGCAAAATGATGATTGCCAACGTCAAGCCGATGCACTGCAAAAAGGTGTTCATTCAGATGGATGCTGACTATGCGGGTTCCACCATCCGTCAAGCCTATATCACAATGGGTACGATGTTCAAGGTTGCGAAGATGAATGACCTGATTGCCAAGCACCCAATGGACGGTGTGCGGTTTACAAAGCCGGTTCGTGCGACAGACGATATTAAGTTCCTCACCCGTGACGAGCAGCGCGTGTTTCTTGAAACAGCAAAGCGATCCCACAATTACAACCAATACGCGCTGATCCTTGAAACCGGTTTGCGTACCGGAGAGATGATCGGACTGACGTGGGACGCGATTGACTTTGAAAAGCGCACGCTCACGGTCAACAAAACATTGGAGTTTCGACACGGTGAACAGTATTGGCGCGCAGGTCCTCCGAAAACACAGCACAGCTACCGCACAATACCGTTGACGGATCGGGCTTATGAAATCCTCAAAGGTATTTGGGACAGCCGCCCGGAGCAGAAAGAGTCCCCGACGCTGGGCAAAACGCTTGAGTACATAGACAGACGTACAGGCGTTTCTTCTCAGCTTGTCATGCGTGATCTTGTTTTTATCAACTGGCGAACAGGAGAGCCAGCGAAGAACAGTTCCTATGATACCCACTTATATAAGCTCTGCGACGAAGCGGGGATCAAGCACTTTTGTATGCACGCCCTGCGACATACCTACGCTA